>Ga0194138_10000182_pt1 | contig 31171 bp, 31 predicted proteins | sample TARM_MetaG_T2_14_FD_134022 | JGI IMG/M metagenome (GOLD analysis project Ga0194138, IMG submission 134022) | Freshwater microbial communities from Pennsylvania, USA, analyzing microbe dynamics in response to fracking - TARM_MetaG_T2_14 (version 2) | ecosystem: Environmental > Aquatic >...
CAGGCCCCTGAGCGTACCCTGAGCGCTCTAGCAGGCCCCTGAGCGTACCCTGAGCGCTCTAGCAGGCCCCTGAGCGTACCCTGAGCGCTCTAGCAGGCCCCTGAGCGTACCCTGAGCGCTCTAGCAGGCCCCTGAGCGTACCCTGAGCGCCCCCTGTCCGAACGGTCAGCCCCAGAGAGAACGGCGCTCACAAGGGCGCTCTGGCCCCCTATGGGGGAGTGCGGGCGCGGGCGGGCGGGAAAGTGCCCTTCCATAACCAGACCAAATTTTTGACTCTGGTTAATTTCTGACCAATCCCTATCCCGCTCCCTGAACGATCCCTGATCTGTCTCGGCTGGCTATGTGTCTTTCATAGAGCGCTCTTAGTCCGAGCCAGATCGTGCTACTACCCAGAGGGTAGGAAGATGCAGAAGAGGTAGGCTGTTTAGCCTATGAAGGTTGCTTGAGGGCTATAGGTTTCCTCGAAACTCTCAGCTACAACCAGCTCGTTACCTTTCTCTGTCTGGACGATGTAGTCGCCCCACAGAACTTCCTTAGCCTTCACAGAAACCTGAGAAGGATACTCGGAGTAGGTAAAGATACCCTTGGGCTTCTCGGTGAGATTGCCACGCTCTCGAACTCTCACAGCTAGGACAGGTTTGCCATCCTTGCTCTTATAAACTTGGTACATACTTGTCTCCTATGTTCGGGGTTATTTTGAGAGGAGAGGTAACACGCCAGGGAGTGTCACTTGGAGTAACCTTCCCTTCCAGCCTTGATCCTATCTCTTATAGTTGAGATTGCTATCCTGGTGCATCTACTTGCTTCCGATATAGAGCGGTATGACTCTCCTTCTACGATGCAAGAGTGACTACGTGATCTCTTCACATTCTCCTCTAAGGATACCCACTCAAGATTGGTGTAGTGGTTGTTACTCTTGTCCTCATCAAGATGATCAACAGTCAGACCGTATTCATAACCTTCACAGAAATGTCTTGCTACTAGCCGGTGGAGTCTGAAAGTCTTCTTTGCATTGGTCTTTGGGCATCTAAGTTTGACCATTACATAGCCTTTGCTATCTCTTGGTTGTGCCAAGGTGTAGCTACCTTTGTTGCGAACTATCGTACCGTCCTCGTAGATGGTGTAGTTCTCGAACCCTTCTATTGGCTTACTTCTCAATGTGTACCCTCAAAGTTAAAACGAGGCGGGTCGTAACCCGCCAGATTAGGTATCAGGCAGGAACTACCGGCACTTCACCTGCATCGCTTACCAAATGCCACGGGTCAGTCGGAGCTGTACCCTGAGCGATAGCGATGTCTGATACGTTAGTGCCGTCTGATACCAGATAGGCAGCACCGAAGCGCTTACCGGATACCAGAGCGTCATTCACTGCGGCAGTTGCAGATGCAAGGTCTGTTGCCAGAACCACAGAGATCGGCAGGGATGCTACAGTTGCGTTTACAGCTTTACGGGGCAGATCGCCCACTTGGTTTGAAGTAGCCATTCTTGTTTCTCCTTATTTCATTATTGATATATAATAGAGTGGGGTAGGAACCCCTCCCCGGAGGGGGAGGGGACTAGGGCGCTCTATGCAATCTAGTCGTCCTATACTCTCTATACTCTCCTGTTATTTCTTCCCCGCTCTCCTATATTAGGGGTTAATTCCAAGCCCTTGATTTACAATGACTTTTTGAGATGTAATTCTGACGCCTCAGGGCTACCCGAAGCGGTTACGTCTTCCGGCCTTCCGGGCACCTAATGCACTGCGACCCGTCTGAGGGCGCTCAGGGATGCCTGTGAGCCATTCTCTGCGAGTAACAGGGTCATTCCATGCCTGAAGCTTAGCGACCTCCTCAGCGCGTCTACGGGCCTCCAGAGCGGTCTGGGTATCGAAGTCCAATCGCTCAACCACATAGCGCACTGCACCGGCCAAAGCGTCAAGGCGGTCATCATGCCGCAGAGCGCCCTTGTCGCGTGTGATCATCGCCATCTGGTGTATGAGTCGGTAGGTGCTCCGAACCTCAACAGGGTACTTCTCCGTGCTCTCAGCGTCCTTCTCGACCACCTCCGGGCTGATTACGATGCGACCTGAGCTGATCAGTGGTTCAAGGGTGTCAATGATGCGAAGCTCTTTCTGACCCGTCTCCCACGTCTCCTCTATCGTGACAGGGTGATCCTTGGCGAACAGGGGCTTCAGCATGGACGCGTGAGCGCCGTTACCAAAGTTCCGCTCTATCACCACGGTCTTGACCGAATGCCGCTTAGCGACCTCCACGAGGCGCTGTAGCTTGTCCTCTTCATAGCCGCCCGGAACGCCACCTGTGTCCACGATGTAGACGAAGGCACCAATCAGCTTGATGACCGCATAGGCCATCTCGTCTGCGTTCTTTCCGCCACCAGCCGGGTCAATATACATGACTGCTTGATCATAAGGACGGTATTCATAGGAGTTCGGGACAGCCCTGTACATCTTGAACTTGTTCCCGAGGCAGACCGAGTGATACCGATTGCGATCATCTGAGGACCGAACAGGCAAGCAAGGGCCTTGATCCGTAGTGAAGTCAGCAACAATCAAGTTGTGAACCTTCAGTGGGAAGCGTTCCTCGTCAGTCAATGCAGTGTTAAGCATGTACTGAAGCTGGAACTTGGCCTTGCCCATAGAGATTTCTTTCTCTATAAGGGTCTCTTCTGGGAACATCTCAGGGCAAGTAGGTTTACCCAAGTCACCATTCATGCCACCGCCGGTCTGCAAGCTTGGGTCTTTCTCTATATCCCTACGGATAAGAGGTGCAAGCATGGCCCCGTATGTCTCGATCTCCTTCTCTGTCGGGTATCGACCCGGCCAGATGCGGATTTCATAGCCACGGGCAGGAAGGTTATTGTAGATGGACTCAGCGGACTGAGGTGTGCCAAGGTATATTATATCACCCTCAGCACAGATTGACTCGAACTCTTTGGTCAGCTCCTCAAGGACCTCCCTTGATCCAACCGTCCTTGAGTTCTTCATGGACTCAATATCATCCGCAATGAGTACGTCAGCTCGGGAGCCCTGAGCGTTCGTGTCCACACCTAAGCACTTAACCGATGGAGACTTGTCCACACCTTTCAAGAACCAGTGAACATCGAATGCCTCTACTGAGGCCCGATCCCCTGCGTTCTCATCTGGAACAAGCATCCAAAGGAAGTCCAAACCTTTGATGATCTGGATTACGAAAGATGCAATCTCCTTGGACATCTTACCGCCTGCGGAGAATATGAGTACCCTTGTGCTTGGGTTATGTATCAGCCGGAACACAGCATAGATTGCCGTGAGAGTAGTCTTCGCCTGCCCTCGCTGGGCTTCCACCATGCGGTACTTAGGTCCGCCGAACAGCCACAAGCAGATGTCTGCCTGTATCCTGTTCATGTTTGGATTGCCACGGATCAGGGTGTTGATAACAACCTGAGCGAAGAGAAGGAAGCCATCCTCTGTGAAAGGGAAAGCTTCCTGAACTTCAGTGAGTGCATTGAGGCGAGACCTTCCATCAACGGTACTGATCTCGCGTTTAGCCATCTTGTCTCTCCTATATTAGGGGTTTATTCTTCCCTAACGAACTTGACCACGTTGCCCTGTTGGGCAGACCTGATCTTGTCCAGACGCTGCTTAAGTTCAGACTGAGCATCGTCTTCCATCGGAGCGCAGCCAACACCGTTGACCTCAACCCACTTGCCAGCAGCTTGTAGGGCACGAATGTCGATAACTGCATCTGCATCTGCACCTTCCTCCAGAAGCTCAATCATATGCTCTACTCTTTTGGTGTAAGCCTTAGACACAAGTCCGTGAAGTTTACCTAGAGAGTCTTCTGAAGCGCTATTCTTGTTTCCTTTGTCCATTGTTAGCCTCCTTTGGTCCAGCCTTTGTATTGAGTCTTCTTACCTCGATTGACAAGACTCATGTTTCGTTTACACAAGCCTTTCTCTCGACACAGCTTACTAAGATTACTGCCTGTGACTTTGTTCCCTTCAGGGTCGATCAGGAAATACTCCTTTGCTTTGGAGTATTCCGAGTTGTACTGATTACTGCACCACTCTAGGTTTGCTACCGAGTTGTCTGCCTTGTCCTCGTTTATGTGATTTACTTGAGGCAGGCCTTCCGGGTTGTCCAAGAAGTGCGATGCAACGAGACGGTGCAAGTACATTCGCTCCGTCTTTCCGTTGGTGCTAAGTGTCACTCTAGCATACCCATCTTTGGTTAGCTGAGGTTTAAGCTCCCTCCCTCTAGTTACATTGAATACCCTCCCTTCAGAGGTTACACGGTAATTAGGGTGGCCCTCTACTATCCTCTCGCTCATTGTTATTACCTCGCTGGCTTAGTGCTCTGTGAATGAATTTATTAAATTGAACCAAGGTGGTGTCTAGGTTCTTAATGGCCTGAGTGTTCAAGGCCAACTGTTTGCCTAGCTCTGACCTGACTTCTGCTACTTCCAGCTTGTCAGCCTTAGTTTCTTTCAACTTCTGTACGTCTGAGTACATGAAGATCAGACCAGCTGCTACAGGCACCAACAAGGCAACAACGGCCCCGAGCAGGCCGTCACTGCTTATCCTCATCTATCCTCCTTAAGCTGGCTTGGTAGGCCAATCTATGTTGTCAGGGAACCCTTCTTGATCCGGGACATCCCTAAGGGCTTGCCTGTATGATCGTGCTTCTTTCTCAAAGATAGGGTCTCCAAGGTCAAGAGCTTTGTTCACAAGGTTGTCAGCTTCTGTCAATAGAGTGTTACGCTTTTCACGAACTTCTTGTTCTATTACAGAGGAGGGTACTACAAACCTATTGGATTTGAAATCAAATTCCTTACCTGAATATTCTTCTGCTGAGGCCACCTCAACTTCTATCCAGTTCTCTTTATCTGTAGGTACTGGGAACTCCTGAACACCACTTCCATCTGTTTTAACGTAAACTATCATACTTTTACCCCCATTATCCGTTTGACGGTCCTTGATGCTATCTGGTCGGTTGTCCCATCAACTACAAAGGTATTGTTACCTGTCCTCTTTATCCCGATAGTTGGTGATCTTCCTCCCATCAACCCGACACCTGTCCAAGTCCCCACGTGAATCCAGCCCGAGATTTGCTCTCCGTTGTACTCCCCGTTTACGATCAGCCAATTATAGTCATCCCAGTTTGTTGCTATATTGCTAGATGAACCTTTGGTAATCTGCCCAATCCATTCTAAAGACAGTTCAGTGCCCCCGCCCAACAAGGACACCCAAGGTCCCCATCCGCCACTTATAGATGACGATCTGTAAAGAATCTCTGAGCTTGTGTAGTCTGTGGCGATCTGGGCAATTGTGTCAGCCCCGGGGTTTCTTAGCACAAGTACGTTGCCATAATGTACAGATAAAGGCAGGTTTGTGTTTGTTTCCACCCGGTAAGACCCTGCTATATTGAGCAGGTCCATGTCTCCTGCGTAACCGCCTACTACCATAAGATGGTCAGTGTCTATGGAAGCAGCAGCAGCAGCAGCATCCAGTGCAGACTGCTCAGCATCCTGAGCATGACCAAGCGCTGTGTTTGAATGGCCAAGTGCATTTTGGGCGTACCCTTGAGCGTCCTCAGAGAATCCAAGAGCTGCCAAAGCGCTACCGTTTGAGTTAGTGGCCCACTGTTGAGCCTTCTTGCTGTAGTGCTTTGAGCTGTACTCCGTGCCGTTACCTTCAACCACAGGAACGTCTTCAGCAGTCTCAGCCCAATTCTTAGACTCAGTTGCAGAGTCGGAAGAGTCATCCGCGAAGTTAGCTGAATTATTAGCGCTGGACAGTGCGTTTCCTTCTGAGATGCCAGCAGCGGTTGCACTAGCCTGAGCGTTGTCCGCGTACCCAGATGCCTGACCTGCGCTGATCCCTGCCTGAGTAGCAGAGTTACCTGCATCTCCTGCAAACCCTTGGGCTGCATCCCGTGCTACTTCTGCTAATACCCGTGCTGCCTGAGCTGCATTGCGAGCAACGATAGCAGCATCCTTTGCAGACTCGGACAACACACGAGAGTTATCGGACTTCACCGAGTAGTGGTAAGAGCTATACTCAGAACCACTACCTTCGGGGACTGGTGCATCTACAGGATACTGTGCCCAGTTGTAAGCCTCAGCAATTGAGTCACCGAGGGACAGCCCTTCTTCACCTATGATAACATCTGATACCTGAAGTGTACCCACGTTGTTCAGATCGTACCCTTCAAAGTCAATGTCCGCCGAGAATCTTACAGAGGAAAGGAACCGGAACCCGTCAGGGAACCAACCATCCTGAAACTCATGCACGGTGTACAGAGTCTGCAAGAAGCTGTTGTTCAGGTTTGCCTCTCCAAACTTATTGCCACGGGAGAAGTCGGTGTACGGTGCGTCCTTGGGCATCACTCTCCTGATTCTTACGACAGCTCCAGTGGAAGGTGCCACATCCAGCTCCAGAGAGTTTGAGCTTGTAAGCTGGAAGTTAAGATCAGGGACACCATCGACAAGGACCACGATGTCTGTATTCCGAATGTAGCCTTTGTCAGGCCCGGTGAACCCGAACGTAAAAGTCCGGGTGGAACCATCACCGATGTACTCGTTATAGCTAAAGGCCATGTTGCCTCCTTATTCAAGTTCATCTTCGATTGCGTTGAACGCTTGGTTGATACCAACTGCCTTACCAAACGGTATGACTTTCTGCCACTGGTTGATAACGTCCTCTGACCCGTAATTAGAGTCAGGGTCGAATAGGAAGTCTGAAGTCTTCCTAACTGTCCTGACAGCATCCTCAGCAAGGCCAAGGGACGGAACAGAGTTGAAACCGTAGCTTCTGAAGCCATACCTGTTAGGCGCTGCCATGAGATCATCAGGGAGGGCACCTATTGTGGCCAGACCGTCTGCTGCGATGCCAAGAGCGGAAACCTGACCCATCCTGTTCCATGTGCCAAAAAGCAGGTTCTGAGTGTCAAAGGCATTCTCATTCATGTTTAGAGCACCGGCTACTGAGTGCGTCATCATCCCCAGACCAGCAGACCATGCAAGGATCAGAGCGCCTGCTGCCCTATCGTGCTTGATGTCATGTATTAGCTGCTTGTCCAGTGATGTGATTGAGAAGGTACGGAACTGGTAAAGAGTCATACCCAACAGTCTGTGCATGAAGGTTGGGGTCTCCCCTACGAAAGACCTCTGCATGGAGCGAGCAACTAATCGGTGGACACCAATCGTGTATCTCTCTCTCATCTCCTCTGGCATTCTGTCGAAGTCAAATGTTGTTATAGACTTACCATCGTACTCATCTATATTAGGGTTATCCTTTGACCAAGCTTTTAGGTCATCAAGAAACCCATCAGACCATCCGGCATCCTTCATCTCCTGCTCTCGTAGCCTCAAATCCTCTCCTTCAAATATCCATCTTCTTATGTTCCTGTTCAAGGAGCGAGCTGCTATCTTCTCTCCACCACCCTGAAACATCCTGAAGAACGAGGTAAGCTCTTGCACTCTTCTTCCTTGAGCAAGCCACATATCAAGCTTACCCCCAAAGCCTTGCTTGAACCCTGCCTCTTCAATCTCCTCGGAGCGCATTGTGTTAGGGTAGATCACATGGTCCTCACCTGCGTACTGCATCACCTCATCAAGCTCTCTCAGCTCTGGGTCTTTCATTGCACCTGAGAACTTACCGCCTTCCCTTTGTGCTCTTGATCCTTTGATTATAGTGGCAGCGGCAGGGACCTCTCTTGCCACGTTGATCAGACCACGGTCAGTCAGCGCACGAGACAACTCGGGTATTGCAGAGAGACCTACTGCCTGAAGCCTCAGCATTGCCGTGATGTCACGAAGCCGTGACAGGTTTCTGCTCCACCCTGTGTGAGCGTACTTGTTGATAGATCGACCATAGAGCATGTCCACACCTTCCTTGATCATCCCGATCTGGACCTCAACCTCTTTCGGGTTCATGCCTTGGTTTAGTGCGTGCTGGTGCGTAGCCTCAAGTACCTCGTTGAACTCTGCTCTGGTCCTGAAGCCAAGCTTGGCCATAGCTGCACCACCCGCTGCGTCAATCGTGTAAGACTCAAGCAGCTTGGGCAGGTTGGTATCAAACAAGTCGATTGCTGAAAGGCCGTTTACCTCTACCTTCACGTTGGGGGAGAAGGAGATGCGAGCACGGTCACTCATGTGCTTAACTGCTTCATCCTTGGCTGTGGACTCAAGGAACTCTTCGATCACATCCCTTGGTACTCCAGCCTCTTCAAGATGACCCCTTAGTTCATCAATGTCCTTCCCTGTTGTCTGACGGTAGGACTCAGCCAGAGAGGTCTTGTTCTTCCTTGCACGTGCAATATACGCATCAGCAACTGCATCAGCACCTTCTGGCCTCAGCTTGTAGCGGCCATTCTGGTATGCCCGTGACAGAACTTCCCGCACCTTGTCTTCACCGTGTTGACGAAGGGCCATGAAGATTGCATGGTCATCTACAATTGTCGGAGCGTAGTTCTTGTCAAGGTCAAGGTTCTCAAAGCCAGCCTCTCCTGCATCTTTCCTTATCTTCCCTGCTGTGTGGAACTGATCACGGACACCCGCAGCGGCGTGCTTCACTCCGGGATCATTGTAAGTTCCGGGATACTTTGCCTCCATGAATACTTTCTTGTGGAACTCCTCTCGAAGCTCTCTGTCCAGCTGTGAGCCGATATACTGACCGTGCTTTCCGGGTATCTTGTATTGCTTCCCAGATGCAGCAGCATAGTCCTCGAAGCCTTCTTCAAGCCTGTACCGCATAGCTGCCCTGATTCTTCTCTGGTTGATCTGGACTCTAGCAGCCGCTGTGACCTTAGCTGCCTCGCCACCCTGAGGTGCCTCAAACAAATGGTAGTTCAACCCACGGATAACATAGTTCTGGGAGTTGGACAGGTAGGTGTGCAAGCCTTGCGCGTACTTAGCCACTGTCTTACCAAGAGGCATGGAGCCTATCAAGGAGGTGGGCACATTGGCACCATCCTGCAAGAACGGCATTATCTTCCGTACCATACGCTCTGGTATGTTGAAGGTGTTCCCTATCTTGTTCTGAGAGAACCCTACCCTCGCAGCACTCGCTGAGTCCGCACCATCAACAGGCTGAACTGTCCCAAGAGCTGGTGCCGGTGTAGCCTCATCAAGAGCCTTGGGTGCGTCAGGTTCGGCCTCTGGTCGCTTGGCCTTTAGGGCCTCCACGTTCTCCCGGTACAGGACGGACTTCATAGGTACATCGAAGCCGCCGCCCTCTTGTGAGTGAACCCACGCAATCTGCTTACTTCGCGGCATACCTCTGAGCTTCTTGAGCTGGCTTGCTGCTCTCTTGGCATTCCTTGCATTATCCACCCGGCTTCTGATCTTGGCTAGACGCCCTTCGATCTCGGCCTTAGTCATCTTGCTCCGTGCGCTCCTGTCTCCCAGCTCCTTACGATAGCGGTGCTGGGCGTCACGGACAGCCGCTCTGGCGCTTTCGATCTCCCTTCTGATCTCTGCATCTCTCCTTGCAACGGCGTCCTCAAGATCGTTCTGGGCCGAGTAGAGGCGTCTGTTGGCCTTACGGGGGTCAGTAGCGTTTCGGACCTTCTCTGCCAGCTCGTCCACCTTGGCCTGAGCCTTGGCGATCTTGTCTGCGTGCTTGGCTTCGATGTCCGCCCTAGAGGCGCTCAGGCGCTCTGCCTGCTCCGATTCCACTCTGGCTATATTATCCCTCATGGATTGAAGATCGGCCTTATTCTGCCCCTGCTGTGCCTCTTCCTGACGGACCCGCTCTCTCAGCTCGGCCTCTTCCGCCTTGAGGACCTTAGCCTCTTGACGGGACAAGGGGCCTTGACCTACTTGTTCCTGAAGCCTCAGCTCGTACAGGTAGGCGTTGTGCTCCATACGGACCTCGTCAACCTCCTCTCTCGCCACACCACGGACCTTAGGTATTTCTAAAGGCTCACGCGTGAGACCTGCGTTTCTAGCCGCATCAACGGCTCTCCCAACAGCGTAAGCGTCAGAGTCCGCCACTGCTGCCTCATCAGCTAAAGCAGCGCCCTTGCGTGCCCTAGAGAGCGATGCAAGACCACCACCTATTACAGCGCCTGCACCCAGTGCAAACACAAGATCAGACGCCTCGGCCTGTGTGTTGCCCCCGTACAAGGCAGCTTCAAGTGCCATTGACTCTACACCCACCAGTCCTGCATTCTTCAGAATACGGGCAGCTTTGGTGCCCTTCTGCATGAACCCTAGACCACCAGTGGCCAGACCAAGTACGATGCCAGCAGGGTCGAACAGTGCCATCGTGAGGTTGGTTGCTACGCCTGCACCACCAGCGCTTGCGATAATACGCTCCCGCTCTTGGTCCTCAGCGATGTACTTCTTCCTAGCCAAGAACTCCTGCTCTGATCTTGAACCCTTTAGGTAATCAACATCCTCTGGCCTGTACTCGGCAACAAGGTCTTTCTCAATCTCCGGGTCCACTGAGAAGCTGTTGTCAGCCTTGAACTGAGATGACCTTCTTTCGTACATACGTCCCGCAGCGTTCCATACAAACGCATCATCATAGGCCGCACCAAGAAGGTCCATAGTATCCACTTCTGGCTTGTTCTGCTCAAGCAAGTACCGCTCAGCGTCACTTACATTGATCCGGCCCCCTTGTAGTTCCTCGTAATACTTGCTTGGCATATCGCCTCCTTAATTGAATTTGAAATTATCATCAAGCTGGAATGTCTCCTGCTTGTCTCCTGTACCTTTCGTGACTGTGTACCAGCCTCCTGCTTTGTTAATCCTGTCACGGAACCTCTTGGATACCTTGTCCGTTGTGATGTCAGATGCGAATTTAACTCTGATCCCTTCTGGACCCCAGCTATATTCTTCTACGGCAGGTAGTCCGGATATTTCAGATGATGCAAGATTGAACATGTTGAGCCTCCTATTCAGAAGCCCTCTGGTTTTATTGCCACCTGCACCTATGAAGTCAAAGGTTCGGATCATGGACTCAGCCGAGTATCCATCCTTGGCAGCTTTGGTTGCCTTGGGGTTCTTCCCGGTGACACCCTGACCTCCATTGTAAGTCATATCCGTCCAATACTGTTGTTCCCATGCTGTCATCTTGTCGAAGCCGGGGACTTTACTAGATGCACTGGATCGGGCAGACTCCAAAGAGGACTGCATAAGAGCCTTTGCCTGACGCTCAGTCAGACCCTCCTTGACATTAACAGGTACACCTTCCACCACAGGCCACTTACTCTGGTCATCAGATAGCCAAGCTTGTGGTATCTTGTTTCCGAACCCAATTTCCATATCAGAGAAGGTCTTTCCATCAGGACCTTTACCTTCCAATGACTTGAACGGGAAGTACATAGGTTTACCATTGGCACCTGTCTTACGTCCTTTTCCTTGGGAGTTCTCAATTCCTTGTAGAATCCTAATGTATTCGTCCTCAGCCATATCCTTATCAGCCGGGGCAGCTAGGGTGCCCTCTTCACTCTTCTGTATAGCCATCTGGTCCAGTGACTCTTCCCTTCGGTTCCTTAGCTCTTCCTCCGAAGGGTCAGCATAAACAAAATCATCGTCACCCAAAGGATCGAAATCAATAGGGCCGAAGTCAGGGACCGCGAAGCTAGTTGCTTCATACTCTACCTCTCCTTGTGGTTCGATTGCCTCTTGCAGAGGCTGTTGCTCAACAGGAACTGGATCAGCCGCTGTTCGTCTTTCTTCAACTGGAGGCCGGAAGGACACCTTGCTGGTATCCTCAATCCCGAACCCCTCCGCTATTGCCTTTCCTATATCTTCAAGTACTGCCATTAGAACCCTCCTATTCCAGCTTCTTCAAGGCTCTTAAAGTTTCTCTCCTTCAGTCTCTTCTCTTGTGCTGTTTTGAACCTCATGTACTCAGTACGCATCTGAGTGAGAGGCACTGGCCTTGTGTTGAGGACTTCTCCTGCTGGCCCAACGAAGCTTACCATCCCGCCCTCTGGGTCTACCTCAGGGATCAACTGATCAAAGTCGTATCCATAGGTTGCAAGCAGAGGTTCGATCTGATCTCTCTGTCCCTCAAGGATTGCTTGGAAGCCCATGTCCAAGGCATCTGGGTGTAGCCCGGTAAGCTGCCTCATTCTCTGAGGCGACCCTTTCACTCGAACACCGCTACCCAGTGTAGTCCAGTTGTTGCTGAAGTACGCCTTGACTTGTCTCTTGGCTACCTCAGATGTTGGGTCAGGGAAGGAAGCGATCTTCTTGCGTACCTCCGCCATGTAGTACGGCCTTGCATAGTCCGGGATGTCAGTGACAAAGATGCCATCATCAATGGAGGACGTTACATCAGCCACTGCTTCTTCAATGTCCCTCTGGCTGCGAGGTATAGGGTTCCTGTCCCTCCTCTGGGCCATAGAGAGTGCCTGAGGCGCAGTCATACCCATCTCTCTCAGGGCGAGGGTGTTGTTCAGGATGTCACGCTCACGAGCCTTCAAGCTGCTCATGTAGAAGTCTTGAGCTGACGGGGACATCTGTTCGATCCTGTCCATTGTGACCTTCAGGTTATCTGGCAAGTCCTCTATCTGCCCTGACCCTACAATCGCAGCCACGTTGCTGTTAGCAAGGGCAGAGAACGCAGCCTTCCATTCAGGGATGGGAACACCGAGCCGTGCGGAGTTGTCACCCCACATCTGGTCCGCTCTGATCTGCAATGCAGCGATCTCCTTAGCCTGCTCTTCCTCCGGGACATTCTTGCGAATCTGAGTGATGCCAGCCTGAAGGTACTGTTTCCACCCGGCTGTGATTGCACCTTCAATCTCCTTAGGCTCAGCACCGGGGATCGTTGTTCTCTCACCAGACTGTACAGCTTGGATTAACTGCTGCTGTCTTGTTCGTGCTGCTATTGACTCCCTTGCCTTTGAGAACATGGAGGCAGCCTGAGCCTGAGTCATAAACCTACCCTCAGTCTCCTTGTTGCGCTTGTCGATGTAGCGAGTAGCTTCTTCCGCTGTCATCTTTCCAGAAAGGAAATCGGAGGTGAAGGTAGAGAACTCAAGACCAAGCTCACCTGCATTAACCGAATACTTCTCGTTCTTGAGCTGGTCATGCTTAGATTGTAGCTGACCCTTTCGCTCGTACAGTGTGCTGCCACGCTCTCCCTTGAACTGGCGGGTAAGCTCGATTGCTGTCTCGCTGTCAGAGTTCAAGGCGACCTCGGTTAAGATAGCCTCCTTCTGGCTCTGAGTCAGCTTCATGGCAGCGGTCCTCTCCTCGAACCTCTTCAGGATTGAGGCTGCGTCTCCAGACATACCTATCTCTGAGATAAGAACATCCTGCTCGTCTTGCATACGCTTCTTGATCTCATGGTCAAGCTTTGCGGCCTCACGAGAGGACACAACCTGAGGCATGATCTCAGCGAGGCTGAGGGTTGTGAGCTTCTGTATCTCCTGATAGTTGTCGTAATCCTTGTACTCACTAGCCAGCTCTCCGTCCACCTCAGCATAGGTGTCACGTACAATCTCTTCCCATTCCTCGTCAGAGTAGTCCTGCTCTGCAAGCTGGTTGAGCTTTGCCTGAGCTTTAAGAGTCTTGTTCTTGACAGAGACAACCATGTGTGCCTTGTACCCGCCTTCTGTCGAATCGGGTGTAGGCATCATGCCAAGGACCGCCCGTTGAGTCTGGATGATCTTGTCCGCCTCAACCTGCTTATCAAGCTTTGCAGCGTAAGCCTCACCAGCAACACCTGCGAAGTCCACCAAGCCTTTCACTATATCAATCGCGCTTGTCTTCTGCTCAACCTGGAACTCTGAACGGTTGACCGATGCAGGGTTTACAGAGACTCCTTGGAATCTCTGTGCTTCAGGTTGGCGATCAAACGGATTCTGAACCCCTCTTCTTTGTATCGCCATTATCCCCTCCTTATTGCTTCACTACGGGAAGTTGACACCCTAGTACCAAGTTTTCCTGCTGCACTTCCAAGAGATATACCAGCTCCAATTGCCTCGAACATGGACGGTTGTTTGATCGGTGAACGGTCTAGGTTGGAATCTGACTGAGACCGAATGCCCTCGGCAGTCTGGTTTATCCTGTCAAGGTTCGAATCTCTTCTGTACACAATGTCAGCCGTTCTCTGGCCTAATCCAGTTCCAAGGTCAGCAAGCGCAACATCCACTGTCTGGCCATATGTCCCTGACGCAGCAGACTGAAGCTCAATGCTTGAGCGAGCCTGCATATATTCCTTCTGGGCCTGCAAGGATTGAGCGTGGCTGTCATACAGGATGTCAGCCTCTTCATCATCAAGCTCTCCGTACTGACGGATAGCCTCCTCCTTGACCCTTTGATTGTACGCCTCCTGCTGCTTGGCTTGCGCCTTAGCTTGCTGAGACTGAGACACGTAGGACAATGCCGTACCTGCCAGAGCAATCCAGCCTGCGTTGGCAGCGGCAAAGGTCGCAGCCGCACCAGCAGCGGAAGAGGCAGCGCTAACCAGCGCCGGTATAGCTGCTACTGCCATTAGATTCTCCTTCCTCTTCTTGAGAACACACCATCGAACTGGAAGTCCCGTACCTCAAAAGGTCTGTGGTCTTTAGTCCTAAGCTCAAGTGTGTACGTGTTAGCCTTTCGGCGAATTGGTATAACGTGTTGGCCCGGAACAAGAGGTGCGTACCCTACAAGGTTCTCTGGTCCACCCATGGTCCTGTTTCCGTACTGATAGGTGCGTGATTGATTATACTGGTTAGTTACAACAGCCTCGACATCTCCTGTCCTATCATAAGTTACGTGGTACTTGCCAACAGTCAGACGGTCAAGGTTAATTGCCTCCCCATTCTGATCTTTCGCAACAGGGTTCGTAGGTATGTAGGTGCAAAGGAAGCTAAGCCCTATAACCACGTTTACCGGAGACTGGTCACTCTCTGCTATGTCCTCATACGTGACAAGCAGACCTCCCTCTCGGATGAAAGAGATTGCCAGACCGGGCTGGTTGCACCCTTGGTTATTTGGACAGGCATCAGCCCTCACAAGGACTATATCCTCTTCAGACTCATCAGGGTAAGGGTCATCCATTTCCCATCGCTCAAGAGTTGGGTTCCACGCCATAGGTGTCCTGAATCTTCCATCCAGACGAACCTGATAGTCAAGCCCGTACTCCAGTGGGTCCCCAAGGTCAATACGCTCAACTACCGTACCATTCCCTCTTCTTATAACCAAGAGAAGATCGGTTGTGTTGAACCTGACATCGCTGATCACTGCATCATCACCAAACACCCACTTACCCCAAGCACTCTGAACCTTCTCATTTCCTTGCCAAAGCCACTCGTACACGTACAAGGCGTTAGGGACATCTGCTGTCCTGATGACTAGCATATTCAGCGATGTAGAAGAGGCCATGATAAGAGGCTCACCCTCTATGTACTGGTTGACATGATCTGTCACGGGCCTTGCACGCTTGGTGTCTGTCACAGAGTCTGTGAAATACTCCCTGACCCCTGTGAATCTTCCGTAGTCGAAAGCGAAGAAGATGTTCTCACCAGATGCAACAGGAGGGACAGACAGGTTACTCTCAAAGGAGGTAGTCTGTATCATGGTTGCGTTTGAAGGGGATACTGCATCTTGTCCGGGCAAGAGGAACTGACCGTTCTCGCTGAAGAACACAATGTCCCCATCGAAGGGTATTGAGGATTGAAGGATGTTAACCTTGGCTGCATCCGCGTAGATGTCTATCGGGTCAGTGTCTGTTGCAACCTGTGCAGACTCCCTGAAGAAATCATAGAACCTGCCTGATCGGGTCATAACTACTGCCTCACCCGATGTAAAGAACAGCCTGTTTTGGAAGATACCTATTGACTGTATTCGTTGAGGGGTATCAGTGTCAATGAAAGTAGGCAAAGGGTTAGTTCTGTCGTCACCAACTCTTCTTTCTTCCCATGGAGCAAGCTCTAGGCTGAACTGGGAAACACCACCTATTACGCCTGTTCGTACAAGCTGCACCGGCATGGTGGCAGGGTCTGCCCCTTTCACTATTCCGGGCGCTGGGGCTTCAACCCAAGATACCATATCCCCATTAGTTGGCTCCGCCTTAAGCCAGAAGTTTGCGTTCTTGTCCTTCGACCCCGGTGGGTCTATCTCCACCAGCATCCCCGCTGGTGCAACAGGTGGGAGTTTTGAAATCTCAGATACGGAATCCTTGACCACAATTAGGTTGTTTCCATCAGAATCATCTGTAGAGGAAATCTTGAAATCAGAACCATCCTTTCTTTTAATCTGGATAACATTATCCGCTATCATTGAGAAGTCATAGTTGTCAGAAATTCCACCTGTCTCAGCGGCATAATCTGTACCCCAATCCATTCCAGAGAATGTTGAACCCGGATACGGACCGGGGCTTGCCTCTGACCATCCCTCCATTGCCTCTCTCAACTTAGATGCTGCAACAGATGGTCTTACTCCTTCAACGTGATCAGATGCTGCACCAGTAGGGGCCTTATACCACACTGCTGCCTCTCCTCCTCCGGGAAGGTCAACCCTAACTGTTTGCTGCTGACCATAGTTTATATACTGAACGTAGATCAATGCAACATTACCAGCTCCCTCAGAGGTTAGATCCTTTGAGGCTGATACTTGTTTAGATTTGTTCACCAAGAATGTGACATCACCTATAGTCTGTGCTTGGATGTTCTCTCTAGCGTTATCAGACTGTAGGTACGTTGCGGCATCTGAATCAGTGACTGCAACTACCTGCTCTGTTCCATCCCTTCTCCACACTCTGACATTTCCATTGTCGCTAACGGAGAGGAAGTATTCTTCTCCTGTCCCGCGATCATAGTAATGCCACTTAATGTTGTCCGGGAACGCAATGTCGTCCAGCTTGCCTTCAAATATTGTACCCGGTCTTGTTACCAGACCTCTCACAACGTCAGGTCTGAAATTGACAGACTCTGTGCATTGTCCTGCAAGCCTAACCTTGTCAGGCTGCTGACTTACTCCCTGCACCGGCCTGCCTTGTGTAGATGTAATGTAGCTCATATTCAGCTCCCGATATAATCACGGCGAGGGAAGATGCGAGAGGCATACGAATTGCTATTAGGGCCTCCCATCTGAGCGATTGCAGATGCAGCCTCAGCATTGTCTGAAAGGTAGTTCCTGCGTCTGTGTCTCGCTTCTTCTCGCTCAAGCCTAGACATTGCACGATTCTCGTCTTCAACCTGAAACTGCCAACGAGTGCTGTCCACCTCCAAGTCCTGAGCGAACATCCGTCTTGCAACGTATGCAACTGCCATCCTGAACACAGGAGGGGTCTGCTCGAACTCAAGCTCTATGATGAATGACAGCTCTATCTTGCCATCAACAAGACGAGGTGTAAGGTCATAGGTGTGGTTTATCATATCGTAGAGTTTGTTCCCACGAATCACCACCCAGTTGCCACGGTTTGCACCTTCAGGCAGAACTGATAGGGCGTTGTTCGGAACGATCACTTCGCCTGTTGTGCTACCGGAAAGCTTCCAATTGTACTCTTTGTTGAACCACCAGCCCTGTGTCTGTATGTCAATGCTGACCTGCTCGATAGTGCTAAGTGCCATAGCCGAGTCAAGATCAGGGTCATCAACTGAAGCAACAGGGTCCCTTCCGATACCTCGGAGCGCCATATTGATTGCGCTTAGTTTGGTTGTTGCCATATTACCTCCTTAACGAAAGAACCCCGCTACCAGTGATCAGGTAACGGGGCAGAGTCTCACATGTGAGACAAGGATCAGGCGATGGTACGGGTAGCTTTCGCCTTACCCTTAGCCTTCGCAGTGATCAGATCGGACTGTCCAGCACCGGCAGATGCACGGCGTACAACAGCGATGTTGTCATAGCGATCCGGGATCGCACCCTCAGCCATCCAAGAGTCGATGAAGTAGCTCTTGGTCTTCTTATCGAAGTAGATGTCACCTTGCATGGAAATGGTGCGACCAGCCAGCAGTGCATCCGGGCCGAAGATGACAGCCATGGCGTCATCCTTCATCCACTGAAGAACATCGTATCGGTTGCCGTTGTTGTCGTTTGACAGCAAGTGGTGCGCTGCACCTTCGTGCGGGTTCAGTTTCATCTGAGTGAACTCAGCGGAACCCATGATCGGCAGTCCGTAGCCCTTCAGAGTGCCAGTCAGCGCATTGAACGCCATACCACCAGTCTCGTTGTCACCGCCCTGAGACTGTGCAACCAGACCGTAGTCAACCAGCAGTCCGAACTCATGGATCGGTACGATGATCTTCATGCCCTGAATCGGTGTGCGCTGTGCAACCAGACCCATGATAGCAACTTCGATAGCTGCAATCAGTTTGTACGGATCACCGTCATCTGACTCATCAGAGTTCAGCTCAACCTTGATCGCTACACCATGACCAGACACCCGGCGGACACCACCAGTGATAGTGTTGGCATACGGATCGTACACACCACCAGTGCCAGCGCCTGCCAGCAACTGCTGAATAACCATCTGGTCTTCGAGCTGCTTGATCTTGCCCATCTGGTTGCTGGCCAGCTTCTGCTGTACCTTAACATCAGACTGGATGTCATGCAGTGAGTGAACAGTGTTACGGCCCAGAACGATGGTATCAACTACCAGTGCGTTCTTATCCATCTCAGTGCTGGTTGCTTCCGGCTCTTGTCCCGGAGTCAGCTTCTGGAGCTGGGTATCACCGATGTACTTGTTGGACACCATGTTGGTGCCGGTAACTTCTTCGACGTTGAAGTTCGCCAGCAGGTTCTCGCCCTTCTGGTACGCCTCATGCACGACGTTGTTGAATCGCTCGATCAGGAGCGTATCGACCTCACCAGAAGCGGATACTGCCGGGTTAGTCAGGTTGTTATCGTTGGAACCAGCCATTCAAATTCTCCTTCTATTGAATACGGAAGGAGGAGGGAAGAGGGAGACTAGGGCGCTCTGAGCAATCTAGTCGCTCTATACTCTCTATTCTTTCTTTCCCGCTCTCCTATATTAGGGGTTAATTCAAATTCCCTTCTGAATACCCGCTCTACGGCGTGCATCAAGGGCCTGCATTTCCTGTGGTGAAAGCGAGCTTGACCACATCTGACGGTATTCTTGGGCAGTGATAGCACCACCTGCATCTGATCGGGAGTCCCCTCCCTGAGCCTCAATTAGCTCAAGAGAGCCTTTTGACTGTCCGGCCATGCTACCGCTTGCCTGAGCGGGATGTCCGCCCTGAGGGGCTGCTGAGGGCTTCAGACCGGCACGGTTGGCCAAGTCCTGAATTGCCAGCCGCTGCATTGTCCAGTTGTCAGACTCCATGATCTCGTCCCACTCGGCACGCTCTTGATCTGTGAAGTTCTCTTCTGCCCAATCAACGGCTTCGTTCCAGCCTTCCTCAGAGCCAACGATGCCCAGTGTCTCCGTCCAAGCGGCCTGTGCGGCCTCCTGAGCGGCTTTCCCCTCTGTCTCGAACCGAGAGAGGGTCAGATCGTTCTGGGCCTTCAGGCCGTTCAGGTAGCTGTCTACGGCGAACTTCCCGAACTGCTCATACAGTTTGCCCTTAGTCTCTTCGGACAGGCCGAACTCGTCACCAGAGTACAGCTCAGCGGCCAGAGTCTGAGCGTCAAGGCCCTTCTCGGACAGCATACCGGACAGGTCATCGCTGATCTCAATCTCAACGGCCTGACCTGCATATGTGTACTCAGGTGCTTCAGAGTCTTCAGATTCTCCCTCTGCGGGCTTCTGTTCGGACTCCACACCTTCGGTCGGCTCAGGCGTTTTATCGCCTTCAGCAGTCATTGTGGACGTGTCAGCCGGATTCTGGCCTACAGCTTGCTCCGGCGCTGGCTGTGCGGTCTGATCAGTGGCCTGTTCTACGGGTGCATTAGGGTCTGGCATTATTGTCCTCCCATACCTTGATTAACTTGTTGCTTAATAACATCAGGCGCTGCCTTAGATGCCTCCTTCATTAACTGCTGGTTCTGCATCTGCTCTGCCTGAGCTTGCTTCATCTGCTGGTACTCTTCGTCACTCATCATCCAGTTCATCTCCATGCTCAATGACGCTGCGATCTCTCGTGCGTACACATCGAACTTGGTTCTCTCCTGAACAGACTGAGGCCACGTTTGCGGCAACTGCATAAGCTCGGTGAACTGAGCGATCTTGTTCAAATCCCCAGCCCTGCCCAATGCCTCCAGACCTGTCAGGATTGACGGTATGACCATCTCCTCTGGAACCGGGAAGCCTACACGGCGAAGAAGCAGCCATGCGAACGGTCGCTGCAAGGTCTGAGCGAGGAGCGAGTACACACCACCGAGGGAGGTCTCCAACTCCTGAGCGTCAAGCCTCAACTCATAAGTTGTGACACGCTCTGCATCTCTTCGAACTGCTGAGTTAAGCATGAACGCCTGACCCACCCTGCGCTTGTAGTCTTCAAGTACAGCGCTGATAGGACTGAAGTCAGCATACTTCTGTAGCTGAAGAACACCGATGTCATCTATGTTACCGAAGATATACTCACCTGTAGGCGATCTGGAAAGCTCATCAATGTCTGTAACCGAACCCGGTCGAACCAGATACTTGATGTCTGCCATCAGGACCATGCCCTTAGCTATTGCCTCAGACAGGAACTCGATAACGTACAAGTCACCAGCGTGATCCTCGCACAAGCCACGGCCATAGTCCTCGCCATAAGAAGAGTTCCAACGAAGAGGAATCCAAGGCAAGTCGTCCTTCTTGACAAGCTGTTTGTCTCTCAGAAGAACTCCGTTAGCAGTCTGTGCAACACCATAGGTGTCCTCATCCTCCTCTGTTCGGTACACATACGTGTAAAGCTTTACCTTCTCGGAGCTGTTTGTGGGCGCACGCTTCGCAACTCGAAGTGCCTCCTTTACAGACTCAGGGTAGGCCATGAATTCCTTCTCTTGTACAGTGATCAACTCAAGCATGACACCATCTAGCGTTCGGTTAATTACATACCGATCCAGAGGGACAGCGCGGAGTGGCTTGTCTCCGGGCATTACATGCAGGAGCACGTTACCTGAGATGAGTAGATGCTTCATTACTTCTACAAGGGCAACGCGAGATGCGATGCGGTCTTGGAACATCCTTGCCTTCTTCTCGGCAGATACAAGAAGCTCTGCCAACTGGGTCGGATCATACCCTGCCTCTTTCAGGGAAGCCTTTGCCTCCTCAGTGAACTCCAATTTGAAGAACGATGCCTGAGGAGGGAACATTGAAATCACCAGCTTGTTTGCCAAGTGATTAACGGCTTGGGCACCAATACTTGAGAAGCCGTGCTGATTGGCCTCTCCCGTTCTTGTCTTGGTCTCAGGCAGGATATACGGCAGAGTCATCCTGCTGTACGCCTGACCGCGATCAAGGTATTGGTTTCGGGTAGAGGCGAGGGACGAATAGCGCCCCTCTATGTCTACAAGTGTGCCCTTGCCCTCGTCTATCTTACGCTGCAAGGTCTGTGACATCTTACCTCCTTATACTTGCAAGCCGCCGCTTCCAGACATTCCAGTAGCCCCGGTAGGTCTGAGAAGGCTTCGCTTGCCTTTGGTTTTCAACGGATCAGCATCATCACCGGATTCGGTTCCGAGCTGAATATCCTCCGGCTCAATGTCAACATTACGTTCCGGTCTCTGAGCGGGAGGCTCTGGTGTTTTTGGTTTGGACATACCCATTAGTTAGTCTCCTATCTTCTTGATAAAATCAAAGCCGAGAGGACTGTATCCACGCCTGCGGTACAAGACCTCGGCCCCTCTGTTGCCCTTTATGTTGGAGTTAGCACCTACCGATACGGCAGACGCCCCTTTACCTTTCGCCCACTCCTCGAAGAAAGAAACGATCTCGTTTGCTGTCCACAAGTCACGGTACTCAGGCAAGACATAGAGGAACAAATCCCTTGCTAGGGTGGCTCTAGTCATAACCAAAGGGCAGATACCACCCCACATTCCACCCACTACCTTTCCCTCTACATCGGCCACAATCACAGCGTGGTCTTCCGAGTGGATAGCAGACAGCAGGTTAAGGAACAGGACATCGCCATCAAGATCGAACCAATCCCACCCCTCACCAGAGGAAGCCTCGTTGAAGTAAGCCTCAGACAAGGACAGGAGGGGCAGGATGTCTGCCTCCTCAGCGTGTCTTATGGTACGCATGGTCCACCTTCGCCTTGATCTCAGCGAGTACAGCGTGCCGGATATGCTCAGCGATAGGCTCTTCATATCCGGGGACACCCTCGTCAAGGATTGAGTTTAGGAATAGGTACACATCGTCTGGGATGAAGATGCCAGATGGTTTACCAGTCACTCCCGTCATCTTCGGTGATTGTGCCATGAAGTCCCTCCGCTACCAATTTGATCTCTTCGATGTTAAGTCCAAGCTCAATTGCTCGGTTTAGTTCTTCGCCGGTTGGAGTGACACCCATACCATACTTGGATACAAGGGTGTCAACCAGATCAACGGCTTCAATCTCGGTACACATTCTGCACCTCCTTAAAAGTCTGGTTGTTCTTTATCGTGTCGCTCTTCGCCTACCTTGGGCAGTCGGAGCTTCTTGCCAGTGCTGGACTCTTGCAAGGCAGTCACACGGTAGATGCGCCCAACTGGTCCGGGTGCCTCTCCATTGAAAGCCTCACAGGCAGCTTGAAGATCAATGTACATGTTCCGTGCATCTTCGTGTGTCCACCCACGGCCCAGCATTGCCTTGATAGTTTCTCCATCTCGGAATCGGAAAAGCAGGTTGGCTACCTTACCTGCGTACTTGCCTTTGCCCTCCTCGTACCCGATGCACTCAAGGTCATACTCTACGCCACGGACGATCTTCGTAGCGTGCCAGCCTTTGTGGCCAGCGTCCCATCCCGCTGCAATGTCCTTGAACACTGCACCCTCTTCTCCGTGCTTGATGCACAGGTCAGCGAAGTCTGTCACGTCCTTCTCGTCATAGCAGAGGTACGAACGGAGTACCTGACGCTCTGGGATGAACTTTAGCAGGCGCTCTTCACGCTTGATGTACGGGAGTTCAGAGTGCCCCATGACGAACTCAGAGACTGTAACGTAGTCGTGGAAGCACAGGTACATGTTCTCCTTGATCTTCTTCTGCTCATCCGTCAGAGGCTTGTTGCGGTTCGGGTTTACGATACCGGACAGGACCTCCAGTGAGCAATCCTTTGAGCACAGTTCAGCAATGAACACACCCTGAGGAATCTCTGGAAGTGTTCGCTCGAACATAACTTGGAAGAAATCCTGCTCTTGCAACTCTACATTGGACAGGCGCTTTCCAGTGCGGCCAAAGATCGTTGCGGTGTATCCTACGATTGCCACTGCTGCGAAGATTCCATCCTTCTTAACCTGAGCCATCAGAGGGTATCGCTTCTTGCTGTCCGGTACTTCATCGAAGTGCTTTACCAGCTGTACTGCGTGCTTGCGTTCCTCGATCCCGAAGAACTCGTAGATCGTCTTTGCATCTTGTCTTGACATAATACCTCCGTTATAGGACGCAGCCGCCACCGGCACAGCCATCCTCTTGAATTTCGTTAGGGTCCCAAGTGGGCTTCAGCTCTGCATTGTGCCCGTAGAGCAAGGGCTTCTTACCATCGTACTCTCCCAAGAACTTACCGCACTTGGGCGCTTCATAACGATACCAATAGTTGTCGCTCATCCAGTCTGGCTTGATGAGTATGATTCCGTTCCTGCGAACAACGTGCCCGATCTCGTAACCGGGCACATTCAGGAACTCTAAGTCGTGCTGAGACAAGAGTTCTCTCCTATATTAGGGTCTAAAGTTTGAAAGCCTCTAGGATACTGGATACTGCGTGACCTACTTCGCCCTCTCTAACGATGTAATCTAGCACATCAACACCCCAAAGCTCGCCTTGAAGGTAGTCTCTGCTGTCGCCATCAAAAGAATACCCATCTCGGTGAAGTCGTACAAGCTTTACGTTCCGGCGTCCGAACTCAGACACCATCTCACTGAACTCATCAGGGAACCCACCGTCAGAGAACACACTGACACCGGGCTTGACCTGAGAGAATGCCAGCTTGCTAAAGGCGTTCTGGCCAAACATGGGCTTGATCCACTCCTCACTGATCCTAATCAGGAATTCTCGGCAGCTCAGGCCACCCAAGCGATCCCACGGTTCTTCCTTCAGGCTTCTGTCATTATACCTGCTCCACCAATCCAACTCAGAGATGCCAGATGCAGCAAGAGCTATTGTGAACATGGGCTCCTTGAAGCTGCACTTATGGAAACCGAGTGTGTCCCGCATCTCCTCAGCGATAGTGTCCTTCCCGCAGCCGGGAGGGCCGTTCAGGATGATCACGGTTTGACCTGTGTGGACTACAGGCTGAAGGGCGGGGCGGCTCACTTGTGCTGGCACTGAGTCTTCAGCCCTCTTGGTCACTGACCCTGTTGCAGGTACGAAGTCAGGGTGGCCTTTCGGCAGGTGAGGTGTTGGTTCGCCTGTCCGCTTAGGTACCTCTTCTACATAATTCACCGATGCCATACTTATTCTCCCAGAGTACCGATCCAACGCCCATCAGAGTCAAGCACCATTGGTACAAGCTGAGGGCGGGAGTCAATAATAACAGAGCAGCCCAAGATAGGTTTCTTTGAAAACAACTTCCCGTATGCGAAGGCCATAGCTTTGTGGTCAATCAAGCACCCGGACACAAGGGCGAAGTACAGCGCGGAGCTGGAAGCTCTGTACTGAATCTCGAACTTGCCGTGCTCATGGCCTTGCACAATACTGGCACGCTCATGGGCTGCGTTGCTCAAGATGTCACCGGAGGACTGGTGCTGGAAGATAACATCCTCGCCATTCGGAAGGGTCAGCCTGATCTGGTCGCTCCACTCCCAGCCTTCGCCGCCGCCATTCGGGAACAGGACATCTCGGTATGGCTTGATGTACTCAACCGGGATGCCAGACTTGAACGCACGGCGGTACACAAGAGAGCCGTGGTTTGAATGGCACACATCCATGACCGGGAACATGCGAGCTAGACGCTGGATGAACTCCTTGGCCTTGGCAAGCTCAGGGCCTGCGCTGTCAAGGTTCGGGTCGCTGTCGTGGAAGGACAGGGCGTGCCCATCAGTCTCATCACCGAGGTTGATCACTCGTGTCGGCTTGTACCGGGCTGCAACCGCTGCCAAGAACTGCAATGCGTCCGGGTGGTGATAGGGTGCGTGCTGGTCCGGGATGATCAAGATGCGGGAGTTGTCTTCCGTTGCATCTTCCTTGCGTTCGTAGTCCTCTACAGTTGGGACACGAAGCTCCATCTCTTCACGGATGCCACGGTCAAGCACAGTTGTGCCCACATAAGGCTCTCCGTTCCGCTTCTTGGTTTCAAGATGCTTGGCCCAGTATCGGATCAGCTGGCGGGATACATGGCCTCTTCCGTACTTGGTCAGCTCTGCTGCTGCCTTTCTGTGGTTGCCTTTGTTGTTGTCAAGTGCGGACTGAACCTCTTCATTGGTAAAGAGCTTTCTCAGTTTACCTCGGTTAGACATTCTCTGCCTCCTTCTTCTTTCTGTATCGCTCTCGGGCACGCTTGTTGCGTAGCTCCTTCTTCTCAAGAGCGGTCTTGTGTGTCGGGTAGATGTATTCAGTTTTGGGTTCTTTCTCCCAGAATGCAAGGAGGCGCTTCATCATCCTGACCACCTCAACCTTAGACTTGCACTTGCCCCAAGTTTTAAGGTAGTTGAGGACCTTCCCTTCTGCGCCGTTGCAACCTCTGTGTGCAACACCCCGGATGATACCTGTGTCATGGTTGTGGTCAACCACGATGTTTCTGCTTGCGATGCCAGTCAGGTTTCCTCCACAGAACATGCACTGCCCATTCTGCTTAACCAGCAGCTCCTGCCTCACCTTGGCAAGCTCTGACTGCTTTATCTTAGTAGCCATTCTCTTCCTCCTATAATGGATATGAGCTATCATCTGGACCTGTTGGCGGTGTCCAAAGCTGACCGGGGTATGTTTGCATGAACGCCATCCTAGCTTGAACCAAGAGGGCATCATCCGCATCTGGACCATGAGCTTCAAGGTACTTTCCTCTTGCTGTTTGGTAAAGCTCCCACTCACTCTGGCAGTCCTTCAAAAGCTCATAGGCTTTGGTCTGTCCACAGCCTTCAAGACCTCCGTACCCATCCACAGTGTCCCCCATAAGGACCTGAGCGTAGAAGAAGGATAGGCCGATGCCTTTCAGTTTGTCGATGTACTCGCTTTCCTTGACGCCAGCCTTGACTCTCTTGAACTTACCTACACCTTTACGTGGACCCCTCACGAAGCTGTCTTGTGCAGAAGGTACAGGCCCGTTACCACCAAGATACCAAACAAATTGGAGAGGCCACTTGTCAGAAGCAGGATAGTCAGAGGCGAGTTCCTGTGCTTCAATGTAATCGACCTCTTTAATAGAACCACCCATATCAGGAACAAGCACAGAGCAGTGCCTATAATCCACAGGCTTCCCATTAAACAGAGGATGGTATTCATAGTTGATAACCTCTCTTGCTTTCCATACCGGCAGCAACTCACCGATACCTTGAACCCAATACCGCTGTCCTGTGTTTGGGTTTACGTGCCAGCCCGGTATCATGTCCAAGTCTTTATCCATAGAGCCGATTATGTAGTTGGTCCAGACTTTGTGCTGTTGTGTCCACAATTCAACACCATCTGCATCGGCGCCTTTGATTCTTCTCCAAGCTTCAATGCTGATCTCGTCATCTGCCTCGCACTTATCAGAGATGCGAGCACCGTGGAAATCTATTAGCCACTGTTTGATCTCGTAGAAGAACGGAGGCTTAGGCTTCTCTTCCTCACTTCTGTTCTCTTTATAATCCGGCATGATCTCAAGCCTGAAGTTCTGGCTATTATCCGTGACAAACAAGATAACTGAGTCCGCTCCAGCCTTCTTCACCCAATCGTTAAGTAGGTAGTTGGCATGATCACACTTGTCCTTGAAACCCTGACTGTCCTTAAATCCTGCCTGATCGTTCTGAGCTGCAAGATACTGAACATGGTCACTTGTGTACCCAACGATGTAGGGGATGCTGTCTGCATCTAACAGCAGCGTGAAGTCTCCTTCAGTAGGCCACTGCTTGATGTTGTTCCCGATGTGAGATGTAAGTTCCTCGGGAGCTACGCCATAATCAAATCCCTCCATAATACCTCCTGTTCAAAAAGAACCCCAACCCGCGAGGGCTGGGGCATGTCCGATCGTGTAGGTCTGTGAGGGAGTCGAACCCTCATACGCACCAAGCCAGACCATAGTGGCCTCCACGGTAGGACTCGAACCTACAGCCAACAGGGTAGAAGCCTGTTGCTCTATCCAATTGAGCTACGTGGAGGGAACTCCTTTGATACGCTCAAAGGGTAAAAGCGGGCAGTTGTTTATGGATGAATGCCAGCACCCTTAAGTCTAACGTGTGAGACTTAGAAGGTCTCAGCTTCCTCAGAAGCATCAGCAGAGCCAGCCTCGAAAGCAAGGAAGTCAACAACCACGTTGCGCTTGGCAGCAGCGGTCTTCTCTTTACCTTCCACATTCAGGCCCAGCGCTTCAACGAAAGCATTGGCACGGGCTTCAAAGGCAGCCTTGTTCTCGGACAGAACAGCCGCAGACTGAGCTGCTGCTTCATTATCGAACAGTTCAACTTTACCGTCAATCTCAACTGCGAACTTACCGAATACTGCCTGTACTTTATTAGACATGTGTGTCTCCTTCTCTTGGTTTCTATTTGAATTGGCTTATGCCGGAGAGAACAAATTGCTCTCTCCTATATTAGGGGTTTATTCTGGTTCAGAACTCTTGGCTGTCATCCAGATCAGCGGGAGGCGGCGGAGGTGTGTCAGCCTTGTCGGACTGATCGCTACCGCTGTCACTGTCATCCTTGGCCTTGCGCTTAGCGAAGTCAGGATTATCCTTGCGAATCTCGTTGACAATCTCTTGAGCCTTGGAACCTTCGTACTCTTCTCCCTTCATCAGGATGTCAGCGACATGGCGGATCGGGTGAAGCTCCATGATAGCGGCCTTGGTCAGGTTCTTGAAAGCAACGTGACCTACGCCTTCAACCTGAAGGTCAAGCAGTCCCTTGGACTCCATGAACTCAAGGACTTCAGAGTCGGTAGTGATTCCGCCGATGCCACCGAAGTTCACATACTTTGGCTTACCATCTTCTCCCTTGTCCTTGCTCCCCTTGAGGGACACTGTGCAAGCACGGCCAATGTAGTCATCAAATCCGCTGCACTCTGAGTTCGGGTCCAGAGCTTTCTGGAACTTGGTCAGGAATGCCTTGTCACCCAGCTTCAGCGGGAATGACTTGTCGATTGTCAGAGGTGTCTCGCCATCATCCTCGAAGTTGTTCTTGCCCTTAAGCTCGAAGATTGCTACCACCTCCGGGGCCACAGGTTTCAGCTCGCCCTTGAACTCTTCACGGAACTTACCGCAATGGATCAGTGAGCGGAGGATCGCTGTGTGCTCACCAACCTCAGGATTCTTAAATGTACCACCACCGCTTGGGAGTTCGTCTTTATCTACACCGTAATCAAAACCGGACATATGCTGTCTCCTTCTTCTGCATCTATTAAGAGTTATGGAAGGAGGAGGCTATAGAGTCCCAGACACTCTGGTTCTTTCTATCGCGCTCTCTCCTATATTAGGGGTTAATTACTCGTTGAGCAGTGCGTCATGCTCTTTGGCAAGTGCGGCGATACGCTTATCACGCTTGGCCACAGCACGCTCACGGGCACGCTCAGCGGCTTCCTTGGCGAGCTTGGCCTTACGCTCTGCCTCCAGCTTCTCGGCCTCAGCGCGGCGCTCTGCGGCCACAGCGGCCTCCCGCTCCCGGTTGTGCTCGGCCTCGATCTCCTCCAGCTCCCGGTTGATCCGGTCCGTCAGCCGCTGGATCAGTCGGTCTGACAGTGCGTTCAGGCCACGCTGAAGGGCCGCCACTGCGCGTTTGACGAGTCTCAGTAGTTTGGTCAGGGTCATTGGTAAATCTCCTTGTGCGTTAAATGTGACCGTCTCTGCGCCATTTGCACACAGAGCCGAAGGATATACCGATCTGGTCGGCAATCCACGTCATGGGTTTGTTAGGGTAAGAGGCGATAAGGTTACGCGCCTCCTGTCTCTTGTCCTCATATCTTCCTGCGTTATCCTTTACAGTATGCTCAGCATTACTTAGCATCTGTAGGTGAGAGATGTTGCAGCAAGCTCTGTTCTTGCATACGTGATCTATCTCGTATCCATCAGGGATAAGCCCATGCACCCACTGCCATACAAGCCTATGGTACATGATGAGCTTACCGTCCGATCTCTTACGGAAGTATCCGTCACTGTTTAACTTATGACTCGTAGGAACTATGCAACCAGAGTCAAGCTGATTGAGGATTAGTTTCTTCTTGGCCATAGCCCCTCCTTATGTCAATGTGTTTCTTGCCAGCTATCTCCTATCATATATTCCCCGTCACAAGGACAGCGAAGGGATAAAGTATCTGCGGTTTGCTGAAGAGCCTTGCAATAGATGTGACCAAAGAGATGGAAGCGTCTCTCTATCACCTGAGCATTGTCGTTAGATTCAACGATGCGGGGTGCAGACCAGATCATCCCTTCTTCATCCACGTACTGCTTCTTCTCTTCTGCTTTCCAGTCTTCCTTGTTCGGACCTATCTCATACCGCATGTACTTAACTTCATCCCGAGGCACCTCCATCTGCGCTTCATCGTGCTGGTGAGCGATGATAGGGAAGTCATTCACGTCCTCGATAAGTCCAGCCTCAACTGCCATATCCTCAGCAGCTACGTGCGCCCACTTCATAGTCAGAGAACCTGTCATCTGAAGCAGTACGTTGAGTGCTGTGTGCAAGGCAAGCTGTCCTGACTTACGGCGGATGCGTCCCCATCTTCCATCCAGAGACATCAGGTATCCGAACTTCTTACCGGCAGCTTCGACTGCATCCAGCAAGCTTGCAAGCTTGGGCAGCTCGCGCTTGAATCGTGCAACAGCCTCCGCCATCTCGTGCTCAGGCAGGCCAAGCTGTGCGGCAAGGTTAGGTATGCCGGAACCGTAGAGGAAGGCATAGATAAAGGTCTTAGCCATATCCCTTGTTGGCAGACCAGCCAGCTCTTGGTTGTACGTGTGGATGTCACCGTTCAGTACAGTGTCCTGATAGACAGCATCTGCCATGAAGTGGCTGAGCATACGAAGCTCAAGGCCAGCACCATCACAACCAAGAACCATCTTGCCCGGACCCGCGATGAAGCAACGTCGCATCTCCTTGCCGTACAATCCACGAGATGGGATGTTCACAACCACGCGATGCCTCATGCGGAAGGTGTTCGTTGCCGCATGGAATGCAATTGCAGGCACACGCCAGTGACCAGAGGTGGGCCACTTGCCTTCACGCTCGAAGTAATCCTGAGCAGACTCACCTCCGTACTTTGCTCCATCCTTGTAGATGCGAGCGCGTGGAAGGATACCTCGGCACTCCCTCTTTCCGTTGGTCTGCTTCTTCCACTTCCCGTTCTCTTGGAAGTACACAGGGTCATCAGCATTCAGGAGCTGTCCACGGCGAGACTTCAGGATGTACCAAGCGGCTATCCCTTCTGCCCAGTCAGGAATGGTGTGCTTCTCTCGCCACTTGTCCATTGAGTCTTCGTCAATCTTCCCGGCCCAAGGCTTAGGAAGCTCTCCGTTCTCGTCAATGTAATCTCGCTCAGTGTCGTTGAAGTTCACACCACGCCAGCCCAGCTCGTACAGAATCTTCTTGACCTCCTCACGGTTGCCAAGTGGAATCTCCTCGAACTCAACAGGGGTGAACGGTCCATCAACCAAGGGGTCAGGGTGGTCCTGCTTGAACCCTCTGGCCTGCGGGAACAGCTTCGTTATTGCAGCAATATACTGGCCTTTCTTGGTGACAAGCTCCCACTTGGTAGTGTGGTAAGCTCCTCTACGCTCAAGAATCTCCTGCTCTGCCTCCCAAGTGTAGGCAAGAGAGGGATCGCCTGATCGGTTTCGCAACTCCTGTACGTCACTCTCGATCTGAGCTGGAGTACGCTTCTTCTTCTTGATGCGAGGTGGCATGTGTGGGCGGAACGCCTCATAGGTAGCGTTGATCTGTTCATCAAGCTCATTGAGAAGGTCGCCTATAAACTTAACGTCTATGGCGAAGCCGCGTTGTGCCTGTCGTGCCACCGTGTTTGCCATGCGAAGCTCACACCAGTACGCATTTGCAATACTCATACCTGTCTTAGGGTTAGGACGTTGGGCTTGA
>Ga0194138_10000185_pt1 | contig 31080 bp, 22 predicted proteins | sample TARM_MetaG_T2_14_FD_134022 | JGI IMG/M metagenome (GOLD analysis project Ga0194138, IMG submission 134022) | Freshwater microbial communities from Pennsylvania, USA, analyzing microbe dynamics in response to fracking - TARM_MetaG_T2_14 (version 2) | ecosystem: Environmental > Aquatic >...
CCCCACGACATCCAGCTCCACGAAGTCTGGACCGCCCACACTTCCGAGTAACCCGTCGGACTCCCCCCACGCATGGAGCGGTGCTGTCCCAGCGCCGCATCCCTCACCCGGCGGTGGGACACCGCCGCTCCATAAACACATCGAGTGGAGGTTACTGGGTGAAAAACCGAACCAGGTGAAAAAACAGCGGGGCGGAAAAACAAATCGAGTCGACCCGATCCAGCATGCCGCCATGCCCTTCGATCAGAGAACCGAAATCCTTCACCCCCCGGTCGCGTTTGATGGCCGACATGACCAGACCACCCAGAAACCCCATCACGCAGATTACATACGCGTATCCCGCCGCCTGCCAGGGCGTAAACGGGGTGATCCACCACAGCGCCGCCCCCAGCGCGGTAGCCGAGGCCACGCCCCCGATAAACCCCTCCACAGTCTTTCCCGGACTCAGCGTCGGCGCGACCGGGCGACGACCGAGCGTTTTCCCCCACACGTATTGCAGCACATCGCTCGCCTGAACCACAACCACCAGAAACAGCAGCAGCTTGGCGCTTTCCCCTTCATATCCCTCGATATCCAGCAGCAACAGCGCTGGCGCGTGGCTGATAAAATACACCGCCACCATCAGCGCCCACTGCACCTTGGCGGTGCGGGCCAGGAAATCCTCGGTCTCCCCGGCGAGCACGTTCCGCACCGGCATCCAGAGAAAACCGTATACCGGGATAAAAATCGTGAACATGCCGTACATTTCCCGATACAGCAGAATATACTGCATGGGAGTAAGGATAAAGAACGCCCAGAACAACGCCCGATGGTCCGCCCGATGCGGGCGTGTCAGGGTAATGAATTCCCGCAAAGCCAGAAAACTCACGGCCGCGAACAACAATACCGTCATTCCCGAACCCGCCAGCACCGCCAGACCGAAAAACAACAACATGCCCCACCACGCCCGAATACGCTGGATAAGGTTGCGCATATCGGGACGGTCCGCGCCCTTGCGGCGGACCACGAATCGCCCCGCCACGGTGGCCAGTGTCAACAGACCGATCAGCCCCGCCAAAAGCATCAAAAGTTCGGAATCCATCGTCATGTCTCACTCCTTAGGGTTTGAACCGCCGCGCGGGCTCGTTCGAGAAAATCGGATTTTGCCTCTCCTTCCCGACGCTCCAAGGGTGCGCCCAGGGAAACCGTACAAATCAAAGGAACCGGAAGGCACTCGCCTTTGGGCATGACCCGGTTCAGGTTTTCGAGATACACCGGCACCAGCTCCACATCCGGGTAACGGTCCGCCAGATGAAACAAACCCGGCTTGAACTCCCCCACCCCCTCCTCCGAATTGCGGGTGCCCTCCGGAAACAGAATCAACGAATCCCCGGCATCCAAAGCGTCGAACAGAGGTTGCAACGGATGGGCCCGCCCCCGGACGCGGGGAGCACGATCCACCAATACCGCGCGAAACACCTTCACCGCCAGATAGCGTCGCAACGCGGACGCCCGCCAGTAGGTCCGCGCCGCCACGGGACGGGTATCCGCCCGCGTTTCCGGAGGAAGGACCGACCAGATCACCAGCGCGTCCAAATGACTCGTATGGTTCGCGAAAAAGATCCGTGGACGCCCCGGCGTCATCTCGACACCCGAAGGTTGAATTCGCCTCGCCCCGGTCAGGAAGCGCACCAGCAGATACATCAACGTCTTCACGACCCCTCCCGCAGGCGTGACGCCATCCGACCCAGCCGACCGCAAAAAGTACAGGCAGTACCCACGGCAATGAGGGACAGCCCCAACTTCACCACCGGAAAATTCGCCCCCCACAATTCCAGCGCCCCGGCCAGCAGAAAGGTAACTGTCAATACGAACATTCGCTGGGGCTTTGCCAGCGGACCCTTGAAATCCTGTTCCAGTCCCAACGATCCTCCAAGCAACCGGATGTAGGCGGTTCCCACCGCCAGAAGCGACGCCAACCATCCCAGCCACGCCGTCCCGGAGGCGATGCCCGCCGCCACCAGAAACAGTACGTCCTCCATCCGGTCCGGCACCTCGTTAAACAGATCTCCCAACGCGCTTTTTCGATCATGCTCCACCGCCACCAACCCGTCCAGCATGTTGCAAAGCAACCGCGTCTGAACCGCCACCGCACCCGCGAACCAGCCGATGGCTCCTCCCCACACCACCGCGGCCGCACCCACCAACGCAACCAAAACTCCCACGCCGGAAATCGTGTTCGGGGAAATTCCCGTCCGCGCCACCGACGCGGCCAACGACCGCGCCCAGAGAGCGCCACGGGTGCGAATAGGACGACGATTGATCGGAGCGGATGTTTTCATACGCCCATCTTCTCATAACGACAATTATATTGTCAACATGAAAGAACGGGTTTCTTTCGCCCGCAAGCCCCCCCCATGGAGCGGTGCTGTCCCAGCGCCGCATCCCTCACCCGACGGTGGGACACCGCCGCTTCATCATCCCTCCCCATCCACCGGCTCAACAAGACCTGAGCCTCCTTTTTCAGCCGACAAAAGCGTAATTATTTACATTTTTGTCGTGACCATCTCGATGATTAAACTAACCAGAGTGCATGCGAAATTTCCGTTTGGCCATGGCTCAGATCAACACCACCGTGGGCGCCCTGCCCGAGAACCGGCGCCGGATCGCCGAGGCCGCGCGGAAGGCACGGGACGCCGGTGCCGCGCTGGTGGTCTTTCCCGAGATGTCCCTCTGTGGCTATCCCCCGGAGGATCTGGTTCTGAAGCCCCACTTCATCGAGGCGGTGGAAAGCGAACTCGAAATCCTGAAAGCCGAGGTGCCGTCGGATCTGGTCTGCGTCGTGGGACTGGCCATCCACGGCACGCACCGCCCCCGCAACGCGGCCGCCGTCCTGCACGGCGGCGAGATCCATGGCGTTTACGCCAAACAACAACTGCCCAACTATGGCGTCTTCGACGAATGGCGGGTGTTTGAACCCGGCACCCGCCAAGTTTGCCTGGAGGTCAACGGACGCCGGTTCGGTCTCCACATCTGCGAGGACTCCTGGGTGCATGAGGCCGAGGGCGTGCGGGATCTGGCCGACCTCCAGCTTTCCGCTCTGCTCAACCTGTCCGCCTCCCCCTTCCATCGTGGAAAACTTTGTGAGCGGATGGACACCTTGTCCGCCACCAGCCGCATCGCGAACGCGCCGCTGGCGTATTGCAACCTGGTCGGCGGACAGGATGAACTCGTCTTCGACGGCGGCAGTCTGGCGATCAACGCCGACGGTGACGTGCACTGTTCCGGCAAACGCTTCGAGGAGGATCTGGTTCTGGTCGACCTCCCGGCCGAAGATCGCTCGTCTCCGCTTTCCGCCGTCCCCGAAACCTTCGAACGCATCGTGATCGAGGACGACGCCCTGCCGGAATCCGATCCCGAACCGCCCCGGCGGGAGCCGTCCCTGGGTGAACGGGAGGAGGTCTACCGGGCCCTCTGTCTCGGACTGCGAGACTACGCGGACAAAAACAACTTCAAGCAGGTCCTCATCGCCATCAGCGGGGGCATCGACTCCGCCCTGGTGGCCGCGCTGGCGGTGGACGCGCTGGGACCCGAACGGGTCACCGGCGTCAGCCTCCCCACCCGCTACAGTTCGGAAGGCACCCGCACCGACGCCATCCGCCTGGCCGAAAACCTGGGCGTCGAGATGCCGATGCTGCCCATCCAGGCCCTGGTCAACGAATTCCTCACCCTGCTCGAGCCCCAATGGCCGGACCGGGAGGAGGACGTGACCGAGGAAAACCTGCAGGCCCGCATCCGCGGCACCATCGTCATGGCCCTCTCCAACAAGTTCGGCCGCCTGGTCGTGGCCACCGGCAACAAAAGCGAAATGGCCACCGGCTACGCCACCCTCTACGGCGACATGTGCGGCGGCTACGCGCTGATCAAGGACGTGCCGAAAACCCTGGTGTTCGACCTCTGCCGCTGGATCAACGAGCAAGCCGGCGCCGAACGCATTCCCCAAAGCCTGATCGACCGTCCCCCCAGCGCCGAATTGCGCGAAGACCAGCAAGACGCGGACAGCCTGCCCCCTTACGAGATTCTCGACGGCATCCTCGTCCGCTACATCGAACGCGACATGGGCCGCGACGCCATCGTGGCCGACGGATTCGACCCGGATCTGGTCACCCGCGTTCTGCGCATGGTCGATGGAAACGAATACAAGCGCCGCCAGGCGCCCCCCGGCGTCAAAATCACCCCGAAAGCGTTCGGCCGCGACCGACGCATCCCCATCACCAACCATTTTCGTCCCACATCCCCCACCCGAACCTGAAGTTCCCATGAGTCCCACATCCGCCTCCGACCCGAAAAAGAAAGACACCAGCCCCAAAGACCTCCTTTTCATCCGCGACATCGCGGGGATTTTGGAGCGCAGTCTCGACGTGCGCGAAATCGTGAATCCGATTATGGACGCGATGACCAGCCACCTCGGGATGAAACACGCCACCATCACCCTGCTCAACCGGAAAACCAACGACATCCTCATCGACGCCTCGCACGGCCTCACCGCCCAGCAGGCGCGCCGCGGCCGCTACAAACTCGGCGAGGGCGTCACCGGCCAGGTGATCGAATCCGGAGAACCCATCCTCATCGAGAAAACCGGCGAATCCCCCCTCTTCCTCAACCGCACCCAGCGCGTGAGCACCCGGGAATCCAGCTTCATCTGTGTGCCCATCAAAACCGGAAAAACCGTGGTCGGGGCTCTGAGCGCGGACCGGCCGTACGAAAAGAACGCCGATCTTGAATCCGCCATGTACATGATGGAACTCGTGGCCTCCCTGCTCGCCCAGTCGGTCCGACTGCGCCGCGCCGCCCAGGAACGCGGCGAAAAACTGCAGTCCGAAAACGAACGGCTCCGGGCCGAACTGAAAGACCGCTTCCGCCCCTCCAACATCATCGGCAATTCCCACGAGATGCGGCGGGTCTACGACCAGATCGCCCAAGTCTCCAAAAGCCAGACCAGCGTCCTGATCGAAGGAGAGACCGGCACCGGCAAAGAACTGGTGGCCCACGCCATTCACTTCAACAGCGACCGCGCCGACAAGCCCTTCATCAAAGCCCACTGTGCCGCCCTCCCCGAAAACCTGATCGAAAGCGAACTCTTCGGCCACGTGAAAGGCGCGTTCACCGGCGCCACCGGCGACCGGAAGGGCCGGTTTCAAATGGCCGACGGCGGCACCCTGTTCCTGGACGAGATCGGCGAAATCCCCCCCAGCATCCAGATCAAACTCCTCCGCGTGCTGCAGGAACGGGAGTTCGAACCCGTCGGCGGCACAAAAACCGTCAAAGTGAATGTGCGCGTCATCGCCGCCACCAACCGCAATCTCCAGGACATGGTCACCGAGGGCGAATTCCGGGAGGATCTCTTCTACCGCCTCAACGTGTTCCCCATCTGGGTGCCGCCCCTGCGCAAACGCAAAAGCGACATCCTGCAACTCGCCGATTTCTTCCTCGAGCGGTACAGCAAACAGAACGGCAAAAACGTTCGGCGCCTGTCCAGCCCCGTCATCGATATGCTCTACTCCTACCACTGGCCCGGCAACGTGCGGGAACTGGAGAACCTGATGGAGCGTGGCGTGATTCTGGCCGAGGGCGACGCCCTGCATCCGCACCACCTGCCGCCCACCCTCCAGACCGCCGATCAGGCCGGCGCCCCTCCCGGAGGCTCCCTCAAGGATCAGGTCGAAACCTACGAGAAAGACCTCATTACCGACGCCCTGAAAACCGCCCGGGGCAATATGGCCGCCGCCGCCCGCGCGCTCGAAACCACCCAGCGGATCTTCGGGTACAAGGTGCATAAATACAAAATTAACCCGAAACAGTACGCCGGATGATTCAAGGGCATTCACCCCTTGTCTTTCGGAAATTCCCGCCCATGCTTCCGCACGGGCCCCGCGCCCGTCTCCTTCTTCCTCCACGCATAAACAATCCGAAAAAGATCCCCTGATATGAACGCACCCCGAGACCTTGTCGCCATTCCCGGCGACGGCATCGGCCCCGAAGTCATGGACGCCGCCAAGGCCGTCCTCGACGCCGCGGGCGCGCCCGTCCGCTGGCACGACCATCACGCCGGCGTCGCCGCCCTCGCCGCCGGCGACCCCGTCCTCCCCGAAACCACCCTCGAGGCCATTCGCGAACACGGCGTCGCCCTCAAAGGCCCCTGCACCACCCCCGTGGGCAAAGGGTTCTCCTCCGTCAACGTCCAGTTGCGCAAAGCGCTGGACCTGTACGCCGCCGTCCGTCCCGTCCGCAGCCTCCCCGGCGTCAAAACCCGGTTTGAAAACGTGGACCTCGTCATCATCCGCGAAAACACCGAGGGCCTCTACAGCGGCGTGGAAAACGTCGTCACCCCCGGAACCGTGATGTCCATGAAGGTCGCGACCGAAGCCGCCTGCGGACGCATCTCCGCCTGGGCCTTCGACTACGCCCGCAAACGCGACCGCAAAAAAGTGACCGTGTTTCACAAGGCCAACATCATGAAACTGACCGACGGCCTCTTCATCCGCGAATCCGCCAAAGCCGCGGAGAAGGCCACCGACATCGCCTACCAGGAGGTCATCATCGACGCCGGCTGCATGAAAATGGTGCAGGATCCCGGCCAGTTCGACGTCCTCCTGCTCGAGAACCTCTACGGCGACGTCGTCAGCGATCTCTGCGCCGGACTCGTCGGCGGCCTCGGCGTGGTGCCCGGCGCCAACATCGGCAACGAACAGGCCGTGTTCGAGGCCGTGCACGGCAGCGCCCCCGACATCGCCGGACGCGACATCGCCAACCCTCTCGCCCTCATCATGTCCTCCGTCATGATGCTCAACCACCTCGCCGACACCGAAGGGCGCGAAGACATGCGCGAGGCCGCCGAACGCATCAAAACCGCCTACAACCAGGCGTTGGAGGAGGGCGAAAAGACCCGCGACCTCGACGGCACCCACGGCACCAAAGACTTCACCCGCGCTTTGATCGCCCGCATTGGATAACTTGGATACCCCCATATGAGCGACATCATCGATCTCGTGTTCTACATCCACGGGGTCACGCCCCAGCGCGACCCCGCCCCGCACCGCGGCATCTACCGCGCGTTCAACGAGGGCGTGCGGAAAGCCAACCCCGCCTGGCCGGACATCTACGAAGGCGCCGAATGGGGATGGAACCCCGGTGAGGACACCTCCCACGGACAGGAGCTGCTCTGTCAGGCCCAGCATCAGCTTGGCAACCGCGTGCTCCCCGCCGTCAGCAACGCCAAAGACTTCTCGCTGAACCCCGGACGCCTGGCCCTCAACCAGCTCCGGGAAATTCATTTCTACGGCTTCAGCGACATGTTCTACTATACCTCCCGCACCGGAAAAGAGGCCGTGCGCTCCACCGTCTGCCGGCAGGTGCTCGACATGCTCAACCGCCACGCCGGCGCGGACGACGCGACCCCCCGCCTCACCCTCGTCGGTCATAGCGCCGGCTGCGTTATCGCCTTCGACCTCCTGTTTCATCTTTTCCACCCCGAGGAATCCCCCTTCACCCGGCACAGTTTTGTGGACGGCGCGGCGAAAGACGATTCGCTCGAACTCCGGGCCCGCGTCCGAGACGGACGTCTCCGATTCCGCCGGCTGATCACCCTCGGCAACCCCCTCACCGCCATGGCCCTGCGCCACGACCGGGTGGTCGAGGCCGTCGCGGCGGGCGAAAAACTCAACCCCGCCCACTACGGACTCGTGCCCGACGAGGACCTCCCCGGCCCCCGCTGGATGAACGTCTGGGACCGCGACGACCCTCTCGCCTGGCCCGTCGAACCCCTGATGGACCGCGACTCCGGCACCGTCCGCGACGTCTACGTCAACGTCTCCGACTGGATCACCAAAGCCCACAACGCGTACTGGACCTCCAAAGCCGCCCACCGCGCCATCGCCGAACGCTGGTAGCGTCTTCCGAGCTTCGGAAGCCCAATGGACCGACTCTTCCGAACCTCGGAAACGCCCCCGACAAAACTCGACACGGCGCGCGACTGTATGAACGCCCCCCGCTTTCGTCCCACCCCGTTCCTCCCTGTCCTTCTCGGCCTAGGCGCGTTCACGTTGTATCTGTTCACCGGCGCGCGCACGGTGCAATGGCAGGATTCGGGGCAGTTCGTGCTACGCATCGTGTCCGGCGAACTGGACAACCCCTGGGGCCTGGCCATGACCCACCCGCTTCATTATTGGCTGGGGCGGATCGCGGTCGGATTCTTCCCGGGCCAGGCACCCTGGGCCGTAACCGGCGTCAGCGCCCTGGGCGGCGGCCTGGCCGTGGGCGGTGTCTTCGCATGCGTGCGTCGACTCGCCCGCCGAACATCGCCCGCCCTCTTCGCGACGCTGACGCTGATGTTCGCCCACACCTTCTGGCGCTTCTCCGGATTGCCCGAGGTCTACAGCCTGAGCGCGGCCCTGCTGATCGCGCAGGTGTACGCCTTTCTCCGACTGCGAGAGAGCGAGAACCCGACCGGCTGGACGGCGGTGTTTTTCCTCAACGGCCTCGCCTTCGCCAATCATAACCTGGCCCTGCTCACTCTTCCGACCTGGGGGCTCACCTTCCTCACCGCCTGCGCGCGGGACCGTATGACGCGGCGATGGCTTCCGGCGATCGCGGGAGGGTGGATTCTCGGGGCGTCGCCCTACCTTGGCCTGATCGCCCACACCATGGCGACCACCGGCGAGGTCATGCCGGTGATCCGCTCCGCGCTGTTCGGACACGATTTCGGCGACGAAGTAACCGGGGCGCTTCCCGCCCTGCGTTACACCGCGATCACCGTGGGCTTTCTGCTTCTGAGCTTTCCAAATTTCGCGGTCCCGCTCGCGGCGCGAAGCGCCGCCCCCGCTCCCGACGCGCCCGCCCGGACTCCCGTGCAGGTGCCGATCATTCTGCTGACGCACCTGATCTTTTTCCTGCGGTACAACGTCATCGATCAATACACCTTTCTGATTCCCTCCTTCACGCTGATCGCGCTGCTGGCGGGCACCGGCTACGCGTCCGCCTCCCTTTCCCGCCGAATGCGGAGGGCGGCCTGGCTGCTTCTCGCCCTCCAACCGTTTCTTTATTTCATGACCCCTCCGCTTCTCCGCGCCACGGGATTGCTGGAACGCCTGGACCTCGACCGCGACAAACCGCTGCGGGACGATTATGACTACCTGTTCCTGCCCTGGACGGTGGGCGAAACCTCCGCGGCGCGACTGGCGGAAAAAACCCTCGACGCAGCGGACCCGGGCGGCGTGATCGTGGTCGAGGATCCCATGGCCCGGTACGCGGTGCAATGGGAACGCCTCCGGCGTGGACGGGAATCGACGATCTCCATCCTTTCCCCGGAGGAAGCCGATTCCCTCGATCCCGACCGTTCCGCCGTGTGGGTTCCCCGTCGGGCGGACGACGTTCCTCCGAAAGGATGGGAGGCGCGCGGCCCGGTGTGGCTCCGGAATTCAGACGGTCTCGACACCACCGATCAAAGCCGGTAGACTGGCCATATGAAAATCCAGACCGCCCGCGTTTTCGAGGACGCCAAGATCACGGGAAACCGCGACGCCTTCCACTTGGGAGCCTACAGTCAGATCGACGACTTCGCCTTTATCTTTATCGGGGAGGAATGCACGCTCGGCCGCAACGTCCACATCGCCTCCTTCTGCAGCGTGATCGGCGGCGGACGGTTCATCATGGAGGATTTTTCCGGCCTGAGCGCTGGCTGCCGCATCATCACCGGCAGCGACGATTTCACCGGCCCCTGGCTGACGAACCCCACTCTCCCGGCGGAATACACGAATGTGAACCGCGACACCGTGCGCATTCGCCGACACGCGGTGCTGGGCACCAACGTCATCGTCTTTCCCGGCGTGACCGTCGGAGAGGGGGCCGCGGTTGGCGCGGGAGCGATTGTTCGCAAGGATCTGAAACCTTGGACCATCTACGCCGGCATGAACCCGAAACCCGTGGGCCATCGCGACCGGGAGGCGATTCTGAAACTGGAGAACGCCTACCTGCGCGAACAGAACGGCGGCGTCTGAGCCCGAAACTCAAAACGGCCACATCAGGGGGGCCAGCCCCACGGCGGCCAGGCCAATCAGCAAGCCCAGGGGAATGCCGAACCGCAGATAGTCCGAAAACCGATAATTCCCCGAACCGAAAATCATCAGGTTCGTCTGATATCCGATCGGCGTGGCGAAACTGGCCGATCCGGCGATCATCACGCAAAACACGAAGGGGACCGGACTGACCCCGAGTTGGGCGGCCGTGTCCATGGCGATCGGAAACACCAGCGCCACCGCGGCGTTGTTGGTGATCATTTCGGTGAACACCGCCGTGTTCAGATACAACAACCCCAGCGCGATCCAGGGGTGCCCGCCGGAGAGATCGCGCAGAATTTCCGCCAGCACATGCGCCGCGCCGGAGGTCTGAAGCGCCGCGCCCAGCCCGAGCGCCGCACCGATGACCATCAAGACGGTCCAATCGATTTTCCGGCGGGCGCCCGCGGCGGAGCAGCAGCCGGTCATCAGCATGGCCCCCGCGGCGAACAGCGCGGCTTTGAGCATGCTGAGCTGATCCAGGGCCGCCACCCCAAGCATGACGACCAGGATTCCAATGGCCAGCGGGGCTTTGCGGGCATGGGTGCGCAACAGCGTTTCATCCAACGCGTTGAGCAGATAAAAATCTCCGCTGTCCACCTGGCGTGGAATAAATCCCGCATGACATTCCACCAACAACACGTCGCCGGCCCGCAGGGGGATTTTTTTAAGACTCCCCCGGAACGCCACGCCATTGCGCGCCATGGCCACCACCACGGCGTTGTACACCTGTCGGAACCGGCCCTGCTGCAGGGTTTTCCCGACCAGCGGACAGGTGTGGGACACCACCGCCTCCACCAGTTGACGTTCCTCCGCCGCCCCGGGCGTAAAAAACCGGCTGGCGGTCAAACGCAGACCCTTCATGTCCCGCAGATGCCGGATTTCCCCGAGGATGCCGGAAAGCAACAGGTGGTCTCCCGCCGCCAGCGGTTCGTCCTCGGGACCGTCGGGCGCACCGTGTCCATCCCGCATGCGGTCCAGCAACCGCACCCCGCCGCCGACCGCGTCAAGCAGCTCGCCGGGGGTCTTTCCCACGACGCCGTTGCCTCCCGTCACCTCCAGTTCCACGGTGTACCGCCGGGAGGTGACACCTCGGGCACCATTCGCATCCCGGTCACGCACGGGCAGACGTCCACTGAACGCGGCCAGGTAGGCCAGACCGATCAACGCGCAGGGAAGCCCCAGGCGGGTGACGGAAAAGAGGCCCAGCCCCTTCCCGCCGTGTTCGAGATACAAACTGTGGACGACGAGATTGGTACTGGTGCCGATCAAGGTGCACATGCCGCCGAGAATGGCCGCGTACCCGAGGGGCAGTAAAAACCGATTGGTGGAAACATGGTGGCGGCGGCACCAATCCTGCACCACCGGAATAAACAGGGCGACCACCGGCGTGTTGTTCATGAAGGCGCTGAGAAACGCCACCGGCGCGGTGATCCCCAACAGCGTCCGGCGGGGGCGCTCCACCCGGGCCGGCAACCGACGGGACACGCCTTTCAGAGCACCCGTCTCCTGCAGACCCGCCACCACCACGTACAGCGCGCCCACCGTAAACAGCGCCGGAGAGCCGAATCCCGCGAACGCTTCGGACGGATCCACCACCCCGAGCAGCAACAGCACGGCCAAACCGCCCATGAACACCATGTCCACGGGCAGCGAGGTGACGATCAAAAGCGGGAACAACGTCAGCAGAACGCCCAGAGTCCGCCATCCGTCGGCGGGCATGGCCCGCGCCGCGTCGGTCAGTATGGAAAACATGGAACTCCCTGAATACGGTGAGGTTCGGTCGGTAAAACAAACAAGGTGCCGGGTTGCATCCTCCCGGTCGTCCCGTATTGTAACAGGATGGGTTCCCAACAGACCAGCTCTGTTTTTCGTGTGGCCCGGCGCCTCTTCACACTTTTGCGGATCGGGTGCTTGGTCGCGCTGGCTGGAGCCGCGATTCAACTGGTGATCTGGAACAAAAACTACGATCCGCGGTTCTATCGTTTTCTCGGCACCCCGCCGGGTCGGATGCTGGCCAAGGTCATGCGGTGGCCCACGTTGCACGACCAGCCGGTCGCCCACAAGCCGTTGTCCGAATTCACGGACGAGGAGTTGATGTGGAAACGACGGCTCGAACATCAACTGCGTCGCTCCTGGCCCACCCATCACATTCGGATGTCCGACGGAACGTCGCGATATGTGCGCATTCTCCAACGCGGCGAGGAGGGCGTGCTCGTCCGGGAACACTTCGGCGGACAGGGTTCCCTCGAAACCACCCTTCCGATGGACCGGATTCAACAAATCGGACCCTACGAACAACCCATCCCGGAGGTCACTTGGCGGGACGTGCGGTTCCAGATGGAATATCCGGAATACAATTTGATCTACTTCGGCCATTATACCGTGCTCACAGACGCGCCCTATTTCCAGGTTGCCGATTCGGTGCAGGAATTGGAACGCCTCCGGGAACAATACATGCGGATTCTGGGGGGACTCGTCCGGTTTCCGAAACCCAATCAAAGTCTGCAGGTCCTGTTTTTCACCCGGGAGGAGCCCTACCGGCGGCATCAGGAGGACTCGGCTCCGGAACTCTCGACCAGCGCAGGCTATTACTCGCCGCGCGAAGACAGGATGGTGGTCTACAACCAACGCTTTTCCGAACAGGCCGACGAAATCCGACAGAAGGTTCAGCGGGAAATCGAGGGAATGCTCCGCCGGGCCGATTCTCCGCGCGAGCGCAAACGGGTGCAAAACCTGCAGGAAGAGGTGGAGCGGCGGATGCGGGCGCACGCCAAACGGGAAACCCTGGCGACCCTTCGACACGAAGGCGTCCACCATTTGAATTACAGTTACGGCGTGCATTCCCTGATCCACACGGAAAACGCCTGGCTCATCGAGGGAATCGCCGTGTACTTCGAACCGGAGACCCCCGGGGAAACGCCCGCCTCCCACACGGGCAGTCTGGCCGCCATGCTCCATCAAAACCGGATTCCCCCCCTGGCCGATCTGGTGGCCGTCCGACAACCCAAGGAATTCGCGCAACACCTTCCCGGAATCGAGCCCCACGAGGCCTACGCCCTCTCATGGAGTCTGTTCGATTACTGCATGCGACCGGAAACCCGAAGCGCCTTTCTCGCGTACCTCGAGGCCCTTCAAAACCCCTCGGATGTCGGAGCCCTCATGGAAACGCCCCGAATCGATCGCCTGGCCTCCGCCCTGGGTTCCACGCCGGAGGACCTTGAAGCCGGGTGGCGACGCCACATCGCCCGGTTGTAGGCCCGACCCGAAAAGGCTCCCTTCGGTTTTTAACTTGATTTTTTCAAGTCTGGCTGAAAGCTCGGGTGCAAATGTTTCTCCGGAATTTGCTCCCGCGGCGACTCGCGCCGCTCATTCTGATTCTTCTTCCGCTTCGCACTGAATCCAAGGACCTTCCCGCCACCTCGGTGAAGATCCATCCCGAAGTGCGGTTCCGTGTGCGCACGTTTGCACGCGAAACCCTCCCCATCTCCAACCCCATCCGCTGGGCGCAGTTCAATTACCGCGTGCCGGAGGGATCCCGGGTCGAGGAGGGCGAGGCCATTTTCAAACTCGATTTGACCGGAACCCGCGAGGCGGTGAAGAATCTGACCAACGAGTTGGAGGAGACCCGGAACCAGTCCGCCACCCGACTGGCGCAGATGCGGGAGGAGATCAACGCCCTGGAAGACCGACGGGCCGAACTTCAAAGCTCGCGGGATATCCAGGCCGCGCGGTTGTCCTATCTGAAATCCCTGCCCCTGGAGCAGGACGTGGAAATCGTCCGCGGCCGCCTCATGGTGGCCGAGCGCAATCTGGAGGCCGTCCGCGAGGAACTCCGCACCGCCCGGGAACGATTGGAAAACGACCTCGTCGCCCCCGCCGTGGTGGAGGAGGCGGAATTGGACCTGAGACGGCAGGAGGCACGAACGGAATACGCCCGAAAACGACTGGCCTCCACCCGGGCCCCCACCCACCCGGACGAATTGGCCCTGGTGGAACTCCGCATCGAGAATCTGGATCTGGAAATCAAGAAGCTCGACAGTGAAATCGACACCCAACGCACCATTGTTCAAATCGAACAGGCCTCGCAGGAACGTCGGGTGGAGGAGCGCAAAAGCCGCAGGGACGAACGGTTGGAGGAATTGGAACACGAATTCGTGTACGCGCCCCGCGGCGGCGTGTTGCTGTACTCGCCCCAACTCAAACAGGAACTGACCAAGGGCGGGAAACTGGCCAAGGGGGTGATGCTGGCGGAAATTCCGGATCCGGACAGCGTGGCGCTCGAGGGGCACATCCCTGAACAAATGCGCCATCTGTTCCAGGTCGGCGACCCGGCCCGGGTCGAACTCAACATCGACCCCTCGCGCAAACTGAGGGCCACCCTGATCTCCATCTCTCCCTTTTCCCGAGACGCGCGGGAGGACGAGGAGGAAAGCAGCGGCGTCAAAGTGGTCGACGTGGTCCTCGAGTTGGAGACCCCGCCGGAGAATCTGCCGCTGGGCGTGTATGGCTGGGCGACGCTCCGCACGGCGGACCCTCGGGAGGGCCCGGCCGTCCCCGTCTCCTGGGTTCGATTCCGGGGCGGAGAGCCCCATGTGAGCGTGGACGGCGTGTACGAATCGGTGACCGGCGTCGTCAGCGGAGACCTTTTTCAATTGTCGCCCCCCTCCCCGCCTCTGGAGGAGGTCGAGGAATCGGGCATCTGGCGCGAGCCCGAAGATCCGCAAATCCGCCTGAACAGCGACCGGTTCGTGGCCGGCGGCGAACTGAGCCCCTTGGAAAGCGTCCCGGTGGAAGCCCCGTCGATCCGCGCCTGGGACATCAAGGTGGTCTGGCTTCACCCGGAAAACACCTTCATCGAAAAAGGGGAACCGCTGGTGCGCCTGGACAGTGAGCGCATTCGCAATCGGGCGGAGGATATGCGGAACGACGCGAAAACCCGCACGGAGGATCGCGAAAGCGCCGAAGAGGAGCTGGCGATCAAACAGCGGGAACGCGACTTTCAGGTGGCGTCGGCGGAAAACACCCTCCAAATCCGAAAATTGGAACAACGCCTGGTCGAAAACGGCGTGGCGTCCGCCTCCCTCCACCAGGCCCGGCTGGACGCCGAAACCGCCCGACTGGAACTCGAGGGGGCCAAGCGGGAACTGGCACGCGCTCTAAAACATCCCGAATGGACGGCCCCGGCGGTGAGGGAGCGGCTGAAACGGGACGTGCGCCGGAAAGAACTCCGATTCGAGCGGGCCGAAATCGAATTGCGTCAGGTGCTCAAAGGAGCGGGCGCGCTCGAGAGAAGCGCCGCGAAACTGGAGGTGGTCCGCCAGGAGGCGGCCACGGCGGAAACCAAATCGCGGCACTACCGGACCGTGTCCAGGGCCCGTTCCCACCTCCGATGGCGGGTTCGCCGTGAACGAAACCGACTGGAGCGTCTCAAGGAGGCGGAAAAGGATCTCGCGGCCATGGAAATCACCGCGCCGGCTTCCGGACTGGTGAAATACGAGAAAATCTGGGACGGCGTCCGCCAGAGCAAACTCAAGACCGGCATGCGCGTATGGCGCGGCAGCCGCCTTCTCAGCCTTTCGGACACGGAAAAGGTGTATGTGAACATCGAGGTGCCCGAGCGCTATGTCCGCCATGTGAAGAAGGGCATGACCGTCCAGGTCCGAATCCCCAGCGAGGGAAATCTCCAGTGGGACGGCACCGTGGCGGAATTCTCCGAAATTCTGGAACCGGCGGAGAACGCCGTGGTGGGAGACGACCTGTATGGAAACCGGGAAACCCCGCAGGAACAGGCCCTCTCGGTGCGTATCATCGTGAACTCCTCTCCGGAGGACAAACTCAAACCCGGCGCCATCGCCCACATCATTTTCCCTTTCGAGAAATAAATGAAACGCCGGTTCCTGATCCCCCTTCTGCTCGCGCCCGCGCTTCTCCTCGGCCTGTGGCGTATCCTCTCCGGGCCCGCCGCCGATGCCCCACGGCCCAAATGGGCTCCGGTACGCGCGGAAACCGTGGGGCGCACCCTCACCGAAATCGGCGTGCTCGAACCGAAAACCCTCTCGCGGGTCACTTTCGACATTTCCGGGGTGATCGCGGAGGTGATCGAGGACGGCTCCCGGGTGGAAGCGGGCGACCTCCTCCTGCGCATGGACGACGAGGAATTGCGGGAGGAAATCGATCAACAAATCGAGGCCCTGGATCAAAAACGGGAGGAGCTGGAGGGAGAACGCGCCGAATACGCCGTACTGACCAACAGCTACGAAACCGTTGCGCGCAAAGAAATCGCCGAGTTGCGCCACGCCGAACTAAAACTCAAACAGGGCCTGCAACCCCTCACGCCCGAAGAGACCCGGCTCCAGGAGATCGGCATCGCCCTGGCGGAACTGGATCTCGAGGACGCGCGGCATCAGTTGGAGCGACAGCGCGAACTGGTGGAGAAAAACTTCGCGGCGGAGTCCTCTCTGGAAGTTCCGAAACGGGAGATGGAGGCCGCCGAGACCTTCCTGCGGGAAAAGCACAGCCAGTTCGAACTCGCCCGTCAACCGCTTCCCGAAGAGGAGCGGCTCACCTTGCAAAGCGAAGTGAACAAGGCCCGGGACACGGTGGAACGAAGCGGGAAACGGCACCAGAGACAGCTCGAAATCCTCGACCTGAAAATCAACGGCCTCGAACTGCAAACCGAGCATATGGAGGAAAAGCTGGAGAAACTGCGGAAGGAGCGGGACAGGGTCAACCTGTACGCCCCCACCGGCGGCGTGTTCCGGCTGACCCGCCGTTATGTCTGGTCCGCCCGAAGCTGGCAACCCCTCAGTGTCGGACAACAGGTCTGGTCGATGGACATCCTCGGCACCATCGTGGACACCTCTCAACTCACCTTGCGGGTGTTGGTGCATGAGAGCGACATCCTTTCCGTCACACCGGGACAGAAAACCGGCGTCACCCTCACCGCCTTTCCCTCGGACACCGTCGAGGGCGTCGTCCGCTCCGTCACCGCCCTCGGGCAGGACCGAAGCGAGCTCAGCCCCCTCTACCGCAAAGCCTCTCCCACCGGCCAGGCACTCTTTCTCGCGCAAATCGACATCGACATCGGAGATGTGCGGGCCATGCCCGGCATGACCGCCCGGGTGGACATCGAACTCGAACCGCCCCGGGAACGGGTGTTGATTCCCCGGGAGGCACTGAACGGACTCGACCCGCCCTTCCGCGTTGTGCGTCGACGGGACGGAATAGTGGAGGACATCGAAGTGACCGGCCGGTTTGACGCCCAGGGACGTTTTGAAGTCACGAAAGGCGTACGCGTCGGAGACGAGGTCCGGGTCCATCGCGACAAAAAGGACGAGAGGCCATGAAACGCGTGATCCATCTGCGGGGCGCCCGCAAAACCTATTACATGGGCCATCACGAGGTGCACGCCCTGGACGGCGTCGACTTGGACATCGACCACGGGGAATTCGCCGCCATCGTCGGCGCCTCCGGCAGCGGGAAATCCACCCTCATGCACATGCTGGGCTGTTTGGACCGGCTGACCGACGGTACCTACCATCTCGCCGGCGAGGACATGTCCGCCGCCTCCGACGCCCAACTCTCGGCCATCCGCAACCGGCGCATCGGCTTCGTCTTCCAGCAGTTCAACTTGCTGCCGAATCTCACCGTGCTGGAAAACATCGCCCTGCCCCTCGCCTATGCGGGCGTGCCGCGCGGAGAGCGGTTGGACCGGGCGCGGCGCATGGCCGAACAAGTGGGCCTGGAGGCCCGCCTGGACCATAAACCCTCCGAACTCTCCGGCGGCCAATGTCAGCGCGTCGCCATCGCCCGCGCCCTGATCCACGAACCCGAGGTGCTCTTCGCGGACGAGCCCACCGGCGCGCTGGACACCAAAACCGGGGCCGAAATCCTCGCCCTGCTGGACGAGCTGCACGCCAAGGGGCTGACCGTGCTGATGGTGACGCACGACGAAAAAATCGCCGCCCACGCCCACCGCCGCATCACCCTCTCCGACGGCAAAATTACAGACGACGTCCGCCGCGGGGACCGGTCGGGCGAAGCCGCTCCCGCCGCGTCGCCCGACCGGGAAAGCCGCCTCGGACTGGGAGACATGTTCCGCATCGGCCTCCGCGAAGGCCTGCTCGCGCACAAACTCCGCACCGCCCTCACCATGCTGGGCGTGGTCATCGGCGTCGCCTCGGTCATCGCCATGTCCTCCTTCTCCGAAGGCAGCAAAAAGAAGCAGGCCGATCAAATCCGCGCGCTCGGAGCCAACCTCGTCAAAGTGATCGATCGACGGCTGGAAAACGCGAAGTTGTACGAGGCCCGGGCCGAGGGGTCCGCCGGACTCCGGCGGGAGGACGCCGAGGTCCTCCGCACCGCCCTGCCGGACGTCAACGCCATGGCCATGGTGCGCGACCTCAAACTGGAAGTCGAACTCAACCGCGAGCCCCGCTCCGACGTCCGGGTGCGGGCCGTGCTCGGCGCGTATCTTCCGGTGAACAACCTCGAACTCGCCGCGGGCGCGGATCTGCACCGGATCGACCACGAACGCCGCCACCGCGTGGCCGTCGTCGGCGCCGGCCTGTTGCGGGAGGATCAACGGCCCGGGGACCTGCTCGACGCCTCGCTTCAGATCGGCGGCCAGCCTTTCCGCATCATCGGCGTGCTCCAGGACCGGTATGTGGACACCACCGAACTGGAGGCGGTGGACGCCAACAACACCAACCTCGACATCCTCATTCCCCTCGGCACCGCATTGAACCGGTTCACCTATCTGCCGCTGCGAAGCGAACTCGACGAAATCCAACTGCAACTCGCCTCCGAGGAGCGCCTCGCTCCCGCGGGCCGCACCATCCGCCGGATTCTGGAGGCGCAGCACCGCGGCGTGGAGGATTTCGATCTGGTGATCCCGCTGGACCTGCTCAAATCCAAGCAGGAATCCCAGAAACTGCTGGACGTGCTTTCCCTCTGCATCAGCGCGATCTCCCTCGTGGTCGGCGGCATCGGCATCATGAACATCATGCTGGCCTCGGTGACCGAACGCATGAAGGAAATCGGCATCCGACGCGCCGTGGGAGCCCGGGCCGAGGACATTCGCCGCCAGTTCATGGTGGAGGCCGTGCTCATCAGCATGGTCGGCGGCGTGGTCGGCGTGGCGCTGGCCATGGCCGGGGTGGCGGCGGCCTCGATTCCACTGGATTTTCCGATCGTGTTCGATCCGGGAATCATGTGTGTGGCCTTCTCCGCCGCGTTCTGTACCGGACTCGGGTTCGGCGCGTATCCCGCCATGCGGGCCGCGAACCAGAATCTGGTGGACATCCTCTCCCGCGAATAGAAAAAATACGCGACTTTTTCTTGCCAGAGGGCGAAAATTCGCATTGGTAGCCGCGCGGAAGCATAGCTCAGTTGGTAGAGCAGCTGACTCTTAATCAGCGGGTCCAGGGTTCGAGCCCCTGTGCTTCCACCAATTTCCCTTTTTCGGCGAAAAACACTCCCCGGGGCGCGTGGTGGAATGGCAGACACGCCGGATTTAGGATCCGGTGCCGCAAGGCGTGTGGGTTCGACTCCCACCGCGCCCACCAACGCTCTCCACCCCCGGATTCGATCCTTGGATTCGGCGCGGCCTCAATGGAAACTGGGTGAAAGAGGCCCCCGTAGGACACGCGCAATTCCTATCAAAATACTCGTTTATTATTCGTATATTTTGCTTGTTTCGCGGTTTGCAATATTTGTAACGTAGGGGACGCAGATCCAGCTTCAATTCTATCTATAAGTATTTTCCATGAAAACCAATCGCGTCTCGACGCTTGCAGTCTCATTGTTCCTCCTGGCGGCCGTCCCGCCCCTCCTTGCCCAACCAGGCAGCGGCATCCGTGTCGGTCAGCAAACGCTGCTGATTCCGGAACTCTCGCTCTCCATGAACCACAATGACAACATCCGGCTCCGCGAACGCGCGCTGGATCAAGGAGGCGAAGACCTGGAGGACAGCGAGTCGGACACCTTCCTCAATGCGCAAACCACTCTGTTTCTCCGCCACTGGAGCGACAGCTCCCAAATCAACGGCAAGGCGTGGTTCAATACCCAGAACTACAACGACAACAGGGATTTGGACGAGAACACGTACGGGGGGGACCTCAGCTATTTCTGGGCCCGGGCCGACGCCCGAACCACGGTTAAAACCGACGTTTCCTTCCAACGGGCCGTGGACCGAACCGAAACCAACGATGATTTTATCGCCGACATCGACACCTCTCCCGAGCTGGAAAACGTCGCCGAACGTGTGGAACGTGACGAACGACGCGGCACCATCACGATCGACCAACACCTGATGACCGATGTGCGCGGTGAATTCACCTACGGGGTCACCGCCATTGATTACGACCACGAACGGTACAACGACCGCACCAGCCACAGCGGTCAGCTCGAAATCAATTATACCCTGAGCGAAAAAACCCAGCCCTATGGCCGGATGGGCATCGGGATTGACGACGACGACGGCTTCGAAGATCCGGCGGAAAAACCGTTCTACCTCGTGGGCGTGCGCCACGCCCCCACGCCAAAACTCGACTTCGACGTCGCGGTCGGGTATGAAACCTACACCCGCACCCCGAACGAAGGAGTCGACGAAGGCAAGAAGCTCGAGGACTCCAGCATCAAGTGGACGGCCCGCGTCAACTACGCCGCCACCAAAAAGACCCGGGCGACCCTGAGTGGACGAACCGGGTACAACTCGGTGGCCAGTCCGGGCAGCAGTTCCCGCGAAGAAAGCTCGATCTCCCTGCTCGTGGATCACCAGACCACGCGCCAGGCCTCCCAGCGCGTGACCATCGCCTGGCGCGAAGACGATTACCTTTCCCCCTTTCCCGCGCGCGGCCAGCTCTACGACGAAAAAAAGGAAACCCTCCTTTACCAGTACCGAATCGACTATCAAACCGTGCGGCCCTGGCTCAGCCTCTTCGGGCAAGTCGCCTATGAAGATGGTTCCAGCAGAATTCCCGGAGACTCGTACACGGAAACCGAGATCACCCTCGGCGTGAAACTCCGCTATTAACCTTTCCCAACCCAAGGACTCCCCATGAAAACCAAAGGCATTCGACTTCTGTTCGCAGCGCTTGTTTTCAGTTGCCTTCTTCCCCTCCACGCCCAATACGAGCCTCCCACGGAAGGGCAATTGGACCAGTTGATGGCCAACCCGAAACTGGTCGCCATCACCATGAAAGGCGCCAACGGCCAGGAGGCCGCGGCCTTGCTGATCCGAATCATTGAACGCATCCAGCGGGCCAACCTGCAGCCCACCCAGACCAGCTATCTCATCGCGTTCTACACGGCGCGGATCGCCTACCTCCTGCCCGCCTCCGAAGTCCAAAGCTTCTCCGAGGCCCTCATTCCCCTGATTCCCGCGGACGCCATGGTGAGCGTGATGGGCGGTATCTCCCTCGGCGGACGGGGATCGGAAGGGTTCCTCGCACAGGTCGAGGAACTTCTGAGCGGAAATGAAGTCTGGTTACGCGCCCTCCGCACCCCACGCACCTCCCTGACCAATCCGGTATATAATCTTCTGGTGCAAACCCTGAGCCAGTCTCAGGCCCTGCCTCCCAGTGTGACCGACTCCCTTCCCCCGCCCATTCCGGTCGGCCAGGGCGAGCCCCAGGGACAGCCCGCGCCTCAACCCCCGCCGGTGCCCGAACCCTACGACGGGCAAGCCTGAGTTCTCCCGACCCTGGGAACCAAGTCCGGAACGGAGACGTTCCGGACTTTTTCCGTCCGAGCCGCCAACGCCATCTCCACATGCCAAAACTGATCGTCGCCGGGTTGTTCCTCCTCTTCAGCGTTCCCGTCTGGGCCGCGGGAGGCACCTTTCGCGCCTGGCAGCAACCCTTTCTCTGGATCAGTCTCCTCGCCTGGATTCTCTTCGTGCTCCAGCCCGCCGTTCCCCGTCTCCCTTCCCGGAAAACGCGCCTGAAACACCTTCTGAGGGATCCCGCGTTCTGGTGTGCCCTGATGTTTCTCGCCCTGCTGGTCGTCCAACACCTGAACACCGGACGCATGCTGATCTTCGATTTCGACCAAAACGATTACACCTACACGTCCCCTCCCCGGCCCGGCCTCCCCTGGTCGTTTTCCGGAGAGGAGTCCGCCGAGATGATTCGTTGGTTCGTTCCCGTCCTCACCGGCGCCCTCCTTCTCCGCCACGCCTGGAAAGCCCTGCCTCAACGAGAGTTCCTCAACCTGATCTGTCTGAACGGCTTCCTCAACGCCCTCCTCGCCTTCGTCCATATGAACCTCGGATGGAAGGCAATGTACAATTTCCAGCGGTTCGGAGAGGATGTGTACGGAAGTTTCGGCTATCCCAATCACGGCGCGATGTTTTTTATCCTCACTTTCGCCCTCTCGTTTGGCCTGCTGCTGAGGGAAGTCTTCTCCGAATCCACCGACCGGGACCGCCCCACGCTGTTCCTCAACGCCATCTGGGCGCCGACCCTGTTTCTCGCGGCCAATCTCAGTACCAGCCGCTCCGGCATCCTGGGGTCCTGGCTGGTAGTGGGGCTGACTCTCGGAACCCTCTCCATGATCGCCTGGCCGCGTGTTCACCCCGTACAACGCCTCACCGGCGCCATCGCCGTCGTTCTCATTCTCGCCGGGTTCGCCGCCGCCTTTGTGGGCTTCGCCGAACCGATTCACCTGCGGGAGTTGCGGAACGCCACGGTGGACCTGAACTTGTTCACCGAAATGCAGGACCGGCTTTTCCAAGTGGAATCCGCGTTCCACATGTGGCGGGAGCACCCCTGGTTTGGCGTCGGGGGATGGGGCTACCGGTATCTTGTGGGGAACTACCTCCCGCAATCCGAATGGATCCGCCTTGGCATCGGAAAAGCCAATGTACACAACGACTGGATGCAGTTTCTAGCCGAATTCGGCCTGATCGGATTCCTGCTCCTCCTCGGCGCCCTGGCCCCGGCCGCGCGAAAGGCGTTTCAATCCATTTTTAAAGCTCCCACGCTGGACAACAGTGCCTGGGCCAATCCCTTGCGCATCTCCGCCTTGTGGGGCCTCGTGATTCTACTCCTCGTCAGCCAAATCGACATTCCACTACGCAGTCCGGCCCTCTTCCTGCACGGCATCCTTCTCCTTACGCTTCTCGCTCCCCATCCCGACGCGCTTTCCGTATGGCGCCCGGTGGTCGACTGGGAACGCCTTCAACCCCCCGCCATGCGCTTTAGAGCCCCCTCCGCAAGCCCCGCCCGTCATTCCAACCTCCCCAAGACCTCTTCCCGACCCGGGAAAAAGACGTGATTTTCATTCATCTTGGGATTGCCAAACGGTCCACCGGCCTCTATAGTCCGCCCTCAATTTGCGTAACTTTCAACCATAACGCGCCCCGGCGCCGAATTTCCTAACGACCATCATGGACACAGCTACCAAACAAGAAATCAAGAACGAGTACGCCACCCACGAGAACGACACCGGTTCCGTGGAGGTGCAGGTCGCGATCCTCACCGCCCGCATCAAGGAGCTCACCGAGCATCTGAAAGTCCACAAAAAGGACAACAGCACCCGCCGCGGGCTCCAGAACATGGTGAGCCGCCGCCGCAGACTGCTGGACTACCTGCATGGACGCGACGTGGCCCGGTATCAGGCCGTGATCAAGAAGCTTGGCTTGCGCCGGTAAGCCTTCCCCCTTTGAAAAAGCCCGCCGAACGGTGGGCTTTTTTACGTATCCGGATCCATTCAGGATCCCCTCCCCGTTGCTGCCGTTTTCTCGAAGGAAGCGGCCCGTTCTTCCCGGGGAGTCCTCCGAAGACAAAGAAGCGAAGCAAACAGAGAAGAAGACGAAGAAGCAAGAGAAGTGAGACGACACCTATGAAGATGCTGAACAACGCCACCGCCACCGAAGTCAAGGTCGGCGAAAAAACCCTGTCGATCGAAACCGGCGCCCTGGCGCTCCAAGCCGCGGGGTCCGTCATGGTCCGCCTCGGCGACACCGTGCTGTTCTGCGCGGTCAGTGGTTCCAAAAAGCCCCGGGAGGGCATCGATTTCTTCCCGTTGCAAGTGGAATACCGTGAAAAATTTTACTCCGCCGGGCGATTCCCGGGCGGATACTTCAAACGTGAGGCCAAGCCTTCCGAAAAGGAAGTCCTCACCATGCGCGTCACCGACCGGCCCATCCGGCCCCTCTTTCCCGAGGGCTACCACAACGACGTGCAGATCAACATGATGCTGATGAGCACCGACGGCCAGCAGGAAACCGAATCCATGGCCATCAACGCCGCCAGCACCGCGCTGACCCTCTCCGAAATCCCCTTCCAGGGCCCCATCGCCGCCGTGCGGGTCGGCCGGGTCAACGGCGAGTTCGTGCTCGAACCCTCCCAGGAGCAGATGAAGGAAAGCGACCTGGAACTGGTGTACGCCGGCACCCGGGACAAAATGCTCATGATGGAAGGCGAGGCCAAAGAAGTCGCGGACAAGGACATGGTCGCCGCGCTCAAATTCGCCCACGAGGCCGTGGTGCCCATCATCGACGCCCAGTTGGAGCTCCGCCGCACCATGGGACTCCCCGACAAGGTCGTGGAAACCACGCCCGTGGACGCCGGTCTCATGCGGGCCGCCAAGGAATTCAAAGGCGAGGAACTCTCCGAGGCCCTCACCATCGCCGGCAAACTGGAACGCCAGGACAAGGTGGGTGAAATCCGGGAGGAACTTCAGGCCCTGATGACCGAAAAGTTCCCGGAAATGACCGAAGACGAATACTTCCACCTGTTCGACGCCCTGGAAATCGAGGTTGTCCGCGACAACGTGCTCGAAAAAGGCAAGCGCATCGACGGCCGCGCCTGGGACGAACTCCGTCCCCTCGACTGCCAGGTCGGCATGCTGCCCCGTACCCACGGAAGCGCCATGTTCCAGCGTGGGGAAACCCAGGCCATGGCCGTGGTCACCCTCGGCACCGGAAGCGACTCGCAGTCCCTCGACGGCATCACCGGCGGGGCCCGCGAGAAAAACTTCCTTCTCCATTACAACTTCCCGCCCTACTCCGTGGGCGAAGCGGGCCGCCTGGGCATGACCAGCCGCCGCGAAATCGGCCACGGCAATCTGGCGGAACGTTCCCTGAAGAACGTCATCCCCGACAGTTACCCCTACAGCATCCGTCTGGTCTCCGAGATCATGGGCTCCAACGGCTCCAGCTCCATGGCCTCCGCCTGCGTGGGCTCCCTGGCCCTCATGGACGCCGGGGTTCCCGTCAAGGCCCCCGTGGCCGGGATCTCCGTCGGCCTCTTCTCCAACGAATCCAAGAGCCAGCTCGTGCTGGACATCCTGGGCAGCGAGGACCACTGCGGCGACATGGACTTCAAGGTGACCGGCACCCGCAAAGGGGTCACCGCGTTCCAGGTCGACCTCAAAATCCACGGTCTGAATTGGGACCAGGTGGAAGGCGCGTTCGAACTGGCCCGCAAGGGACGCATGGAGATTCTGGACTATATGGGAACCGTCATCGAGGCGCCCCGTCCGGAACTCAGCCCCTACGCGCCGCGTCTGGAAACCATCAACATCGATCCCGAAAAGATCGGCGCCCTCATCGGCCCCGGCGGCAAGAACATCCGTCGCATCACCGACGAGTTCAACGTGCAGATCGATATCGACGACGATGGCAGTGTGACGATCTTCAGCCCCGACGGCGACGCCCTCAAAGCCGCGATTCACGAAATCGAGGCCTGCACCGGCGAAGCCGAAATCGGCAAGCTGTACACCGGCCGCGTCACCGGCACCAAGGAATTCGGCGCTTTCGTCGAAATCCTGCCCGGACTCGAAGGCCTGGTGCACATCAGCCAGCTGGCCGACTACCGGGTGAACCAGACCGAGGACATCGTCAAGGTCGGCGACATCATCACCGTCAAGTGCCTGGACGTCACCGACAACGGTCGGGTGTCCCTGAGCCTCAAAGCCGCCCAGGCCGAGGCCGCCGAGGAGGAAGAGGACGCGGAAGCCGCGAACGCGGACTGATCCCCCTCCTACGGAAAAAGAAAAAGCCGGCCTCTTCTGGGGCCGGCTTTTTTCTGTGGATGCATCTGGCGAGTCGAGTCCGGATCAGGCGTAGCCCAACTTCCGAAGGATCCAGAAGTTCTTGTCCCAGTCCTTCATCACTTTCACCACCAGACTCAACCGCACCCGCACCCCATAAACCTCGTGGATCTCCGTCGCGGCCTCGCCCCGCACCGATTTCAGCAACCGGCCGTTCTTTCCGATCACCATTCCCTTTTGGGAGTGCTGCCGCACATACACGTGCGCCTCGATAAACCACTGCCCGTCGCCCTCGTCCAGATGCTCCACCCATACCGCCACGGAATGCGGTAATTCCTGGTGAAGCCTGTGGAAATACTTTTCGCGGATGATGTCGCCGATCGCCAGCTTGCGGGGAAAGTCCGACACAATGTCCTCGGGAAACAAGAGCGGGCCCTCCGGCATCCAGGCCATCAGCCGGTCCCGCAAGCCATCCACCCCTTCTCCATTCTCCGCCGACACCTCGACCCATTCGGGTTCCAGCGGACAGCTTTTTTCCTCCGCGATTTCGGTCCAGAGCCGCCGCAGTTGTTCCGAAGCCGCGTCCGGAAGGTCGCATTTGTTCAGCACGAACAGCAGGCGGGTCTCCTTCTCCTTGGCCAACCGTCGCAACCATCCCTCCACTTCCAGCGCGGGCTTCACGGAGCGATCCACCACCAGCATCGCCACGTCCACCCCTTCGGTGGAGGTCCGGGCGATCTTGTTCATCTGCTGATTCAGCTGTTTCTTTCCACCCTGATGCACCCCCGGCGTGTCCAGAAACACCACTTGGCCCCGCTCCTCCGTCAGAATCGCCCGCACCAGATTCCGCGTTGTCTGCACAACCGGGCTCACAATCGAAACCTTTTCCCCCGTCAATTGATTGATCAGCGACGACTTCCCCGCGTTGGCCGCGCCCACCACCGCCACCATCCCCGCGCGGGTCATCTCCCCCACCCTCATCGGATCGAGAAGTGGAAGGTCGGATTCAGAAGGGAGAGTGGATTCCATATGTTCTCGATGTAAATGGCATTACCACGACGAAATTCCAATCACGAATAATCGATCCGTGTTCATCCGTGCGAATCCGTGGTCTATCCAACCCCAACCCACTCGTGGGATTTACGCGTCCACGCCGTCGTGGAAGTCTTTGCCCTCCACCGTGGCCTTCACGTAGTCCTTGCGGATGCAGAAGTCGCCGAAGCGCTCCCCGTCCTCCCGCTCTTTGGCGTAGGCTTCCAGGATCGGCTTGAGTTCGGCCAGAATCGTGTCCTCGTCGATGTTCTCCCGGTACATCTTGTTCAGGCGCTCCCCGGAAAAACCCGCGCCGAGATACAGATTGTATTTCCCGGGCGCTTTGCCCACGAACCCAATCTCGCCGAGATACGGACGACCGCAGCCGTTCGGACAGCCGGTCATCCGGATCACGATCTCGTCATCCCGAAGCCCCACCGACTCGGTGATTTCTTCGATCTTGCTGATCAGGGTCGGCAAATAGCGTTCGGATTCAGCCATGGCGAGGCCGCAGGTCGGCAGCGCCACGCAGGCGATGGAATTGCGGCGCAAGCCGCTGAGGTTGGAGAACTCCCCAAGCTTGTATTCCTCCAACAAGCCTTCGATCACCTTTTTCTTCGCGTCACTGACATTTCCGATCATGAGATTCTGGTTGCCCGTGAGCCGGAAATCCGCCTTGCCGCACTTCTGCGCGATCTCGCGCAAGCCGGTCATCAACTTGAGCTGTTTCGTGTCTTTGACGCGGCCACCTTCAATGTACAACGTGAGGAACCATTTGCCGTTGGTGCCCTTCGTCCAGCCATAGCTGTCCCCGTTCTTTTCAAAGGTGTAGGGCCGCGCCTCTTCCAGATCGAATCCGCAGCGGCGGTTCAGCTCCTCCTTGATGAAGTCCAGACCCAACCGGTCGATGGTGTACTTGAAGCGCGCCTGCTTGCGGTCCTTCCGGTTGCCGTAGTCCCGTTGAATCGTGACCACCTTTTCCACCACCTCCACCAGCTTGTCCTTCGGGGCGTAGCCGATCACGGTGGCCAGACGCGGATAGGTTTCGGTCACGCCGTGGGTCATCCCCATGCCGCCGCCAACCGCGATGTTGTAGCCCTTCAACTCCCCGTCCTCCTCGATCGCGATCAGCGCCAGATCGTTGGCGAAAATATCCACGTCGTTGTACGGAGGAATCGCGGCCGCGATTTTGAATTTCCGCGGCAGGTAGCGCTTGGTGTAGATCGGCTCGTCGTCCTGAATCTGCTTGGGCGAGGAGGCCACCTTGTCGCCGTCCATCCAGATCTCGTAATACGCGGAGGTCTGCGGCGTCAAATGATCGCTCACCACGCAGCAATCCCGATACACCTCTTCGTGTATGTTGGACTGATACGGATTCGGATTGCACATCACGTTGCGGTTCACGTCGCCACAGGCCGCGATGCTGTCCAACGAGGACTCGATAATTTCCCGCATGGTCTGCTTGAGATTCCGCTTCAACACCCCGTGGAACTGGAACGCCTGACGGGTGGTCAGTTTCATCGTGCCATTGGCCAGCGTGGTGGCGATCCGGTCCATTTCCAGATACTGCTCGGCGGTGCAGATGCCGCCGGGCACGCGCACGCGAATCATGAAACTGTAGGCGGGTTCCAGTTTGGAATGGTGCCGCTCCAGCCGGATGTCCCGGTCGTCCTGCTGATAGGACCCGTGGAACTTGGTGAGCTGGGTGTCGTCGTCGGCCACGGCGCCGGTCAACGGATCCGCGAGGCCTTCGAGAATGGTGCCGCGCAGATAGTTGCTGGCGTCCTTGATGTGCTCCACGTGGGAGTGGTCTTCCGGAACGGGTTTGGAAAGATCTAAAACGGGATCGGGCATGGGAGTCAATGGGATGGATGTGAACTTAAAACGAATGATGGGCGTGGGGCCACTGTACGGGAGGCTCCGCCGGATTCAAACGGGAATCCGGACGGCTCAATACACGTCCCGCTGGTATCGGCGGTCCTTCTGCATCTGTTTCACGTAGGCCTCCGCGTCCTCGGGAGACTTGTCCCCCTGCACGCGGACGATGTCGATGAGCGCCTGATGCACGTCGTGCGCCATGCGGCTCTCGTCGCCGCACACGTAAAAGTGCGCGCCGTCCTGCAGCCAGCCGTAGAGCTCCTTTGCCTGCTCCAGCATCCGATGCTGCACGTAAAGCTTGTCGGCCTGGTCCCGGCTGAACGCCACGTCCACCCGATCCAGCACGCCCTCCTTCAACCACTGCTGCCACTCGGTCTGGTACAGGAAGTCGGTGGTGAAATGCTGCTCGCCGAAGAACAGCCAGTTGCGGCCGTTCCCCTGCATCTCCCGTTCCTCGACAAAGGAACGAAACGGGGCGATCCCCGTGCCGGGTCCCACCATGATCACGGGCGTGTCCACGGAGGCGGGCAACTTGAAATTTTTGTTGGGGTCGATGTACACCCGGATCGTCTCGTCCAACGCCACCCGGTCGGCCAGGTAGGTCGAACACACGCCCTTCCGCGCCCGCCCGTGGGCCTCGTACCGGGTAATGCCCACGCATAAATGCACTTCCTCCGGATGCGCGTTGTAGCTGGAGGCGATGGAGTACAGCCGCGGCGGCAACTTGCGGAGCATGTCCAAAAAGTCCTTCGACGGAAGTCCCTTCACCGGCCATCCGGTCAGGACGTCGATCATTTCCCGGCCGTACAGCCACTCGTTGAGCTTGTCCTTGTCCTCGATCAGGGCCGTCAACTCCTTACTGCCCGCCGCCTCGGAATAGGCTTTCAGGAACGGACGCGTCAAGGTCGTGATCTCGTAGGTGCTCATCAGCGCGTCGCGAAAACTTTCGATCCCGCGGGAGGTCACCACCTCCTCGTCGGCATCCGCCTCCAGAGCCGCCAACACTTCGTCCACATAATCCGCGTCGTTGCTGGGCGCCACCCCCACGGCGTCGCCCGGCTGATACGTCAGACCGCTTCCCTCCAGCAACAGTTCCAGATGCAGGGTTTCCTTGGCCGAGCCGCGCCCATTCAGATTGATCCGCTCCAGCAAAGGCGCGGGGAATGGGTTCTTTTTATTGTATTCCGATGCGCCGGGCCCCGCCGCGACCGGAGCCGCCGCCACCCCGGCGGGCACCAGGGGAGACGCCGCGTCCGTGCTGATGCGGGAGGCCATCTTCTCGGCCACCTCCGCCACCCAGGCCTCGGCCTTGTCTTCGTAGTCCACATCGCAATCCACCCGGTCCAGCAGACGGGTTCCGCCCAACTCCTCCAGACGCGTGTCGAAATCCTTGCCCGTTTTGCAGAAATGCTCGTAACTGGTGTCGCCCAGCGCCAGCACCGCGAATCCGGCCTCCTCCATCTTGGGCGCCCGGCGACCGTGCAGAAACGCGTGCAAATCCATGGCCGTGTCCGGCGGATCGCCTTCCCCATGGGTGCTGACCACCACACACAGATGCTTTTCATTTTTCAACTCGCGCGCCTTGTACACCCCCATGTCTTTCAGTTCCGCCGAAATCCCCTTTTCCGTCAATGCCGCCACCAGATCACTGGCCACCCCTTCGCTGTTGCCGGTCTGCGACCCGAACAACACCGTGACCTTTTCCTTTCCGGCCTGCGCGGCGGCCGCGCCCGGAGCCGCCGCCGTGGCCCCGGCGGGCGAAGCCGAGGCCCCGATGCCGGACAAATAGCCGCACAACCAGGACGCCTGTTCCGGCGACAGCGTGGCAAGAAGTTCGTTGAGTTTCTGAGTTTGTTCCGGCGTCAGAGGCCCGACGCCCGCGGAAAGAGGGGGAATGATCATAACGGTGGATACCCTAGTAAGTTTATAGACTTAGCGTTCTATACAAAAACGCGCTTTGATGTCAACCAAAGGCGGGGCCTTTTTAGCCACCCGCGGCGGAAAGGCAAGAGCAAGCCCCCATCCCTTTGCACCCGCTCCTCATTCGCCCGACGAATCGACGGCCCAATGCCACCAC
>Ga0194138_10000190_pt1 | contig 30744 bp, 28 predicted proteins | sample TARM_MetaG_T2_14_FD_134022 | JGI IMG/M metagenome (GOLD analysis project Ga0194138, IMG submission 134022) | Freshwater microbial communities from Pennsylvania, USA, analyzing microbe dynamics in response to fracking - TARM_MetaG_T2_14 (version 2) | ecosystem: Environmental > Aquatic >...
AAAACACCTCCAGGATATCCGCGGAATGTTGGAAGTATCCGCGGATCTGATTGACCACACCGTCCTTGATGCCTGGCTCGATCGACTTCATGTACGCCTGGAGTTTGAGCAGGTGTAAGGAACCTGTTTTGTTGAACATCCAACGTCGAATTTCGAGCCTTTCACCGCCTACCGACCTGTTTCCATTCGAAGTTCAGCGTTCAACGTTCGACGTTCAAAGTTCGTTTTCCTTCTGAAACCATCGACTTCCCATCCAACCCACCACGGCGGGCAAGCTACTAAACCACTCAACAACTCAACCATCGGACTATTCTACCAACTCCCATATCCTTTATCCCGGCGGCTCCGCTGCCTTTATCCCCACGTAACCTATGCTCAACAATCAATCCATTCTTCTCACCGGCGGCACCGGGTCGTTCGGAAAAGCCTTCGTCGAAACCGTTCTGCGCCGCTATCCCGATATCAAGCGACTGGTGGTGTTCAGCCGCGATGAACTCAAGCAGTTTGAAATGGCGCAGGAATTCAGCGCCGAGTCGTACACGGGCTTGCGGTACTTCATCGGCGATGTTCGTGATTACGACCGCCTCCGGCGCGCCATGGAGGGCATCGACGTGGTGATCCACGCGGCCGCGCTCAAGCAGGTGCCCGCGGCGGAATACAATCCGTTTGAATGTATCAAAACCAATGTGCTTGGGGCCCAGAACGTGATCGAGGCCAGCCTGGACACGGGGGTGAAAAAAGTCGTGGCGCTGTCCACCGACAAAGCGGCCGCTCCGATCAATCTGTATGGCGCCACCAAGCTCTGCTCGGACAAGCTGTTCACCGCGGCCAACAACGTGAAGGGCAAGCGCGACATCCGCTTTAGCGTGGTTCGCTATGGCAACGTGATGGGCAGCCGGGGATCCGTGATTCCGTTTTTCCTCGCGAAACGGAGCACGGGCGTGTTGCCGGTGACGGATCCCGACATGACGCGATTCAATATCAGCCTTCAGGAAGGCGTGGAAATGGTGCTGTGGGCCATCGAACACTCCAACGGCGGGGAGATCTTCGTGCCCAAGATTCCCAGCTATCGCATTCTGGACGTGGCGGAGGCGATTGGGCCCGAGTGCGAGAAGCCCATTGTCGGTATTCGACCCGGAGAGAAGTTGCACGAGGAAATGGTCACTTCCAGCGACAGTTTCAATACCGTGGATCTTGGCGAGTACTACGCGATCCTCCCTTCCGCCGGAAAACACAAGGTCAAAAGCTACGTGGAGGCATTCGGGGGGGAGGCTCTTGAGCCCGGGTTCGCGTACAACAGTGGGTCAAACCCCGACTTTCTGACTGTGGAGGAGATTCGGGACCTGATTCGGGAGCATGTGGATCCGGATTTTGCGGCGCACGCGCCGAGAAGATAGGAGTTTGAAGTTAGGAGTTGGGAGTTAGGAGTTGGGAGGAGATCAAGATGAGCAGTATGACATTTGAGGATCTGGATGCTTGGAAGATGGCGAGGAAGAACGTACAAAAAGTATACACATTGACGAGGACCGAACCTTTGGCCAGGGATTTTGGATTGCGGGACCAGCTGCAAAGAGCCTCGGTGTCTGTTATGACGAATGTTGCCGAGGGATTTGATCGTTCAACTCCACCCGATAAACTTCACTTCTACAACATGGCCCGCGCTTCAAACGGAGAAGTTCGTTCGCTTCTGTATGTCATTGAAGATAATTTTCCAGAGCAGGCCGCGGAAGCGAATGCCGTTCGTCACGCCACGCACGACTCGGGGCGGCTGATCACCGGTCTCATGGCGAGTACCCGCAAGCGGTTGGCATATGCCTCCGTAGGGACCCTTTTAGCCATTGTGACCGCATCGTGCATTGTATTCGCCCTCTCCCAACTCCCAACTCCTAACTTCTAACTCCCATCTTTTCTCACGAAGCGCGCTCCATGCCCCAAACTCCTAACTCCCAGCTCCCAACTTCTCGCGGCTCCGCCGCGCCCACGGCCTTGGCCGTGATCCCCGCGCGGGGGGGGAGCAAACGGATTCCCGGAAAAAACACCCGGAGTTTTTGTGGCAAACCGATCCTTGAGTATTCGGTTTCCGCGGCCTTGGAGAGCGGGTTGTTCGATCAGGTGATTGTGAGCACGGATTCGGACAAGATTGCGGAGGTGGCCCGGAGGGTGGGGGCGGAGGTGCCGTTCGTGCGTCCGGCGGAAATCGCCAACGACACCGCGACCACGGCCGATGTGTTGGTCCATGCTCTTGACTGGTACGAGGAACAGGGCCGTCGATGGGACTGGTTGTGCTGTCTGTACCCCACCGCCCCGTTTGTGGACGCCGCCCGTTTGCGGGAAGCCGCGGGGCTCCTGCGCGAGACGAAGGCGCCGGGCGTGTTGACGGTGTGCCGGTTTGGATATCCCATCCAACGCGCGGTGCGGTTGCGGGAGGACGAGACATTGGAGTGGCGGCAGCCGGAGCATGAATGCACCCGCTCGCAGGATCTCGAGGAGGCCTATCATGACGCGGGGCAATGTTACATGTGGCCCGCCGCGTCGTTTCGGGCCAATCCGCGCCTGATGCCGGAAGGGGCCCGCCCTCTGATTCTGGACCGGAAACGGGTGGTGGATATCGATACGGAAGAGGATTGGGAGTTCGCGGAGCATTTGTACCGGGCGATGAACGCATGAAGATCTTGGTTACAGGAATCAACGGGATGTTGGGACAGGCCCTCGGGCGTACCGCGAGGGCGCGTGGCCACCATGTGGTGGGGGCCGGTCGGCGGAACGCGGATGTGTCCTTCGACATTACCGATGACGAGGGGGTGCGGGAGGCGGTCGAGTCCGTCTCGCCGGATGTACTGGTCAACTGCGCGGCGCTGATCGACGTCGCCCGTTGCAACGACGACCCGTTGACGGCGTGGCGGGTCAACGCCCGGGCCGTGGGGGTGATGGCGGAGGCGTGTCGGGCGCGGGGGATCACATTCGTTCAGATTTCCACCGAGCACTATTTCACCGGGGGAGGCGCCCTCGCGCACGATGAGTCTGCCCCGGTGACGTTTTTCAATGAATACGCCCGCACCAAGTTCGCGGGAGAGGGGTTCGCGGCGGTGTGTCCCGACCACCTGGTGTTGCGGACCAACATCGTCGGCTTCCGCGGGCACGAAAAGCCCACCTTCGCGGAATGGGCGTTTCGCGCGGTGGAAGAAGACGCCGAACTGATCCTGTTTCACGATTCGCATGTCTCCAGCATCGATGTGGACGCGTTCAGCCGGGCGCTGCTCGACCTGGTCGACCGCGATGCGCGGGGGCTTTTCCATCTCGCGAGTTCCGAGGTGTTTTCGAAACAACAACTGATTGAAGCGATCGCCGACGCGCTTGGGGTGCGCCTCACCCGCGCGACGTCTGGAAGCGTCCACAGCCTGTCCGTCCCCCGGGCGGAAAGTTGCGGGTTGGACGTCTCAAAGGCGGAGTCCGTGCTGGGATACGCCCTGCCGGATTTGCGGGAGGTGGTCGCGCATCTGGCAACCGAATGGAGGACACGATGAATCCGGAGACCGAATTCCATATTGGCGACACGCCCGTCGGGTTGGAGCATCCGACATATTTTATCGCGGATATCGCGGCCAACCACGACGGCGATTTGGAGCGGGCGAAGGATTTGATCTGGAAAGCCGCGGAGGCGGGCGCGGACGCCGCCAAGTTTCAGCATTTCAAGGCGGACACCATCGTCAGCGACTATGGGTTTCGGAATCTCAAAACCGGCATGTCCCACCAGGAAAGCTGGGAGAAGAGCGTGTACGAGGTCTATCAGGACGCGTCGTTGAACGTGGAGTGGACGCAAACCCTCGTCGACACCTGCCGGGAGGCCGGAGTGGCCTTCTTCACCAGTCCGTATTCGCTGGAGCTGGTGGACGCGGTGGACCCGTTTGTCCCGGCGTACAAAATCGGCTCCGGCGACATCACCTGGCTCGAAATTATCCGTCACATGTGTTCCAAGGACAAGCCCGTGATTCTCGCGACCGGGGCCTCCGATCTGTGCGAGGTCCAGGTGGCGGTGGACGCGATGCTGGAGCGCACGGGTTCGGTGGCCTTGATGCAGTGCAACACCAACTACACCGCCTCGCTGGAAAATTTTCACTATATTCAACTCAATGTGCTGAAAACCTACGCCGCGATGTATCCGGGAATGATTCTCGGGTTGAGCGATCATACCCCGGGACACGCGACGGTGTTGGGGGCGGTGACGCTCGGAGCCCGGGTGATTGAAAAGCACTTCACCGACGACAACTCCCGAGTCGGACCCGACCACAAATTCGCCATGAATCCCGTCACCTGGCGCGAGATGGTGGATCGCACGCGCGAGTTGGAACGGGCGCTGGGCACCGGCTGTAAAAAAGTGGAGGGCAACGAGGTGGACACCGTGGTGGTCCAGCGTCGCGCGGTGCGGGCCCGCCGGGACCTCGAGCCGGGCACCGTGCTGGGGCCCGACGACCTTGAGGTGCTGCGGCCCTGTCCCCGGGGCGAGATGGCCGTCCCCGCCTCCGGGTATGAAGAGGTGCTTGGCGCCGAGCTGCGGACGGCCGTGGTTCGCGGCGACGTGGTGCGGTGGTGCGATATCGTCCCCGCGCCCACGAAAGGTCATTGATGGAAATTGAACGCATACGCATTGTGATTCCAGCCTGGAACGAAGAGGCCACGATCGACCGGGTGGTGCGCGGCGTCGGTTCGTTCGGTCGCGTCTTGGTGGTGGACGACGCCTCCTCCGACCGCACCGCCGGACGGGCGGAGGCCGCCGGGGCCACTGTGGTGCGGCACGACACAAATCAGGGTTACGTGGGCGCGTTGAATACCGGATTCGCGGCCGCGGCCGAGGCGGGAGCGGAGTATATCCTCACCTGCGACGCGGACGGGCAGCACGCCGGGGAGAATCTGGAGGAGGCTATCCGGCTCCTGGAAGAAGGCGCCGACCTGGTCGCAGGGGTTCGCCCCTTCCGCCCCCGGATCAGTGAAAAGCTGTTCGCCAGGACATTTCAGTGGCGGTACGGAGCCCGGGATCCCCTCTGCGGATTGAAAGGATACAACACGCGGGTGTATCGGGACGCCGGATTTTTTGATCGGTGTAATTCCTACGGCGCCGATCTGTTGCGCTACGCCTGCTCCCATCGTGATCGGTACCGGATCGTGGAGATGCCCGTGAAGATCCATGATCGCGCCGACGCGCCCCGGGTGGGGAACCGCCTCAAAGCCAACGTGAGCATTCTAAAGGGCATGATTCGGCTCTATGCGAGGAGTCCCGCGTGAGTTCCGAGGTTTCACGTGAACAGGCCCCGGCGTGGATGGACGAAATCCACGAATTCCTGTATCCGGTACTGAACGAGTTGCATGGAACCCATTATTCCGAACGGTTCTGGAAAATTCTGGTACACAAATACGTGTCCACGGTGTTGACCCGGAAAGAGGTGTTTGAGCAGCACGAGGGGGCTGTCGACGCGCCCTTGTATCCGGTCAACAAGTTGTTTTTGTCTCCCAGGGAACAGCGACATGTGACGATCACCCGGTTTCTGCGACGGATCAAGCACCGCGGAACCCTGACGCGCCTGTCTCATTTTTTGCGGGAGCACAACGAGATCTCGATCAACGCCACCCCCTATTTCAACCGGGAAACCGGATCCACCATTCTTCCGTTTTATTCCCCCGTGCGTCCCGGGAAACCCCGCAAGGAGGTGCGGGAGAGGTTGAATCGCATGGCCGAGAGTCAACCGAACCGGTTTCATCGGAACATCCTCCGGTTGCTGCCCGGGATTTTCGTGGAGCATTTCCAGTGGTTTATGGACGCGATACCCCTCCACGCCCCCGGGGAAAAAGGTTTTCGCGTGTTCACCGTGGCGCCGGGATTCCAAACCTTTCTTTTGGCCCGGTATGTGGAAGAGGGCGCGAAATTGGATTGGTATCAACACGGAGGTTATTACGGCGAACAGGCCGGACATCGGGCCCACCACCACGAATCCGCCGTGGCGGACCGGTTTCACACCTGGGGATGGAAGGTGGCCGAGAACGACGTGCCCGACCGCGCCTACAAGCTGGAACAATTCCAGCAGGCCTATCGTGCGCATACGCCTCCACGGGAATATGCCGCTCTGGTGGTGATGCCGCTGGCGAACTCCGATTACAAACCCCATTACGAGCCCCTGTTGAAACAGTTGCTGCCCGCCCTGCTTCGAGACGGAGTGGACGAGTCGGACCTTCTGATCCGCGCCCGTAGCCGCTATCAGTTCTTCGGGAACCAGTCCCAATTGGACTTTTACGGGAAGAACCGGTTTTCGTTCAGTCCGGGCAAACGGCCGATCGTGGAGGAGGTTCGCGCGTCGAAACTCGTCGTCCATATCAACTTGCCGTCCACCACCTTTCTCGAATGCGTCAGCGTGGATCATCCTTGTATTCTCATTCCCGATATGAGCACGTATGCGCCCAGCGCGTTGGCGGAACCGTTCTACGAATTCTTTTTCGAACAAGGCGTGTTTCACCGGGACGTGGAATCGGCGATCGCCCATGTGGAGGCGGAGAACACGGAACGCTGGTGGAAACAGGTGGTGGAACACCCGATCTATCAAGAGTTCAAGCGCACCTTTTGCCAGACCAAGAGTGATGTGTAAAAGGTGTGAAATGTAACCACGGAACACACGGATGACACGGAAGGAAGAAGTGTAGGGGGGTAAGCGGTTGAGTCGGTGAGTGGTTGAGTGTGGTGGGGTTGCTCTGGACGGGGAAGGTTTGAACGCGAACGTCGAACTTTGACTTCGAAACCGCCACGGCCAGCAAACGTCGAACGGTGGGTCATTCACCGCCTGTCGCCCGCAGCCACAACCTATCGCCTATCCCACCCAATGCGCCACGGCGCACAAGCTACTAAACCACCAACTACTCAACGAACGACCTTATCTTTATCTCGCCACAGGCGGGCAAGCCCTTATCCCACGAATGTAATGAGTAACGACATATTAATCAAAGCCGAAAAGGTCGGAAAGAAGTTCTGCCGCTCCTTGAAAAAATCCCTGTTTTACGGCGTTCAGGATGTGGGCTACGATCTGCTGGGAATGGACCGGAGCGATGCCCCTCTTCGCAAACAGGAGTTCTGGGCGAACAAAAATATCTCCTTTGAGTTGAAACGAGGAGAATGCCTGGGCTTGGTGGGAGGGAACGGTGCTGGGAAGACCACGCTGTTGAAGATGTTGAACGGCCTGATCAAGCCGGATGAAGGGAGTATTCAAATCAAAGGTCGCGTGGGGGCACTTATCGCGCTCGGCGCTGGTTTTAATCCCATTCTTACCGGGCGTGAAAACGTCTATATCGCGGCATCCGTTTATGGCCTTTCCAAAAAAGAAATTGATGCGAAATACGAAGAAATTGTCGAGTTTGCCGAACTCAAGGAGTTTATGAACACTCCAGTCCAAAATTATTCTTCAGGTATGAAGGTTAAGCTTGGTTTTGCTGTTGCGACCGCATTCAAACCAGATGTGCTACTGATTGATGAGGTGCTCGCGGTCGGGGATGCGTCTTTCAGGTTTAAGTGCTCAAAGTGTATCGATGACATTCTCGGTGATACAGCGATTATTTTCGTGAGTCATAATGAGGCTCTGGTTAAAAAAATTTGCACTCATGCTGTGTATCTCAAAAATGGGAAAGCCCTCAACTTCGGAAGCCCTTCATTTATATACGAAAATTATCATTGCGATACGGAAGATGCGGATACTGATTCTTGTGGCACTCTTACTTCTGTCGATTGGATTAAAGGTTTCAATCTTAACTCACTGCATGAGTTGAAGCTGCTGAGTGATTTTACAATAACTGCAGAGTTCACTTCAGATGAAAAAGAAGAGCACGACACCTACGTCAGGGTGGTTTTCGAAGCGGACTCAGATGGACAGGCCGTTTGCGAATACAATTCTATATTGTATGGATCTGAGTTTAAAATTAAATATGGATACAATGAAATTAAAGTGAATTGTGGGCCAATTAGGCTTCGGCCAGGAATGTACAAAATGAGTTTCTTTCTGCATTCAAGTGCTGGAATTAACCTGATTGTCCGCTACGACTCATTCGGAAAATTATCGGTCACTGGTGGAGTGCCCTGTCACTCCTTAACCTTATACTAAAGTTTTTGCATGAACCTTAATAGACTACTTCCATGGCGAAAATTTGAGTCTACTCGTGTTAATGTGGACACGAAACGTAAGCTTGTTTTCGTTCACAACCCAAAATGCGCAGGGACAAGCTTAAGGAAAGCATTAGGATTTGATATTTCGAAAGCGGATCATCGTTACCCCAAGAGCTATCTTTCTCTGAAGGAATGGGAGGAATTTTATATTATCTGCGTAGTGAGAGAGCCGTTAAATCGTCTATTATCAGCCTACCGGTTTCACTGTTTCTCCAATTATGATGGTGTTTATGTAAATAAAATACCAAATCTTAAAAATTTAGATTTTATGCAGTATTTTAACTATGCACGCGATGGTTTGATTACAGGTTTAGGGCCACAACATAAATTCACAAAATATCCGAATAGTGACAAGCGGCCAAATAGTCTCCTTTATTTTGAAGAATTAGATACTAGTCTAATACCTCAAAAATACTTTACTGACAATATAAAGGAGTTGAATTCTGCACGACAGCTTAAAGTTATGATGAAAGAAATCGTGATTGATCATAAGGAATTTTCGGAGTTAGTTGATTATTACCGGAAAGACTACGATGAATTTTCGTCAAAATATTCTATTCCAAGTTATAAAGATTTGGCTAAATCCCACTGTATTGTTATCTGATCCTGGAACATCATGATTATTACTTGCAAGGCATGCGCGAATATAATCCACGTAGTTTCAGTATCGAAATATGATATAAGACCTTACAAATGTTCTGTATGCGGATTGGTTCAGGCGGATCCGATGCCATCAAACGATACGCTTTTATCTTACTACCAGGGTTTCTCCTTCCAGAAACCTACTCAAACGAGAATCGAACTGGATATGGATTTAATATGTAGTAACCTCAAGAGGTTAATCGGGCCAATATATGGTGGCAAGCGCTTTCTCGACTATGGCGGTGGTTGCGGGATTTATGCGAAAGCCGCCCTAAAGCTAGGTTGGAAAGCCGAGCTTTTTGACTACGACAAGGACATGGTGGCTTATGGCAGTGAGGCGCTTGGCCTGCCGTACGCATACGATTCGCTGAATGCCTGCAAGGGACCCTACGACTTGATCTTTGCTTTCCATGTGGTTGAGCACTGGAACGATGTGGATGCGCATTTCAAAACTCTTTTGGAGAGGCTCGCACCCGGCGGACGTATCGTGTTTGCGACACCGAACGCCCGAAGCATTGAAAAATGGTTTCGTCCACTTCATTTACGTCGATACTATAATTTATGGTCTAATTATGAACCTTCGAAAACAAAACGCCTCAAGTTTCTATTGCGACCTGACTCTGTGTTCTGCTGGGATCCTCCTCGGCATTTGCTGGCATGGACACCCAAGGCATTTAAAGCCTTGGGTGATCGAAATTGCCTGAAAACAACAATAAAAATAGGTTACAATACCTCTAGACGATTCGAACCTCGGGGGTATGTCATTCAACCTCTCCGCAAGCGATTGAAAATGGTGAGAAAGTTGAAGGTGAATCGCGTACTTAAATTAATTCTAGCATTAGGTGAAGTGGCATCCAGACCCATGCTGATTCTAGCCTCATTTGTAGCTCCACGTTTTGGCGAGCAGTTGTATGTAGAGTTTAGATCCCTCGATAAAACATCTTCAATAAAAGAGAAATAGTGAGACTTTTAGTTATTATAGGTAGCTGGCAAGCAATTTTAGGTGCCTCTGCCATCCGGAGCGCATGCGGAGGTGCTCTGGCTGTGAAATACGTGATCTGTATCCGTCGGGACAACGAAAGTGATATGTCCGAGGCATGCCGAAATTTTTTTCTATCGCGGGGTATAGAGCTGATATTAATGAGCTACAGAGATTACCAGTCTGGAAATCTTAGCAATAAAATTCGAAAACTGATAGGGTGTTGTGACGAAGTGTATTTTCCGTTGACGGCAACATTTGCCCGCTTAAAATATTGGCCAGTTGAGATTAAAGATAAAATATCATTTTATGAAGATGGCTTGCACTCCCTTGCAGTTTTAGAAAATTTGCAGGCAAGAGATAAAATTGATAAGCAGCGAGGTCTTAATGTTAAGGCAAAGGATTTGATTAAAGTTGCTTATCGGAATCTGCGAAATCGGAATCGTTCTCACCATATGGTAAAAATCCCCTCCGACTTTCGGGCGTATTGGGGGCTTCTTAAAATTACTGAGCTTCCTTATAATTTTCATTTTATTGATCCCATGCTGTTGGCGGAAGAAATCAGTCTGTTTGGCCAGTTAAACTCGAAAGCCGAAGATAATGAGACTATATTGCCGGGGACGGTCATTCTTGGTTCCAATTTTGCCATGCACGGCATGCTTTCCGCAGATGTAGAATATCGGCCGGTGTGTGAGTTCATCGAATCCTTTTCCAGTGATTCGGCCTTGTATTGGAAACCTCATCCTCGGGCATCGTACCTTTATTCCGATTATTTACTCAGAAAGTATCCACAAGTGAAACCTTGGCCGGCCCATGGGAGTGCGATGCCTTTTGAATGCCACATTGGTTGCCAACCTGATTTGAAAGTGGTATCACTAATGTCTACCAGTGTGGCATACGCCAAACTTATTTATGGACGAGATGTCGCTTTACTTGGAGATCTTTCTGAAAGTCTTAAAGAAGCTGGAACGGCTGCTTTGCCATCGTATCTTTATCTAAAATCTTTAGTCGATGGTAACATGTAATTATAAGCGGTGTTACTGTCATTTTTCATACTTTTTAAGCAACATCTATTTAAGATAAGTTTTAAAAAGTTCAATGAATCACTTAAAAACGAAATTTTCCATGCCAGAATCCATCGACACCTTTCTAGCCGACATCCGTACCAACGTTTTGGACCGACTTTCAGATATTCTTGAACTGCGCTCAACCCGGAGCGAAAAATCTGACCAAAGTTATGTGACCGATGGCGATTTGCTCGTCCAGTCGATCATTCGGGAATTGGCCAAACGGCAACTCCCGGAAGCGAGATTGATTTCCGAAGAGCAGAAGGACGGGGAACATGACGCGAGATGGGGTCTGACGGTTGTTGTTGATCCGATTGACGGTACGGAGAATTTCACGTCCGGGTTGCCGGAGTGGGGAGTATCCATCGCCTGCTATAAAGATGGACGTCACCTCGGGTCAATGATCGGTTGTCCCGAGATGAACCTCTGGCTGCGAACCGGTGATTCCTTGCAACGGCATGAATCTCGGATTCATGGGTTGTCGTCGTCATTATCCAAAGAAGATATTCTGCATGCCACGCAGGGCTTCGAATACCGTATCCTCGGCTGCTGTGTGTACAACATGATGAACGTGATTCGCGGATCGTTTTGCACCTTCGAAAACCCCAAGGGTGCGTGGTCCTGGGATATCCTCGCCGGCTTAAACCTGGCTCTCGAGCATGGCTTGAAGGTTACGGTTGAGGGGCGGGAATACTGTGGGGAATACCTCCCTCACACACATAGATATTGCTTTAAGGTCGAATAGAAAAGATAAGCCTAAACGAACAAACTGCTCTGCCTGCCATGTCAAATCAATCGTCATCATTACTCAATTTAATCCAAAACGCCGCTGGAAAGCCTGTCTTTGTCATTGGAAAAGGTCCCAGCCTGGACGAACTGGAGCTGGAGCGCCTGCCCGACGGTTTGGTGATCAATCTGAATGACTCCGAGCGGATTCATGCCGGTACCCTGGGGATATTCAGTGGCGGCTGGGTGCGGGCAGGTCTATCCGAAAGCGGGTATCGCTGCCGGCATTATTTGGCGGGTCAACCCTTGCCCGCTTCGGTGTCACATGACCTACTTGCCCCTCCTCCCGCCGAAATGGCCCATGCGGAGCTCAACACCCTGAGGCTTGAACAGGAAACTATTTACGATGAGCCCCTGGTGCTTTTGAATGCGATAAAGGTGGCGCTGATGGCTTACCGGGAGTCCAGGCATCCTCAGGATGTATATTTTCTGGGATTCGATTTTTCCATCCAGGACGGATCAGCAAGTAGCAAAGCAGGTGCGGATTATTCCGGAGTGGATCTGCTGGAACGCGATGCGATTATCTCGTCACAGGAGAGCGATTTCAGGCAACTGCTGCATTACTTTGATGACGGGCATCGCTTGCGCATCCATCACGTAGGTGAAAAAACCTATAGTTCAATCTCTCCAATCCGGTTCAATCGGGAACTATGCGGATCCGGGCAGAGTGAGGATACAAGTCGAAATGATCTGGCGAATCCGAATCGAGTACTCATTGTTGCTGAATTCACCAACAACCACTTGGGCGACCCCAAACGATTAGTTGAAATGGTGGAGCGTGCCAAGGAAGCGGGAGCCGATTTAATCAAGGTTCAGAAACGAGATGTGGACACATTTTATACCTCAGAACAACTTAAAAGCTACTACTGGTCTCCTTTCGGAGAAACACTGGCTGACTATCGACATGGGGTGGAACTCACCGACGAGCTTTTGGATTTGCTTGATGAAACCTGCCGAAAAGTTGGCATTGAATGGTTTTGCTCGGTGCTGGATTTCCCATCTTATTTGGCATTAGAGCGTTTTCAGCCCCGGTTGATCAAAATCCCCTCCACTATTTCAAATCACCGCCACTATCATCAGCAAATCGCCGAAGTCTATCACGGCGCGGTGGTTGTCTCCACCGGACTCACCGAATCGGAGTATCTAGATCACGTACTCGAGACGTATCGGGACAACCCGATAATCTATCTGTTACACTGCGTGTCCGCCTATCCCACGCCCCACCAGTATTGCAATGTCGGGGTGGTTCGGGAATACGAGCACCAACGCCGCACGCGGGACAAGCGAATCGTTCCAGGCTATTCCAGCCATGACATCGGCTCGGAAGGGTGTATATTGGCGGTGGCTGCTGGAGCGCGAATGATCGAAAAACATGTCAAACTAGGGGATGTGGACTGGGTACATTTCGATAAAGTCGCCCTTGACCTGAAGGGTTCTGAATTTTCGGATTTTGTGAAGAATATCCGGCGTTCGGAGGAAATAGTGGGAACCGGGGAGAAAAGAATTCTCGATTGTGAGCATCATAAATATTCAGTGGTTAATTGAAATGTATGATTGTTCGATAAACGCTGTTTTCCCCGTACGTTCGGGCTCCAAGAGGCTCGTAAACAAAAACATCCGCCCGTTTGCGGGATCCACTCTGCTGGAAATAAAAATCCGCCAACTTTTGGATACGAGCGGAATCGATGGGGTCTACGTGAGCTCGGAAAGCTCTGGAATGTTGGCCCTCGCAGAGAAAGCGGGCGCGATTCCTTTATTACGTGCCCCCGAGTTTGCCACAGATTCGGTGCCGATGACTGATGTGTATGCCCATGTCGCCGAACAAATGCCGGAGGGAGATATCTTGTTCACCCACGCTACCAACCCACTTTGTGGAGCAGCGGCCTATGCACGCTGCATCCAGGCCTATCGCGACCGTGGGCCGGACTATGACAGTCTGATGACAGTGCGTGACGTCAAAGACTTTCTCTATCTAGATGGAGAGGCATTGAATTTCGACCCGGCCCGCAAGCCGCGTTCGCAGGACTTGCCCGACATCGTCAAGCTCACCCATGCCGTCGGAATCCTTCCGCGGGGCTTAATGATCGAATGCCGAAACATGATGGGGCGCCGGCCGTTGCTTTTCCGTCAGAGCGAAATCGAGTCGGTGGATATTGACAACGAAATGGATTTCGAGGTCGCCGAGTTTCTTTATCAGAGATTTTCCCGCTGAGGATGGTGGGTGCGCAGGATAATCCCCCATCTATGTCACAATACGTAATAGTAAAATGATTGCTATTATTTCAACCGTCCCGAAAGTAAAAGGCGATGCAAGTCGGCTGATGGTTGATTTTTACCATATCCTGAAGAAGCTTGGATACCAGCCGATCTTTTGGAATGCTGATCAAAGCGTGAGCGAGCCGCATGAAGCACTTCCAAAAATTGAAATACCTCTCTCGCTCTCTAAAAAGTTGACCACATTTTCCCTAAAATGGGCATACAGATACGCGGAGTGGAGAAACTGCGATTTTTGCAGAGCTATAAAATGGGCAATCCGAACCCACTGGCTTGCCGAGGCGCTCTGGGAAAAATATCATCCAAAAATATTTTTTTGTTGGAACAGGTCGTGTTGCCAATTTGGGTATACTGCGGAGATTATGGAGAAGAAGGGTGCGGTGGTAATCGATATCGAATGGGGTTGCCTGCCATCCTCAATTTTGGTCACGGCCCGTGACTGCACGTTCCCCAACTGGGAGAGCCCCCGGATTTATTCAAATCGGCCTCCAACGTTTTCTTTGGGAAATATTGCTCCTGTTAGTACAGGGATCTACGCACAGAATTCAAAGTTATATACAGAGTACAAGTATCTTGCAGAGATTGAATCTAAAATCCGTGTGCTATACCTGGGTGTGTGCGAGGTCGATGCGTTTTGCGTCCCATCTTTTCATCAAGATCGTAAACGATACCTTCCGTTCTCAAGGAACGGAAACCATCTATTTCAGCAGATAGCCTCATTGATGCCAAATGCGGTGTGCGCTTATAAACCACACCCGCAAACAAGAAACTGTATGCCCAGGCAAGTCAGCACCAATTCTTATATTGTAGATGGAAATCCTGGTGATTGGATACAATGGGCGGACGTGATCGTGACGAATGGGAGCAAGATGGAAGTCGATGCTGTCTTTCATGGTAAAAAATTGATTTGCGTCGGGGGAGGTCTATTTTGGGGTACTGAAGTTGCTTCCTGCGTGAAGTCCCTCCCAGATTTAAAGAACGCGCTGGAAATTGCTGCTGCCGGAAATCGCGAAACTGCATGTTCATACTCTGAACTACTGTCAGTTCTTTCATCAATAGCTAATACAGAATTGTTGATCGAAGGTCGGCATATACATAATTATCACTTGGTGGAAAATTTGATCTATAATTACAACTGCAAAACCCTCTGACTATCTACCTCGTGTATGGAAACTGAATTCATTAAGGTGAAGAATACATAGTTCCTGTTGGACTTCGTTCTCCGGTTGTTGGTCAACTATGTATTTATATACTACTATTGTCATCTCTGATATTACCGCGATAAGGACGAAAATATAGATGCGTATTTTATTCGTAACCCATGAGACGAGCCGTACAGGCGCACCTGGGATCCTACTGTATTTTATACGTTGGCTGCGTGAAAACCGAAAGGATATAAAATTCGATCTTCTCGCACTTCAGGAGGGCCCGCTTTTGACAGACATGCGGGCGGCTTGTGATCATACGTATGTGTGGAATCGACGATCAACACGTGGAGGAATCGACAAGGTTATCATGCGTGTGTTCTTTCATCTGAGTCGATTGACGATCCGTTGGAAAATTCGGAATGCGAGGTATGACCTCGTGTATGTGAATTCAGCGGCATCCTGCCATGTGTTGGATGCGATTCGATCCGATATGGGTGATGCGAGGTTGTTGGTGCATGTTCACGAACTGGAGGTGACCTTGCAGCGCTTTTGTAAGAGGGCTACAGAAAAATGGCTCCATCAGGCTGATTGCGTAGTGGGCGTATCCAATCTCGTCATTGATAATCTAATTCAGAACCATGGGGTTCCGCAAGCGGTCATCCATAAAGTACATGAGTTTATTCCCGACTCGAACGTTGATGTGGAACAGGCCCGGGAGGACATACGGGCAACGTACGGCATTCCCAAACAGGCGGTACTGATTGGCGGTTGTGGAACCTTGGACTGGCGAAAAGGGCCGGATCTCTTCATTCAAGTGGCCAAAATGATTCTGGAATCGACAGAGGGGGATACGGAATTTCACTTTCTCTGGATGGGGGGCAAGCCCGGCACCCGGGCCTGGGTGGAATTGCACCATGATCTGCGCCAGTGCGGGATTATCGACCGGGTTCAATTTGTGGGCTTGGTGGCAAACGCGTCTGATTTCTTTCATGCATTTGATATGTTTTTGATGCCTTCCAGAGAAGATCCCTTTCCTCTGGTCTGCCTAGAGGCCGGACAGGCCGGATGTCCCATCGTGTGTTTTAAAGACGCCATTGGGAGCACGGAATATTTGTCGGATAAAACGGGTGCCGTCGTACCCTATCTGGATACGTCCGCCATGGCGAACGAGACATGGCGATTGTCGATGAATGAAGAAGAAAGGGAACGTGCCGGACGAGAGATTAGAGATGCCGTACGTCCCTTTACCTTGGAGACGTGCGCCACGAAATTGATCGATATTATTGAGGAACTGGTCCAGTTCGATGTGAGGGGGGAGGAGAGATGAACCATATTTTTTCCAGTGAACTCGCTGTGGTGATTCCTGCCTACAAAGATGACTTTTTGGCGGAGGCGCTGGCGTCGTTGGCAGCACAAACATACAAAACATTCACCGTCTACATTGGGGACGATCAAAGTCCATATGACCTCGAGCCGATCGTGGACGGGTTTCGTGACCAGTTGCACATCGTCTATAAGCGTTTCGAGGAAAATTTGGGTGGTCATTCGCTTATTCGTCAATGGAACCGATGTGTGCGTATGTCATCGGAACCTTGGGTCTGGTTGTTTTCAGACGATGACATGGCGGACCCGGAATGCATCGAGCATTTTAGTAGAAAACGGTCGGAAACCAGTTCTGCGTTTAGTATCTACCGGTTTGATCTGGGATTTATTGATAGCGACGGGAAGGTAACGGGTTTCGCTCCGCCGCATCCAGAGGCGGAGTCCTCCGCCGTATTTTTGTATCACTGGATGAATGGACATCGAGCCTGCGCTGCGCCGGAATGTATTTTTTCACGTAAGGTGTTCGAATCCTCAGGTGGTTTTGTGGATTTCCCAGTGGGATGGATTTCAGATGTGGCCAGTTGGGCCTTGTTCGGGAAGAAAACGGGAATATGTAAGGTTGCCGGGTCCAAAGTGTACTGGCGTAAAAGCGAGGTGCAACTTTCCTACATGCATACAAAACTAGCCTATGAAAAGGCAAAGGCTACTGTAATGTTTATCCAGTGGATGGATGATGCTATTCTCGATAATGTAAAAGATAATGATATCGCCCGGCTCCTGAAAAAACTTCGGTATAATGTCTTCCGAAGACAGATAAATCTACTTTCATCTAAAATGGCCGTAGGGGATTTATTCAAAATCTCTTCAGAATCCAGCCGGGTTTTCGGATTTGGGAAATGGTATCTGTTTCGTCAGATTTATCCTGGGTCGTTGAAAAAAAAATGTCGTCGTTTGTTACACATAACCCGATAAACATTTATTTTCCATGGATTAGATTGTTTTGTAAGAAATGTAAATAAATACATGATGCTCATAAAACTTCACTGTGATTTAATGCATGAAATTTATGTGAAAACTGAAAACACTCTTTTTAAAAATATCAAAGCATTTTAAAAATGCCTGACCAGAATGGAACTAAGAAGGGGTTACATCTATGAAAACAGGCATTTGGCTTTCAGTCGGTCAAAATTAGTTTTTTCGGCAGCCGGTGACCAAGCCCCAATGATTACATGGGTTATGATTGGAGATTCCAAAGAGTTTGCAGCCAAACGACTAATGTTCTGAGGGAAAACAGTTGTGCTGGAACTCCTTAATTTAATACCATTCGGTGCCACCTCCCCCGGACAATGGCATAGTCCGGAAATGCCTCAAGCGGATTGAGCTTTCGGCCGGAGATCCGACAGGATTTGTGACCGGCCGGGGGTTAGCCTTCAAAGGAATATCGCACTTCTTGTAATTGCAAATAATGACAATATAAATGTCTAAAATATTATCAATAATATGGCCTTCGGGGTGGCTAAATGCTTGTTAATCATATCGGATATAAGGTATATGAAGAAAGTTATCCGAAAATTGGTATAGGATTTAATATAGAACCAATTTGTACATATGTTATCGAATCGTTTTAAAAAAAAGATTGTTACCGCCTTGCCGCGTCGGTACTCAGATAAAATAAAGTTTAAATATCCAATCGAACGTTCTGGAGAATATAAACAGTATTTATCTTATCAAGATTTGAATACCTTTTTAAAAAAGTGCCATTCTCTTCATAGGAAAATGGATTATGATACAGGTGTAACATCTACAACCATACTTAAATATGCACACTGCTTTTTTTATGAAGGGGAATGCTCTTGGAGGTTAACTTCAAAAGAATTGTCATCTGTACCATATAAATCTTGTGTAGAGTTGATGAATATTCTGTTTCATGTAGGATCATTCACAAAGGCGCTGCAAATTAGAAATCATGTACTTAAACGGTATATAGAGGATGCAAATACTGAAGAACAACGGTATGTGCGAAAATATATGGAGTCAGGAGAGTGGAAGGCCGCCTACAACGCACTGAAATGTTTTCGGGAGGGGTTGGATTCGAAAATTGGTATATTTTTACGGAACATAATAGATGATAAAATTGAGGATAATGATTTTGCCCGGGAAGCTTCAGGTAAAAAGATTGCCCTGGTGGGGCCCTGTAAAGCCGCTGTCATAAATGACCGTGAAATTGACTCCCATGATTGGATTGTGCGCATGAATTTTAGAGGGAGTAAGAGTGTGTCATCAAAGCCGGGGAAAGGTTCGAGAACAGATGTGGCTTACTACAATGGACTTCAATCGGCATTAATTGCTGAAATGTCGAGTCGAAATTTTTTTGACGAGACGTCATGGGCGGTGTTTAAAAGCGAAGATTATTGTAAAACTATTAAACCGAGTTGTAAAAGTCGGATAATGGTTCGTGCTGATTATCCTTTATGGAATTGCAACCCTAACATGATTCCCGCTGTTGCTTATGATTTGCTTTTTTTTAGGCCTGCAATTGTGAAAATATATCATGCGGACTTTTATCTAGGTAACTATGATGCCTCCTATATGCACTCCAGTCATAAACATCTTGCTGAAACCTCCCATATTCGAGAGGCATGTTTTGTACATGATCCTTTCGCGCAACTGAACTTCGTACGTGGATTGCGTTCCCTCGAAAAGTTGGATTGCGATGAAAGGTGCGGAGAAGTTCTGGATATGACGGATGAACAATATGCAGTGGAATTGGAATCCGCTCTGCGGAACAATCCCCCTGCGGGGAGTGGTCCAGGATCTGTATGCGAAAAATAATGAACGTACCGGATAAAGAGCGGCCTTGGTTAGTTGTGATTTGTCGTGCCCGTCTCTGGCCCAATGCCAGCGGATTGACCCAACGAATACGTTCGCTACTCACGTATCTTCGGAGAGACTTTAGGGTTTGTCTTTACAATGAGACGTATTTTAGACCTTGCCACGACGAGAATGATACTGATTTTTTCGATTGTTACGTTCATAAATCTTGGTTATCTAGATTTTTCAGGGCACCAATCTTCGGAAAAATATTAGCATATTATTATGGACAAAAAGCTGGCGGTATAGACCTTTGGAGAAAGGCGGGTATAGCACCTCCCGTAGATCTTATACGGTGGGCAAAGGATAAGTCCATTCCTGTGGTAATGGCCGTTTATGCCAGAACAATGCCGACAGCAAAATATTTCTCCCGCTGGAAGAACGCGACCTTGGTTTTGGATACTATTGATATTGAACATCTACGTGTTGATTCCGCCCGAAAAATGAAGATGGAAACGGGTATGGGGCAAATGTCCAAAGAAGCCGAAATTCAAGTTTGGAAGTCTGCGGATCTTGTGATGGCGATTCAACAAGAGGAAGCCGATCTTATAAAGTCTTATTTGGAGTCGAAGCCTGTGGTATTGGTTCCGCATGCGTTCGAAGACCAGAGAAACGAGTCCGATATCCAAGATAAGAATGTGGATTCAAACCGGGTACTGTTTGTGGGATCCCAAGCGAAACCAAATATACATGGATTGCGGTCGTTTTTGAAAGATGTCTGGCCGGGTGTCCTACAAGCTATTCCAGGAGCCGTACTGGATATCGTGGGAGATTGTGGAGAGAAGATTGAATCAAGTGAACTACCCAAAAACGTATTCAGACATGGGCGGCAACCGGATCTATCGCCTTTTTATAAACAAGCGTCATTGGTTATCAATCCCGTACAATATGGTTCAGGGCTCAAAATAAAATGTGTTGAAGCCATGATGTATGGGAAATGCATGTTAACAACCCCCGTGGGAGTCCAAGGGTTGGCGTCACTGGCCGGGGACGCGTTAGTAGTTGAGGAAATTGATCAATATTCTAAACGGCTTATTGAACTTCTCCGCGACCCCGGCTATCGTAAAAAGGTAGAAGTCCGTGCACGTCGCGCATATTTGCAGGAGTTCTCACCTTCAGCATGTTACGAAAATTTTATACACCTACTTCAACCTTATTTACAAAATTCAAATGACAAAACAAAAACCTGATAATCTTATGACTAAAATTATTGCTGAAATCGGCTGCAACCACAAAGGCGACATGAAAATCGCCAAAGAAATGATCCACGTCGCTGCCTACTTGTGTAAAGTGGACGCGATCAAGTTTCAAAAGCGCTGCAACCGTGAATTGCTGAGCGAGGAGGAGTACAACGCGCCTCACCCGAATCCAGTCAATAGCTACGGGGACACGTATGGGGAGCACCGGGAATATTTGGAGTTCGATGTGGACCAGCACCGGCAACTCAAGGCTTGGTGTGAGGAAAACGGCGTGGTGTACAGCACGTCGGTCTGGGATATGACTTCGGCGCGGGAAATTGCTCCGTTGAACCCGGAGTTCTTGAAGATTCCCTCCGCATGCAATCTGAACTTCGAAATGCTGGAATGGCTCTGCGAGCACTACCGGGGCGATCTGCATCTGTCTTTTGGAATGACGACTCGGTCGGAGGAGGAGGAGATCGTGCGTCTGTTCGAAAACAAGGGGGCCGCGGACCGTCTTATCGTGTACAGTTGCACATCGGGCTATCCGGTGGCGTTTGAGGATATTTGTCTGTATGAGATTGTTCGCCTCAAGGAAACATTCGGCGACCGGGTGAAGGAAATCGGGTTTTCGGGGCATCACCTGGGCATCGCGGCCGACGTGGCGGCCATGACGCTGGGAGCCACATGGGTAGAGCGGCATTACACCCTGGACCGGACGTGGAAAGGGACCGACCACGCGGCGTCGCTCGAACCGGAGGGCCTGCGGAAGTTGTGCCGGGATTTGCGGAACGTGGGGAAAGCGCTGGCGTACAAGAAAGACGAGATTCTGGAGGTGGAGAAGGTGCAGCGGAAGAAATTGAAAAGATGACGGCGGTCGGAGATCGGAGAGCGGAGAGCGGAGGTCGGAAGGCGGAGGCCGGAAGTCCGAGGTCGGGGTCCGGAAATCGGAAGTCGGAAGATGGAAGTCGAAAAGGGGAAAAAGTGTGATTATTCGAAGTGCGAAGGAGCTTGAGGTGTATCAGGTGTCCTATGAATTGGCGATGGAGATTTATCAAACCTCCAAAACGTTCCCCGCTGAAGAGCGGTATGCATTGATCAGTCAGATTCGCAGATCCTCTCGTTCTGTTCCCATGAATTTGCGCGAAGCTTGGGCCAAAAGGCGGTATGCAGCCCATTTCACCAGCAAACTGACGGATTGTGATGGAGAGAATGGCGAAACGGAAACCTCCCTCGACTTCGCCTCGGACTGTGAATATATCACAGCGTCGGAGCACGAGGCTTTGGTTTCGAAAAACCATAGAGTAGGCCGGATGTTGGGATCGATGCTCCAGAATCCAGACTCTTTTTTGAAGAAATAAAAGCGGAAGTCGGAGATCGGAAGGCGGAGGTCGGAAGGCGGAAGACGGACGGAAGTAATGGCGACAGAAAACGAAAAACTGGAATACAAGCCGTCATTCAACACGGATGTCATTGAAACGGCTGTGGCGTTTGCGAACTCAAGTGGCGGAGAAATTTGGATTGGTGTCGATAACCAAGGACAACCTCTGGGAACGCATTTTTCCTCTGAAGCTCTTCGCGACGTGGTCAATCGTATCGCAAACGCTACAGAGCCGAGTCTAACCGCTCACGCGGAATTGCGGGGCCACCATTCGAAACAGATTCTCGTGCTACAGATATCCGAAAACCCAATCAAACCCGTCTCCACCAGAGGACGTTGTTTTAAAAGGGCCGGCAGCGTAAACCGCCAGATGTCTCCTGCGGAAATTGCGGAAACCCATTTATCCACTACCGGTTCGAGTATGGATGCACAGCCTCTGCCGGGTGTTTCGATCAAGAATCTGGATGAAAAGCTTCTGGAAGACTATGTGCGGGTTTCAAAAGAAAAGGGTCGCCGGGGATTTTCCGACAATCTTACACCCGGTCAAATCCTCACCAAGCTGGATCTGATTGACAGCTCTGGCGCGGTGACCCGTGCGGCGTCACTTCTCTTTTGCAACCCGCTGCCCTCCCGGTTTTCACACGCCAAAATACACGCGGGCGTTTTTCGACAACAAACGCAAATCGTCAATGACCTGCTCATCGAAGGTTCATTGACCCAACAACTGGAACAGGCGTTTTCCTTCTTCCGGTTGAACCTTCCCGTTCGCTATGAAATCACCGGAAACGCCAAGCGTGAAGAAGTCTGGCAGTATCCATTGGTTGCCCTTCGCGAAGCCGTCATCAACGCCGTCTGTCACCGCGATTACAACGATCCCTCTGATATCCAAATTAAAGTCCACGAGGACAGTCTCAGCATCTGGAGCCCCGGAGGACTGCCCCACGGCTTGACCCTCGAAGATCTCCAAGACCCCAACCACCCTTCCAGGCCCCGAAATCCCTTAATTTCTCAAATCTTTTATGATATGGGGTACATTGAACGCTATGGAAGCGGCATTGCCCGCATGACCGATGCCTGCCACGCCGCCGGACTTGATGCGCCGAATTTCGAGCTGATCGGAGGTGGACTCCGTTTGATTTTTCAGGCGAAAGAAGCCGTAAAACAGGATGCCATCACGGTTGGCGCATTAAATGGCGCATTAAATGGCGCATTAAATGGCGCATTAAATTTAAGTGTGTATAAAAAGATACGGCAAAAGCCGGGCATCCAACGTAAAGATCTTATTGTATTACTTGATGAACCATCCCGAACGTTAGATCGGGCCTTGAAGGAACTGCAGGAACGCAACCTTATTGAACGCCGAGGCAGCAAAAAAACCGGGGGATACTTTCCAGTCTAAACCCTCAGATCGCCCTCCGCCCTCTGAATTCTGACCTCCGGTCTCCCTCTACTCCCCATAAACGATGACCACAACCTCACAACCCTCAGATTCGGACTTCCGATCTCCGACATCCGACCTCCGACCTCAGCCCTCCGACCTCCGCTCTCCGCCTTCCGTCTTGGCCTTCATCCCTCTCCGCGGCGGTAGTAAATCGATCCCCGGGAAGAACCTCAAACCGCTTGCGGGGAAACCGTTGTTCCACTGGGTGACGGAGGCGGCGCTGGGGTGTCCGGAGATCGATCAGGTCGTGATCGCGACCGACGACCCGGCTATCAAAGCCAGCGCGCTGGATATCGGTAACCCGCAGCTCTCCGTGTACGATCGGAAGCCGGAGAACGCCTCGGACACCGCCTCGACGGAGTCGGTGATGCTGGAGTATGCTGAGAACCACGAGTTCGATCAGATGGTGTTGATCCAGGCGACGTCGCCGCTGCTGACCAGCGCGGATCTTTCCGGCGGGCTGGAGAAACTCCGCGAAACCCGGGCGGATAGCCTGCTGTCGGTTGTGGAGCAGAAGCGCTTTCTCTGGTCCCTGGACGGGGAGGGATATGGAAACGCCATCAACTACACGCCTTCAAAACGTCCCAGGCGTCAGGACTTTGAGGGGCACCTGGTGGAAAACGGCGCCTTTTATATTTGCTCCAGAGCGGGCTTGCTGGAATCCGAATGCCGTCTGCACGGCAAAATCGCCCTCCAAGAGATGCGGGAGGAGACCTACGTGGAGCTGGACGAGCCTTCCGATTGGCTGTTTCTGGAGACTCTGGTTTCTTCATCAGATTTCTCGGCAGGGGACTGCCGAACTACGGACCTCCGACCTCTGATTTCCGGGCTTCGGCTCGTCCTCACCGACGTGGACGGCGTACTCACGGACGCGGGGATGTACTACAGTGAAACCGGCGACGAGTTGAAAAAGTTCAACACCCGGGATGCGGTGGGTCTGCGTCTTCTGCGGGAAGCGGGGCTCAAGGTCGGCATCATCACATCGGAGCAAACAGCCCTGGTGGAGAGGCGGGCCAAGAAGATCAAGGTGGACCTGTTGTTCCAGGGCGCGAAAGACAAAACCGTCGTGTTGGACCGGATTCTCGAGGAGGAGGGGCTGGCGGCGGATCAGGTCGCATTTATAGGCGACGACGTGAACGATCTGGGCATACTGGGTCGGGTTGGATTCGCGGCCACGCCAGCGGACGGGTGCGCGCGGGTGAAAGAACTGGCGGATTACGTGTGCACGGCCAAAGGAGGGGAGGGCGCGGTGCGTGAGCTGGCGGAGTTGATCTTGAGCGAAGTGGGAGAGGGAGAACGGACGCCGAAGGGCTGAAGACGGACGCCGGAGGGCTGAAGAAGGAAGGCGGAGGGCGGAGGACACGTCGTAGCGAGGCCGAAAGCGAACGTTGAACCCAACCACGGCGGGCAAACGTCGAACATTGAACGCTGAACGTTGAATGAGGATCAGAGAGCGGGTGGAGACCGGGAGACGGAGGGCTGAAGACGGAGATCGGAAGCCGGAATTCGGAAGTCAGAACGGATGGCACGTCGTGGCGAGGACGAAAGCGAACGTTGAACATTGAACTTGGAAATGTTGAGCAGCCAACAGCTTACCATGTAATGTTCTTCCGTATCCCTTGCCCACCAACCACTTAACTCTTTATCTTTCCTTCCCCCCACGCCATAGACGTATTCCGTGGATTCGGAGCGTAATCTTGAACAATATCCTGTGGAAAAATGACTGGTCGATCAAAAATTGGTTTCTACATTATCAACCCGTCGGTATTCCGATTGTATAAGCAATGTGTATCCGCTCTTCAAGACGGCGGGATGATTCCGGTGGCGCTGTTTGCGAATCAAACAAAAAAAAATGAGATCGCTGGGAAGGAGGCTGCAGAGTTTGAAGTCGAAATTTTAGAATTGGATCCTCTTATTCCTAGTTCAAAAGAGCGAGGGTATACAAATCGGCTTATGAAATCCGTAAGATGCATTCGGTCGAGAAATCTTTCCTCTGTTTGTGATTTACTTGTCGTGTTTATCGATACACACGCCTTGTCCCACTTATTGGTATTGGAGGCGAATCGTCAAAAGTTGCCGACATTATGTCTTCAGGAGGGGGCGAGTTATACGTATGGGAATACTGGAGATCGATTAAGGGTATTGAAAAAACTCAAGAGTAAATTAGTAAAAGTTCCTTTGGTTTTGTACAAAGAATATTATCGTATGCATAAAATTAATGGGGAATTGTGCCGCTATAATCTGGTGTATGGCAAGAGCCGAGAGCGAGAGCTTTTGGAGCGTGGCTCCGATCCGGCGGCGGTTTATCAGGTTGGATACCCGGGCCTCAGTGGCGAGAATGAAAATGAGGAATCCGTTTGCGACAAGCCGCGAAAGCTTCTTTTTGCCCACCAGCAAACCTTTGATGAGCTTGAAATCGCTTCAGCCATGTACCAAGTTATGGCACAGTTGGCATCCGAGTATGACATCCCTTTCGAGTTCAAAAAACATCCTCGCTCCTCGCTTACTCGAGATCGATTGGCGTCGATATTGGCAGGGTACCCCTATACGTTGGTCGAAGATGGCGATATTCAGGATTACGACCTTACAAGCACTCTTTTAATCACGGGGGATTCGACGTCCGCCTATCGCGGATTGATTGACGAAGCGTACATTATCCTCGTCAAGGAAGTCGTAAAGGGAAGAGGGCTTCCTTTGGAGGATTCCGGCAGTGCGATCGGTGTGCGCGACGCCCATGAGCTTCATGATGCGATTCAATCCATTATGCAGAGTCGACAGGTAAGGGAAAAGCTTGTAAAGAGCATGCCTGTGGCGATTCGTGACCATTTGGGAAGCACCCAACAGACGTTTGGTGTGAATGTCGCGGAAGCCATCAAGTCCATTACCAAAGGTTAGACTATCAACGCATCTATAATCATTGCAGGCGACGTGGCCGTAACCGAAGGCCTCTTGCCCGATAAAGAACTGTTGGATGGCAAGCAACTCTTCGGAGATCTAGGTGACTGGATCAGCCAGGCGGATTTAGCGTTGCTGAATCTTGAGTGCCCTCTCACCGCCAGGGGAAACCCCTTGGCGAAAACGGGCCCGAATTTAAAAGGATCGCCCGCCATTTTGCCGGCCCTCAAACAGGCGGGATTTTCCCTGGCCGGCCTCGCCAACAATCACATACTTGATTATGGTCCAGAAGGTGTTCAAGACACCATAGACAGCTTGGAGCGGCATCATATTGACTATTTCGGTGCGGGGTTATCCCTAAAGGACGCAGCGAAGTGGAGTATTCAAAACATCAACGGGGTGAGGGTTGCGTTTTGTGGTATGGCGGAGCATGAGTTTTCAATTGCTGGTAGTGACAACGCTGGAGCAAACCCTCTCGACCTAATTACCTTTCAAAGGGAGCTGGACGCAAACAAAGGGGAATATGACGTTTTGATCGTGTTGGTGCATGGTGGTGCGGAACATTATCCGTATCCGACACCAAATCTTCAAAAAACATGTCGCTTTTTGGTTGAGCGTGGCGCATCGGCGGTCGTTTGCCAGCATTCGCATTGTGTGGGTTGTGTCGAGTACCATTGTGATAAGCCGATTGTATATGGACAAGGTAATTTTTTCTTCCCTAAAAAAAGGCCGGTTGACCAAACCTGGTGTCAAGGACTGATTTTGAGGCTGGATTTTACTGTGGGATCGGGTTTGCCGACGGTCTGGTTAGAATTGTTGCCGGTGGAACAATCAGGTTTGTCGGTGGATAAAATGAAACCGGGAGAATCGGATAAAACTCTTAAAGGAGTCGAAACTCGTTCGACCGAAATTCTCGACGACAACTTTGTATCTGAAGAATGGGCGAGATGCTGTTCTTCAAAAATGGATCAGTACCTTCCTTTGTTGTTAGGGTACGGGAGAATTCGGAGAAGGGTTCATCGGTTGGTGCGAGGTGAAAACTCATACAAGAAAAAGAAAGTTTTTCAAACTTTGCAAAATATATTTTCATGCGAGTCACATCATGAAACAGTTTTAACCATATTGAAATCGATCAATAAATCGTAGCTTCGGATATTTTCAATGTCTATATTTTACCCAGAAAACGTCAAAACATTCCTTGAAAAGGATAGAATTGTTTTGTCCCTTTTTATCCTGGGTTCGGTGTTTTTCGAGGGTAGCCTGGAATACCGCACCGTAGGTGTTTTGATGATTTTTGTTTTTTGCTCGATGTTTTGGGGAACCGATGAACATAAAAAATGGAAAATGTCGGATCATCCCAAAGAATTGATCGCGTTTACGCTTTGGATTTTGTGGGCATTCGTTACAATGCCCTTGGTGAGTACCCATTATCGGTTGATATATCTTCGTGTACAAACGATGACGCAAGTCTTGGTGATGTCATGGATATTCTACGGTATGTTGCGAATGAAACTGACACCAAGATTCGTATTTTTCTGTGTTTTATGCACTGCGGTGGTGATGGGGGTGATGTCTCTTTTTGGCGCTTTGAATATGGTGGATGACTCCATTGTTGGAGGCCCGGATTTATCTGAAGTTCGTATTGTGGGTTTCGCGCGCACCACGAATTCCAATAAGCTTGGCATGCTGATGGTGAGAGGGGTTTTGTGCGCGCTTTTTTTCTGGCGTACCCCAGAGAATCATACCCGATTTACCAGGAAAATACTGATATTGAGTTTGGTTGCGGTCGCATCATACATTGTGGTGATTAGTGGATCACGAAAATCTTCTCTATATCTCATAGTTGCTCTGGGTGGGTGGTTTGTCTGGGCCCTTCCCAAAAGCAGGGGGGTTTTAAAATTATTTTCAGCCCTGTTCATGTTGGGAATAGCTGGACTTGTGTTGAGTGTATTTTTACCGACGGTACTGGAGGATACCGTGTTGGGGAAACGATGGACGAGCCTTATTGAAAGTGGGGATGGGACTATCACTGGTACCCTGGAGAATGATGCCAGGATTCATTTCTTCAGAATGGGGGTTGCGTTATGGAAGGAGAATCCGATTGCTGGAGTGGGGTTAGGCCATTTTCTTTTGTATAATCCAACAGGTCAAGTATCCCACTCGGATTATATTGAATCTCTTACGGGTACTGGTATTGTGGGGTTTGTGTTATACCAGAGTGCAAAAGTATTTCTTCTATTCCGGTTACTTCGCTTGAAATCCGCAGTGCTTCATCCGTATGATCAATATGTCGTAAAAATAATGATATTAATGTGGTTGAACGTAGTTTTGACGGGAGTAGGATTTCACCTTTATACTGATTATCAATTTATTATTCTTCTTACGACATTGAGTACATACTCTTGGATGTGGGAAAAAAGATTGAGGTCAGATGTGAATTCGTTTAGAGGAGTTCCTTTTTATCCGGGGAGCCCTCCTTCAATGCGTGTAGGTAATTCTATCTAATGGTATGAACAAAAAATTATTCATTCACGGACACAATGGATTTAGCCGACTCATGCCGGTTGAAGCTGAAACCCTGCATATACCATATGAGGTTGGAGATGCGTTTGCGCAGCCCTTTCCGAAAGAGGGAGCCGAGCCTTTGGCGGTGATATGGAATTTGAACCATGAAACCCCCCGGGACATGGGAGAGGGTCGCGTATTGCTCCACGCGCTGGAGGTGGGAGGCGTGCGGGTGTTCCCGAATCATGCGAGTTGTTGGCACTTCGACGATAAATACGCGCAACATGCGCTATTGTCGGGAATCGGAGCCCCCACCCCGGAGGCGTGGATCTTCTTTTCGAAAAAGCGGGCGTTGCGGTTTCTGGAGTCGGCCTCCTTTCCCCTCGTGTTTAAGCTCCGGAAAGGGGCGGGATCGATCAATGTGAAACTGGTGCGGACTCCGGAAGAAGGCAGGCGGCTGGTGAAACGAATGTTTGGACGCGGGATGGCGCAACATCCTCCGGTGGAGGGGTTGAAACGGGGGATCGCACGGTCGAAAAAAAACGTGGAGAAAAAAGATCCCCTGCCGGTACGGGCGCGGAGGGCGGCCCGTTTGTGGGTGGAGAAATGGCTGCGTCGTGAGCGTGAGCGGGGCTATGTGTTGTTTCAGGAGTTCATTCCGGAGCAAACGCACGACACCCGGGTGACCGTGGTGGGGGGACGGGCCTTTGTGTATGAGCGGGGTGTTCGGGACGGGGATTTCCGGGCTTCGGGGAGCGGCAAGAATAAGTATCTGGAACGAGAGGGAATCCCATTGGATATGGTGGATGTGGCGTTGGAGATCAGCAAACGGATGGGGTTTCAGACGATGGCGTATGATTTCGTGAGACGGCCCGAAGATGAAACGCCGGTGATTCTGGAAATGTGCCACACCTTTGTCCCCGATTATATCGAGAACTGTCAGGGATACATGACGGCGGACCATGAGTGGGTGGAAGGCCATTTCCGTCCCGAACGTTTCATTCTTGAGGATCTTTTGGCCGACGGATGAAAGTCGCGTTGTTGATTGGTGGATTGGGCAGGGGAGGAACCGAGGCCCAATTGATGCGGCTGGCCAAGGGGTTGCATGCGCGGGGCTTGGTCGTGGAGGTATGGTGCTATGCCGGGGCGTCGAATCTGGACGCCGAGTTGGAGGCCCTTGGGATTCGGGTGCGGACGGGGGAAGGTGGGTCGCAGGTTGCGAAAATCCGCTTGATTCGTGGGTGGATGCGGGAGTTTCAGCCAGATGTGATGCATGGGTTTATGAAACGGGCGTCTTCGCTCGCGGTGCTCGCGGGGTTCGCTTCGCGAACAGGAGCTAGAAGCCGGGAGCTGGGAGATGGCTCCGCTACGCGGAGAGAAGCTGGAAGTTTGGAGTTAGGAGATAGGGGACATTGCTCGGTTTCGTCGGGAGAATCTATTCCTACCTCCCAGCTTCAATCTCCTAACTCCTCGCGCGAAGCGCGCCGGCGCCCCGCCGTGATCGGGAGTGACTTGAGCACCGCGACGTATGCGCCGTGGCGTCCGTCGTTGTGGCCGTCGCTGGTGTTGTTCGGGTTCGCGAAGGTCGTGGTGACCCAGACGGAGCTGAATCGGAAAAGCTTGGAACGGCTGGCGCCCTGGTTGCGGGGAAAGGTGAAGGTGATTCGGAACGGGTTGGATCTCACGCGGTTTTGTCCCGCTTCGCGGGGGAATGGCCCGGTTTCGCCGGGAGAAGATCGGAGTTTGGAGTTGGGAGCTAGGGGAGCGGTAGGCCCCGCTTCGCGGGGAGGAGACGGAAGTTTGGATATAGAAGATAGGGGAGTGGAAGGCCCCGCTTTGCCGGAAGGCGCGGGAAATTTGTTGTCGCGCACAGCGCGCCCTAACTCCGAACTACTATCTACTAACTTCTCGCGCGAAGCGCGCCCCTTCCGCTTCGCGGTCGTTGGTTCGGTGTATCGTGTGAAGAACCCGGTGGGGCTGGTGAAGGCGGTGGCTCTGCTGCGGGAGCGGGGAGTGGAGGGGTTCCGGGTGGACTGGTATGGACGGTTTGGTCTGGGGAG
>Ga0194138_10000192_pt1 | contig 30665 bp, 34 predicted proteins | sample TARM_MetaG_T2_14_FD_134022 | JGI IMG/M metagenome (GOLD analysis project Ga0194138, IMG submission 134022) | Freshwater microbial communities from Pennsylvania, USA, analyzing microbe dynamics in response to fracking - TARM_MetaG_T2_14 (version 2) | ecosystem: Environmental > Aquatic >...
TATGATGGATTTTTTTCTTGCTGGCTTTCTATACTGTTTAGTTTTCAAAGACCTTTTCTTATCTGCCGCTTTTGGCGACTTATATACTGTAACATATTTTCGTATCGGCGTCAACATTTTTTTCATTTGTTTTTTTCCGAACACTATATGTTATCGCTTTTTACGACTAGATAATCTTATCACTATTAAAACAACTTGTCAATATCTCTGGTTAAACCTTTAATTTCCAATACTATGTTTTTGGTTGAACCCCTTTGCCGTAAAGTATATTTCCTCATGAGGACAATTATGATTAATTTGATTCTCTAGTTAAGAAATATACCCTATATGAAATCATTTTATTCAAGAAGAAAGAAAAAAGGACAATTTATGAACTAGCCTTTTCAAATAGACCGCGGAAGTAGGTAAATATGTGTAGATTTAATCTACGGATCAGTACTATATCTAGACTGATTTTGAGCCGAAATCCAAGTACAGGGTTCTCACCAGAAAAAGAAAACTAATCTAGTCTGACGGCCCCTTTTAATAATAGAAAGAAAAAGACAAACTTTAAATGCTTGTCCTTTTCTACTTTATATTAATAACATTAATACTACTTATTAAGTGATATTGTAATACTTAATTTCTTATTGGTATAGCTAGCATGACCTTCATCTGTAACCATTCCAACTAAGGCTAATTCATTTTTTTCACCTTCGCCAATCAATTCCCAATAATAGTCTTCTATTTCTTCCTGTCTGGGTATACTTAAAAACTCATTGAGCGATTGCAAATCTTTTTCTGATATACCATCACAATTACCTTCAACTGTTATTGTAATTCCTGTATCAGTATCATTTAAGTCCACATGTATTTGTGTAATCCCTACTTTATAACAGTAATTAATTAGTTCATCTACTATTTTAATTGACTTTAGTCGCTCTTCTATCAAGCAGCTTCTTCCTTTCTCCTAAATGCATCAATAGCAGGTATTAATAGTGCTGCAACTATACCACCAGAAAATCCATTATTATATAAGTTCATACCCCCATGTAATGAGCCAACATTCATTACCATAGCCATATGCATAAAACCTGCAAGAATACCAAACTTCCAGCCATACTCACCGGCTATAGGAGCTAGGGTAGTACCGAACAACGCTGCAAGTAATGGTCCAATAGTATTTACTTCCCATACGTTAAAGTATGCACCTATGTATACACCTATCATTACAGGAATAATATTCTTAGAATGCTTTCCAAAAGCACCGAAACCCACTACAGTGTATATACCTCCAATAATCGGACCATTAAGTTGACCACCTACTAGGAGGATATAACCCATCGTTATAAAACCAAGTAATCCCATATTAATAAGAGTTAGCCCAAAGCCATCAAGGACTACAAAATCGGTTACAGCTCTACCTGACCTTTTTATTAAATTAGTATAACCACCGAAGCTTTTATTATTATAAATATATCCCAGAATTAACATTGAAATAAAAAGAACTGATAAGTACGTCCCAAATATTCTATTGTAGCCTTCAGCTAAATATAAGGTTTTCGGGTTCTCAAAACCAAATGATCTTAAAAATGCCATAAAAAAAGTTCCCACAAGTCCTGCCGTGAATCCGATGTTGTAAAGGTTAAATCCTTGATGAAATTTTACATAATGAGCACCTAGGGCTGGTAAAACTAAACCTACAATTAATCCTGCGATATTAGCATAAATTATTGCCATAGGGAGTGGAATATCTAATCCAAAGGTTATTTGGCTTATCAAAGGCCCTAAAGCCGTACCAAAAAAAGCCACTATAATAAATTTACTAAACTTTTCCTTTTTCATTTTCGCATGTATAAGTACCCCTAGTAGTATTGCCCATACATTATACATATTTTTCCCGAAGAGGGCGAATCCTGCAATTGTAAAAATAGCCGCTATAATAGGTCCATTAAAATCAACCTTATTATATTTTGCAATTAAAGTAACTATAATCATTAATAAGGAGCTATTGAATATTGCTGACCCCACATTACCAACAACCATGTAATCAGTTACAAGTATACTTGGCGCCTTTGTCAAATTAACTAATCCCGAAATAATTTCACTGGGACTATTAAATAAAAATGCCGATAATAACAGTACAACAGAATATCCTAGTATAACCCGGAATTTCACCTGCTCCGTAACTTTATTTGTTTCCGTCATTTTTTCTTCTCTCCCTCTTGCTGTAGATACATTAGCTCCACTTACTTTTTCCATATCCCATCCCCCTCAATAGTTGAATATAGCTAGTTGTACAACTGCTATATATAACAATATTGACCTCGAGTGCAATTTTGCAACTACTTAATTAGATCATTATTTTTAGTTAAAATATTAACCATGTTTTATTATAATGTTTTATTTCTACTAACTCAAGGGATTTTCACTTTATTATTATCCCAAAAATATCTTTAGGGATACGAAAAAATCGCATCCCTAAAGAAGATATAATAACTATTTTATTTTATATTTAAATCTCTTTAAATAGATTTGCCATTTCTATAGCTGTAACAGCTGCTTCAAATCCCTTATTACCAGCCTTAGTACCAGCACGTTCGATAGCCTGTTCAATAGTATCAACCGTTAATACCCCAAATATAGTTGGTATTTCAGTATCTAAACCTACTTGAGCCACTCCCTTAGTCACTTCACTTGATACATACTCAAAGTGAGGTGTAGCGCCTCTAATTACAGCCCCTAAGCAAATAATCGCATCATACCTTTTTGTTTTTACCATTTTCTTAGCTGCTAATGGAATCTCGAATGCCCCTGGTACCCAAGCGATATCAATATTATCGACAGATCCACCATGTCTCTTAATTGCATCAATTGCTCCATCTAATAGCTTAGATCCAATAAATTCATTAAAACGTCCAATCACTATCCCAAATTTTAAATCCTTACTCGTCAATTTTCCTTCAAAAGTCTTCATTATTTTTCTTCCTCCTTAAAATTTAGCATATGCCCTAGTTTTTGTTGTTTTGTTTTTAAATAACGTTCATTTCTATCATTATGATTCATTTGTATAGGTTCTCTATCAACAATCTCTAAATCGTACCCTGATAAACCTACCATTTTCTTAGGATTATTTGTCATTAACTTAATCTTTCTCACACCTAAATCCCTTAAGATCTGTGCTCCAACCCCATAATCTCTCATATCTGCCGGGAACCCTAAAGCTAAATTAGCTTCAACTGTATCATAGCCCTCATCTTGTAGTGCGTAGGCTTTAAGTTTATTAATAAGACCTATACCTCTACCTTCTTGACGCATGTACAACAGTACACCTGTACCAGCTTCGTTTATTTTATCCATTGCTTCAGCAAATTGCTCACCGCAATCACATCTTAAGGAACCAAAGGCATCTCCGGTTAAACACTCTGAGTGTACTCTTACAAGAATTGGTTCATCACCAGTTATATCACCCTTAACCAAAGCTATATGATGTTCACCATTTACTGAATTCTCATAACCGACAATCTTAAATTCACCATACTTTGTAGGCATTCTAGTTTCAGTTACTCTAGTTACTATTTGTTCATTTTTTCTTCTATATGCAATAAGATCAGCTATTGTAATAAATTTTAAGTTATGTTCTTTAACGAATTCAATTAACTCAGGAACCCTTGACATACTTCCATCTTCACTCATGATCTCACAAATAACTCCTGCTGGAGATAAACCCGCTAATTTTGCTAAATCAACTGATGCTTCCGTATGTCCTGCCCTAACCAATACGCCTCCCTTTCTTGCTAATAAAGGGAATATATGCCCTGGTCTTTTAAAATCCTCCGGCATAACACCTTCTGAAACTGCCTTTTTAATAGTAAATGCCCTCTCATGGGCAGAGATTCCTGTAGTAGTTTCTTTCGCATCAATAGAAACCGTAAAGGCCGTAGTATATTCATCCGTATTATTTGTAACCATTTGTGGCAGATTTAATTGTTTAATTTTTTCTTCCACCATCGGTAAACAGATTAAACCTCTTCCGTATCTAGCCATAAAGTTAATCATTTCCGGAGTTGCTAAGTCTGCAGCCCCCACTAAGTCCCCTTCATTTTCGCGATCTTCATCATCAATTACAACTACCATTTTCCCTGCTCTTATATCTTCTATTGCATCTTCAATAGAATCAAATTTATATCCCATATAAATCCTCCTTTATGATAAGAACCCATTTTGTTTTAATAGATCCATTGTAATATCTTTCTTTTGTGGTTTATTTTCCATCATTGTTACGTTCATCATTTTTTCTATATACTTTGCCATCATGTCACATTCTAAGTTAACTACTTCTCCGACCTTCTTATGGATTAATATCGTTACATCCTTAGTATGTGGTATCATGGAAATTTTAAAACATTCATGATCTACATATGCAACAGTTAAGCTCACACCATCTATCGCTATTGATCCCCTTAAAATTATGTACTTTAAAATATTGGCCGGTGCTTTAATAGTGATCCAAATAGCATTGTCTTCTTTTTCAAACTGATGTATTGTTCCTACTCCATCAATATGCCCACTAACTATGTGTCCACCCAGTCTATCTCCAACAGCCAAAGCCCTCTCTAAATTAACTAGGCTTCCTTCCTTTAAAAACTTAAGATTACTATTTCTAATGGTTTCTGCCATAATATCTACTTGGAAATGTGTAGCATCAAATCGGTTGACAGTTAAACAAACCCCATTTGTGGCAATACTATCTCCCAGTTTTACATCTTTTAAAACCTCTTTAGCTTCTATTACCATGCTAGCCCCATCGCCACTTCTATGTACCATTTTAATACGGCCAATTTCTTCAATTATTCCAGTGAACATTATCATCTTTCCTTTCTAACGTAGCCTTCAATTAATATATCCTTATCAAACCTTCTTATTGATATATCATCTATCATAAAGGCATCATCCACTTTATCCTTACCTTCTCCCTCTATAGCTGTTATAGCATCTCTTCCACCCAAAATCTTTGGTGCAACAAAGTACATTACTTTATCTACTATTCCACTCTCTAAAGCCGAATAGTTGAGTGTGCCACCACCCTCTAACAATATACTATCTATTTTATGCTCCCCTAATTTAGCCATTAGGTCATTTAGATCAATTTGTCCAACTTTATCAGATGCCACTATAATAACATCTACTCCTAAGGAGTATAACTTGTCCACCTTTTCCTGTGGTGCCTTTGATGTTGTAACCACTATTGTCTTTTGTTCATTTGTAGTTCTAACTACGTTGGAGTCTAGTGGTATTCTTAGATTTTCATCATCTACAATAATTCTAATCGGATGACTAACATCCTTTTCCCCTTCTATTCTTGTATTCAGTTGTGGGTCATCAAATATTACAGTAGAAACCCCAACCATAATTCCAGCTACCCTATTTCTTATATGATGTACATATGCCCTTGATTCCTGGCCAGTTATCCACTTAGAGTCCCTAGTTTTAGAAGCAATTTTCCCATCCAAGGTTATAGCTGACTTTAATATACAGAATGGCTTCTTATTTGTAATATATTTAATAAAAATTTCATTTAGTTGTTTTGCCTCTGTTTCCATAACTCCTGTTACAACCTCTAAGCCTTTATCCCTTAACATTTTAATACCTCTGCCTGCTACTAAGGGGTTCGGATCTTCCATTGCGACGACAACCTTACTTATTTTGCTTTTTATAATAGCCTCGACACATGGTGGTGTTTTACCGTAATGGGAACATGGTTCTAGGCTTACATAAATCGTTGCACCCTCTGCAATAAAATCAAGTTTTCTTAAAGCGTCAATCTCCGCGTGATCTCCACCAAAATAATGATGATAGCCCTCAGCTATTATAACATCATCCTTTACAATCACTGCACCTACCAAAGGATTTGGTTTTGCTTTACTCCAACCGCCCTTTGCTAACTCTATTGCCCTCTTCATATATTTTTCTTTCAAGTCGTCACCTCCGTACTCAGTATTATCCCATTATTTGCAAAATAAAATACCCTGAAAAATTTCAGGGCATTTTGATATTTAAACGATATATTTACATACGAAAAATATACGTTCTCTTACCTTCTTTCATCCAGACTATACTGTCGGCTCTGGAATTTCACCAGATCAGCCAATTGGCTCGCGGGCTTCGTTTAAAACGTTACCGCCGGTGGGGAATCACACCCCGCCCTGAAGGATACTATATTATATTGTTATTGGTATATTAGCACATAGCAAAATTAATTTCAAGTTTTTTTAACTAATTTCTGGTGAAGACAACAACTCATCTGTGTCAATTTCTTTTTCTAGATTAACTATACATACTCCTAGTACAATTATACCCCCACCTAATATTTGAAGTGGATACAATTTTTCTCCTAGCATAATATATGCAGCTATAATACCTACAAAGGGTAGTAAATTAATATATATATTTGTAGAAGTAGCCCCTAGATTTTTTAACGCAAATAGATACATGAAATAACAGAGGGCAGAACATATTAATGCTAAATACATAATATGTCCCCATGTGAACATTGAGATTGGTTGCCATTTTTTATACTCAATCAATGAGAAAGGAATTAGAAATAGCGCACCATATAAGTTTTGATAATAACTTAAAAATATAGTTGGATACTTCCATTCAATTTTTTTACTTATTATAGAATATATAGCCCAACTCAATGCAGCACCTATCATTAATAACGTTCCTATCATTTCTTTAACACTTGAATTTATAGATAAGGAATTTCCAATTACACAAATTACACCTATTATTGACATCGCAATACCCACACTTTTTTGAAACCCAATAGGCTTTTTAAATACAATACGTTCTAGTATGACAGTGAAAAGTGGTATTGAAGCTAATAAAATAGTTGCATTAGCTGCATTAATTAAACTTACTCCATAGTTTTCGAAGTTAAAATATATAGTTACGCCAATTAAACCACATAACATCATTCGTGGTAAATCCGTCTTTTGAACCTTTACACCTGGATTTAATCTTCTATTTATTATAAATAATACTAATGAAGCAATCGCGAACCTTATTAAAGCCAAGGTTGACGGAGGCACTTCCCTTATTGCCAGTTTGTTACTCGACGTAGATATCCCCCAAAATAATACAGTCAATAGGATAGCGATATTTGCTAAAACTTTTTTATTTTTTCCCATTCTCCTCATGCCCCTTTGTATTCTCATCCATATATTATATTTTCTTATTTAGACTTTGTAAACATATTTGTAACCCCATATTTTCTCCTACATACTATGATAAAAGAAATGAAGTTTAACAAGGGGGGGTATCATGCTAGAATGTGTATTAATTGCCATCGCTATAAGTATTGATAGCCTGAGTGTCGGTATCGCCTATGGAGTTAAGAGAATAACTGTTCCTATACTATCTTTATTAATTTTAGATGTTCTCTCTGTAACTTTACTAGGATTGGGTTTTTTCACAGGTAATATAATATTAAAATTAGTCCCTCCTATTTGGACCCAGGTGATTGGTGGCAGTATATTATTGATAATGGGTTTATATTTACTAATACAAGGGTGGATTAATTATAAATACCCATCCGAAAATATAATTGCGCCGACCCAAATCGCAGTCATAAGTATAGAATCCTTAGGTATAGCTATAAATATCTTGAGAGACCCATCAAGAGTGGACCTGGATATATCCGGGAGCATCGACACAAAAGAAGCAGTCCTATTGGGTATAGCACTAGCTATAGATTCCCTAGCAGTAGGAGTTGCTGTTGCCCTTTCTTCAATCTCATTAATTTTATTCACACTGCTACTTGTTAGTATAATCAATATAATTTTTCTATTAACAGGGGTCGCCGTTGGCAGAAAATACATTGCACATAAATTTAAAGAAAAGGCAGCCTTGCTACCTGGATGTATTCTTATTGTCCTTGGACTTATGCGTCTGCTATAATTAGTTATATCTAGTTTCTATTGATGCCTTTAATAAAGGCATCAATAGTTTTTTAATATAAAAACTTGGGTATAATATTACAATAACTTTCAAAGGGGCTGTTAAAATGATTGAGCACTATTTAGAAATTTTAGTTGTATTTGTTATTCATATTCTTGAATTTATAGGTGTCTTTGTTATCTCTTACTCCTGTATAAGGGGCTTTATTTTATATGTAATTAATAAATTAAGATTTAATGATACTTTAATTAAAATTGAAATAGCAAAGGGTTTGGCCCTAGGACTAGAGTTTAAATTAGGAGCCGAAATATTGAGAACTGTTCTGGTAAGGACAATAGACGAGATTAAGGTTCTTGGGGCTATTATAATCTTAAGAATTATCCTTACATACGTAATACATTGGGAAATAAAATCAGAGCTACGTCATAACGATAGTTTTATACAGCAGACCTGTAATGACCTTGAGAAATATAAAAAATAGTTTAGTGAACTTGCGTTGGTGTAAATTCTAACTAATATATTCTCTTTAATAAACGACAGAAGGTGTGGGATTACTTGATGAATGGAATTAACGAAATATTAATATTAATACTCAGTAGTGCAGAAGCGGCATTCTTAGAAGTTGGGGTGTTTGTTGGGTCTGTATTATTACTATTTGGTTTTATTAATTATAAAAAATCTGGAGCTTTTATAGAAAAAATCCAAAGTTCTAAAAGATTTCAACCTATAATAGGTGCCCTACTAGGTTTAACTCCTGGGTGTGGTGGGGCAATTTTTGTAATGCCCTTATTCTTCAAAGGGGCAGTTACATTTGGAACTGTAGCAGCAACTTTAGTAGCTACCATGGGTGATGCCTCCTTTGTACTTCTAGCAAGTAGCCCTATTCACTATTTGATAGTCAGTGTGCTTTCATTTTTCATCGCAATAATCACCGGGTACATAGTAGATAATACTCATTTAGGAGAGTTAATTTTAGAGCGATATAAATTAAGGAAAAAAAAACAGGACGATTTGGATGCACTTCACACTAAATATGATCATGCCTTACATATTCATGAAGTAAAACAAATGAGTCATAATAGTAGTTATATACATGTGGGCCACGAAGAGGGAGATTATATTGATCATCTACTACATCATAAACTTAAGGGGCATATATCCCATGAAACCCTAGGATATAAATTTACACATAGTGCCTACTTTTTTTATTGGATTGTACTGGCCCTTGGCCTTCCCCTTGGTATCAGTCTACTATTTCAAATTAACATAAACGAACTAACTATACCTAATATCGGTTACATTATTGGAGTAATTGGAATTGTTTTTTCCATTACTATGACCATTATGGGTAAAAAATTTCTTGACCATGAAAGTCACGAGGAGGCAGAACTTAAGGTTATGTCCTTGAAAGAAACTTTTATCCATAACGCACAGGATACTGCATTCGTTATTACTTGGGTGTTTGCAGGCTTTCTAGCCTACGAGTTCGGTGTACTAGCCCTTGGTGGTGGTGATTATGCAATGGGACATAAAGCTATGGAATCCTTTCTATTATCAACTGGTGTGGTTTCTATTTTGATCGGAGCTGCCATTGGACTAATTCCCGGATGTGGCCCTCAAATTATATTTGTTGCACTATTTACACGAGGATTAATTCCGTTTGCCGCATTATTTGCAAATGCTGTTTCCCAGGACGGAGATGCACTTTTACCCTTAATTGCAATTGATCGACGCTCAGCTTTATGGGCTACTGTCATATCAACAATACCTGCTGTTATTTTTGGACTTTTAATATACTATTTTGAAGTTAAGTTTTTTTAGGTATTCATTATTATTACTTTACAATATATACTTTTGCTTGTATTATAATATCAAAGGCAGAGTAGGCATTATGCGTTAAGTGTTAGGAGATGGGAAGTCGCTTCTAAACGAAGAATTAACTAATTCGCGGTATAATGTTGCATCCGCTGCTCACTGAGAGATATCATAATCATCTTCTCTAGTGTAGCATTTTTGCCTGCATTTAGAGAGAGGAGGTGTAAAAATTGGATAGCTCTCAATTATTTTCTAATCAGTTAAGTAAAGAAAATTTAAAGGCCCATAACCGTTTATCTACTAAAGCTTTAGTTATCGCATCTTTTTTAGTTGCTATGAATGTCGTTTTAACCCGTTTAGGTGCAATTATGATTCTCGGTGGAACTATTAGACTAAGCTTCGGTAATATTCCTTTAATATTATCTGGAATACTACTTGGTCCTGTGGCTGGAGCAATGGTTGGCTTCATTAGCGATATACTTGGTTTCATGATTAATTCCCATGGTGCTGCATTTCACCCTGGATTTACCTTGAGCAATGTATTAACAGGGGCAATACCAGGAATAGTTGTAATGTTCAGTCGTAAAAATAAACTTTCTATGACGAATGTTATAGTATCAAATATTCTAGTCTTCGGAATTGTATCAATTTCTCTGAACACATACTGGTTGACTCATTTATTCGGCAAGAGTTTTTTTGTTCTTTTACCAACACGTATTGTAGCCAGTACTATACTTGCGGTAATTAATACAATGGTCACATTGATTCTTGTTAAAAATTTTAAACAAACTAATGTTATTAACTTTTCAGCAGATGATCATACAACCAAACAGGATTTACTTTATGTAATATCTTTTGTCATACCATTTGTTGGTATATTCCTAGGAACAAAGAACAAAAGTGACTTTAGTAAAAAATTATTTTCATTTAGTCTGAAAATTCTTTTTGTCTATTCCTTCATTGCTTTACTATTTTTATATCAATTTGGATATCTTAAATTATAGGCTGCTATTTATTAGTAGCCTTTTTTTCTTTAGAAAAGAGGGAGTGGTATATGTGAATGTTTTAGCTATTATGGGGAGTCCCAGAAATAAGAAAAATAACGATACACTAATTGATCATATGCTTTTGGGTCTGCACGATCCTAGTATAAAGGTAGAGAAGCTATCTGTTAAAGACCTAAATGTTAAACCCTGTATTGCATGTGATGCTTGTGCTAGGAATTTGGGATGTATTTTTAATGATGACATGGCGGTTCTATACAAGAAATTTAATAATGCAGATGCAATAATAATTTCATCTCCACTATACTTTAATAGTATAAGTGCACAATTGAAGGCAATCATCGATAGGTGTCAAGCTATTTGGTCTAGTAAGTATGTATTAAAGCAATCCCTTATTGATATAAGTAAATACAGAGTCGGGTATTTTATCTGTACAGCAGGTATGCCTAAAAGCCCAGATTTATTTGCTGCAACAATCCCTATTATGGATTTGTTTTTTAAATCCACTAACTGCGAATATATGGGTAATCTCTTTGTTGCGGATATAGACTCTAAGCCTGTAATCGAAAATCAAGCAATTCTTAATAATGCTTTTGAAATAGGAAGTGAATTAAAGAAAAGATTGAAAGGATAGCTATTATCCATTCAATCTTTTTCTAACTAAGGGACTATCTAATTTATACGTTTAAAGTATCTTCACCTGGATTCCAATCAATAGGACATAACCCACCAGACCTTAATGCCTGCAGCACTCTTATGGTCTCGTCAACACTTCTTCCAACATTTAAATCATGTACTACGGAATATCTTAGAATTCCATCAGGGTCGATTATAAATAGACCTCTTAATGCTATTCCATCTTCCTCTACAAGTATTCCATAATCTTTTGCAACTTTTTGAGTCATATCTGAAGCTAAAGGAAACTGTAGTGTCCCTAATCCGCCCTTATCTACTGCTGTATTTATCCAAGCTTTATGTGAATGTTCACTATCTGTACTTACACCTAGTAATTCTGTACCTAGTTTTCTAAACTCATCTACTTTTTTATTAAATCCCGTAATTTCCGTTGGACATACGAACGTAAAATCTAAAGGATAAAAAAACATAACTAACCATTTTCCTTTGTAATCATTTAACGATACAGTTCCAAAATTTTCTCCTGAACCATCTACTGTTTTCATTTTAAAAAAAGGTGCTTCAATACCAACCATTCTTTGTGCCATTTAATAACCTCCATTTATATTTTTAATTATTTTTTTAATAACAACCTAATATATATATATCCTAACTTAAATAGTTTTAAACAATATTCCTTATTAATTAATAAACTTTATCAAATACAGTCTTCTATGTATTTCCTAAAATATTCTTTCCATTTAGTATTAATATATTCCACAAATTTAAAAAAATCTAAATAGGGGCAGGACCTATCTAGATTTTAATTTGTTATATTTATTCTCTTTACTTATGCCTTACATGAAGTAGCCCTTTATCAATTATTTCCTTAACATGATCATCATCTAGAGAGTAATAAATAATTTTACCGTCCCTTCTAAATTTCACAAGCCTCTTAGCCTTTAGAACCCTTAATTGATGAGATATTGCCGACTGATTCATTTCTAAAACCGCAGCGATATCACAAACACACATTTCCTTCTCAAATAATGAATACATTATTCTAACCCTTGTAGCATCACCAAATACCTTGAAAAAATCAGCCATATCTATAATCAAGTCTTCATCGATCATCTTACCTTTAACTTCCTTAACATCATTCTCATGTATACATTGTATCTCACAAACCTCTATATCTTTGCTCATTTAGCGATCACCTCTTCATATGAGTAATAACTCATGTGTTCTTTACTATATGTTACTAAAATTACAGTAGTTATGTCAAATCATACTTAAATAAGAGTTCTCCTATTATTAGTATAAAATAAAATTATCATCCAGTATACAACGTTTTTAAAAGTATCTTATAATTATAGGACCTGCTATATACTGATAGTCATTGTGGTAACAATTTAGTGAGGATCTCAAAAAACGAACAATAAATAACTTCAAATCGTAACAATTATTTTAATAGTGTATTTTCTTATCATTTAACAATGTTATAATTAAAATATTAATGTTATTTCTGAGGGGGGTGCTTCATTGGCTTGGGAAATTAAAAAGCCTAATAATAATACTTCATACTATATTATATATGAAACCTTAATGATAATCGTTTCATTACTAATAGTTCTTTTTTCATTAGTTGATTTATTTCTCAATTTCAGTGAAGCTACTATCCTTATAGTATTAAAAATAGACTATCTTATATGTATGCTTTTCGGGTTAGACTTAATGATTAGCCTACATAAAGCAGAAAATAAGTTAAGATGTTTAAAATCTAGTCTAATAACAATAATAGCTATAGTACCATTTAGTACATTCTTCCGTATAGCTGGTGTTTTAAGAGTTACACATCTTTTCTCCATATTTAGATACACTACACCTTTACATTTGGGCGTATTTACCGGTATTTTCAGTTTCATTATGAAACCTAGTGTTATACGCATGATAAAATTTTCTAACATGGCTAGAACATATCACTATAACCAAGAAAGCAAAAAAAATAGAACTTCAAATACTATAGTAAAAAGATAGGAGCTACCCTATCTTTTTTGTATTACCTTATTTCATTTAGTTCATCTACATCAACATGTCTTATCACCTTTGATGTTTTATGATTTTTAATCTCTACTTTTGAGTTCATTTCGTTAATACTCTCCAGCCAAACTGACTGACCGTTATAATGTACCTCTATTTCATTTGGTGACTTGATTATTGCCATAGCTCTTCTAATGTCCATTAAATTTCACTCCTTAAGGAAATTTTACTTCTTTTATTATTTTTCCCATAGGACGGAATTTTTATTACTAATATGTTTTCTTTGCTACACCTGTTTCTATTGCAGCATTAGATACAGCTTTTGCTACTACTAGAGCAACTCTTTTATCAAAGGCCTCTGGAATAACATAGTCTGGATGCAAATCATCCTCACTTATAATATTGGCAATTGCATTTGCAGCGGCTATTTTCATTTCTTCATTTATATCAGATGCCCTCACATCTAAAGCCCCCCTAAATATTCCAGGAAAAGCTAGTACATTATTTACTTGATTTGGAAAATCAGACCTTCCAGTACCTATTACTCTCGCACCCGCCTCTTTTGCTATATCCGGCATTATTTCAGGTATTGGATTAGCCATTGCAAACACAATTGCATCCTTATTCATTGATTCTATCATTTCCTTGGTAACGACATTAGGCGCTGAAACACCAATAAATACATCAGCGCCCATCATTGCCTCTGACAAAGGGCCCTTTAATTGATTTCTATTAGTTATCTTACTAATCTCTTCTTGATATTCATTGTTATACGGTGCACCCTCATAAATAAGGCCTTCCTTATTTACTAAAAGCATATCCTCTACTCCTGTTTTTAACAGTAGTTTTGCAATCGCAATCCCTGCGGATCCTGCACCATTTATTACAACCTTAATATCTTTAAATGATTTATTTACTATCTTGAGACTATTAATTAGACCAGCCAAAACTACAATAGCTGTACCGTGTTGATCATCATGAAATACGGGAATGTCAAGCTCTTCTTTCAACCGTTTTTCTATTTCAAAGCATCTAGGGGCAGCAATATCCTCTAGATTAATTCCTCCGAATGTAGGGGCTAAGTATTTAACTGTTTTAACAATTTCATCCACATCTTTTGTATCTAGACAAATAGGGAAAGCGTCAACATCTGCAAAGCTCTTAAAAAGTATCGCCTTTCCTTCCATTACCGGCATAGCGGCCTCTGGCCCAATATCTCCTAAACCAAGTACTGCGGTTCCATCAGATACAACTGCTACTAAATTTCCCTTTGAAGTATATGTATATGCTTTATCCTTGTCCTTATGGATCTCCTTACAGGGTTCTGCTACACCTGGCGTATAGGCTAAACTTAAATCCTCTCTGCTTTCAACCTTTACCTTTGATTGAACAGTTATTTTTCCGGCCTTTTCTTCATGTAATATTAAACTTCTTTCTCCTAAAGTAAGCATTATGTTTACAGCTCCTTAAATTTTAATTTCTATTTATTGAATAAATATATGGACTACTAATTTTTATTAGATTGCATTATACCATATAACCACGATATATTTAAAGAACTAGAACATAAATTTTCATAAAATTTAATCAATTGAAGCAATAGATCTTCATATATTCTATCAAAAAATGCAAAACCCCGCGGTATTCACGATTCTTTGCATTTAGAAACAATAGTCATATTAATAATCTATACTCCGACTTTATTACTTCTTCTATCTAATAAAATAATATCCCGCCATCTTCCATCCATCTGCCCAATCTTCTCTCGAACCCCTACCTCTTTAAAACCTAAGCTTTTATGCAATTTAATACTGGAAATATTCTCAGGAAAAATATTTGATTGTATGGTCCAATAACCATTTGCTTCTGACCAATCTATAACACTAGATAAAAGCCTCTTACCTATACTATTTCCTCTAAAACCCTTACGGATATATACACTTACCTCGGCTACCCCAACAAAAACAGGACGATTTGAGACAGGCTTTATGGCAACCCAACCAACAACCTCATTATTAATCCTTGCAACAATACAACTTTCTAGTACATATGTAGACTCCCATTCTTCCTGTGAAGGAGGTACTTTGGTAAAAGTAGAATTGCCAGTTTCAATTCCCTGTATAAATATCTTATTTACTTGATCCCAATCCTCTGTTCTAAAGTGTTCAATTAATAACTCCATAACACTTTCTCCTCTGCTTATTATAATACTATGTATTATAGCACAATTATAAGATATTTGATAACCTTAATGCCTGCTTATTTATTAGGTGATTTAATACCTCTTGTAGTAGTACGATTTCCCCAATGGCCATTTCCCTTTCTTCTATTTCTACAAATCTCATAATCTTTGAAGTAAGGGAATCCACACTATCAACTTCTTCGTGTCCCATAAATAACAACCACAGTCGTTTAGTGCTCTCCCAACGTTTTTCTATTTTTTTAATATGCTCGCTTGTATCGTCCCATCTACTTTCTTCTATTGCTTTATCTAAGTCATTTATATATACAAGCATCTCTTCCGCATTTCTTTCAACGTGATTATTTATATATACAGAGCCCCCGAAAAATAAAAACAAAATTAGTACTGTTGTTACTACAACTTTCATAACACAACCTCCATTAGTTCATATCTTTTATTTGAGCATGAAATTTTCCCTCTGATGATAGGAACGCAAAAAAAGTATCCTTTATATTCTCAATCCCCTGTTTCTTAAGTTCCCTATGTAACCACTTTTCATCTCTACCTGTTTTCTGTAAGTTTGAGCTTATAAGACTACCATCTACTATTATAGTAATGGGTAAATCCTCCGGCTCAAATTTTATATTCAAATCCTGTAAGGTAACATTTCTCTTTTCAGTTTTCGGTATTATACTTATGTCACCGTTTGTTTCAAGAATGGCAAATTCAACATCACTAAGGTTTGCGTAATCCTTTCCTCGCAACTGCTCTAATAAATCATTCATATTAATTCTAAGTCTTCTTAACTCAGATTGTACTATCTTACCTCTATTAATTAAAATACTTGGTTTCCCACAAATTATTTCTCTGAGGGTTTCGCTTTTAATTGATATGAACGACACTATAACCTGAACAGATAGAAGTGTAATTATTGGGATTACGCCATTTAATAAGGGTATCCCCGTATTTTCCATTGGACTTGCAGCTAAATCTGCAATCATTATAGCAATAACCAACTCAAAGGGTTGCATCTGTGCTATTTGTCTCTTTCCCATCATTCGCATAACTGTGACAACGAGAATATATAGAATTAATACTCTAACAAATGTTATTATCATTTTTATCCCACCTAAGAAGTCTTTTAGATTTATTATGGCTTTTAAACTCTGTATCATTCAAAAAAAGCAAATAAAAAACTCGCTATATACGGAGTTTTCATTTGCTAATATTCAATAACATTATCTATGTGGAAAGTTTTTAACCTTGAAGTAGTTAATACAGCACGTTATCCTGAAACAGCCTTATAAGTGATCGATTAGGAGGGACTTAATTTTGAAAAATCTTTAAAATTAGTTTGCTTAAGCTTAAATGTTATTTATATATCAAAGTATCATTCTAATACGGACGTTTTATTTGCACAGTTTAAAGAACAATTAATAATTGCAGACGAAGCCCTTAGATTTAGCGAAGGTTGCTAATAACAATATGTTACCAGTAAATATTAATTTTCCTTTTAATAGGTAGTCAATTCTATGATGCAACTTTACCCTATCCCTGTATTATTCATGCAATAATACAGGAATAGGGTAAAGTTAAATTCTCTTATATTACTTACTATCATTTAAAATAGACAAAACATTTAAAACCTGCATAGCTACTCCAATATATAAGCATCTTTCATCTACATCGAATAAATCATTATGTACGTCGTGTACTATTCCCTTCTCTTCGTTCCTTACCCCTAAATGAAAGAATGCCCCAGGTGTATTTTCAATAAAGTATGCGAAGTCCTCAACTCCGTAGCTAGGTAGCTCTATTATTTTAACCTTATCTTCGCCTAAAAGTTTCTTTCCATTTTCTTCTACTATCTTCACGACTTCCTTATTGTTTATAAGTGGTGCATAACCCTCTTCTCTAATTAATTCGCCTACTCCCCCCATTGCCCTAGGGATACCCTCTACAATATCTTTTATTTTGATTAATACGCTCTCCCTTGTTTCTTTGTTCATTGTCCTAACAGTACCAGTTATCTCTACCTTATTGGCAATAATATTACCCTGTTCTCCTCCCTTAATAACCCCTAGGGTTACTACGGCTGAAGATCTTGGGTCTATATTTCTACTCACTACATTTTGTATTGATGTTATCACCTGCCCTGCAATAGCAATTGCATCTACTCCCAAAAAAGGCCTCGCACCATGAGCGCTTTTACCTAATATTTTAATCTTTATAGTATCTGAGGCTGCATACATCTGCCCATACTTGACCCCGATACCTCCTATATCTATTTCGGAGGATACATGTAATCCTAACACTACATCCACCTTAGGATTTTCTAGCACCCCCTCTTCAATCATTGGCTTAGCTCCCCCTACGGTTTCTTCTGCTGGCTGAAATAGTAGCTTAACATTACCATTTAACTCTTTCTCCATGGACTTTAGTATTTTAGCAGCCCCAATAAGTATTGTCATATGAACATCATGACCACATGCATGCATCTTTCCCTTAACCGTCGACTTGAACTCAACATTCTTTTTATCCTCAATCGGTAGAGCATCTATGTCTGCCCTTAGGCCTATGGTTTTGCCTTCTTTTTTCCCATGTATTAGCCCAACTACTCCAGTTTTTGCTATAAAACTTAAAGACTCTATTCCTATTTCACTTAAATAATTCTTTATCTTATCCTGAGTTATAAACTCTTCTAAACCCAATTCAGGATACTTATGAAAATCCCTTCTAACCGCAACTAACCAATCGCTAATTTTTTTAGCCTCTCCTAAAACAAGTCTATCTAACATTTTAAATTGCCGCCCTTTCTACAATTATCAAACTACCACTACCATTATGAGCTATTAGTTTTGCTTTCACGCCCAAAGGGATGGTTAACTTCTGAGAACAGTGTCCTGCTTTTAAATTATGTATTGTTGGTTTATTAAAAGGTGCTATAGTATTCCGAAATACTTCGATTAGCGTAAGGCTATTTTCATATTCCTTTGGTATGCAGTCTCTGAAATCACCTAGTATAATCCCATTTGCATCACTTAATTTCCCCGCCAATGCCAGTTGTGTTAACATTCTGTCTACCTTATAGGGTTCTTCGTTAACTTCTTCTATAAGGAGTAGCTTGCCCTTTGTATCAATTTCATAGGGTGTTCCTAATGTCCCTGCAATAAGTGCTAAATTTCCGCCTATTATCTCTCCGGATGTCTCTCCGGGTACTAAGCAACCTATCTTATCCCCCACAGGATTTTTAAGTTCCCCCAGGGGGATGTTACTCGTAACAGTTTTAAAGAATGAATCGATAGTAAACTGATCTATTTCATCACTCATATTTGATGCTGCCATCGGACCATGGAATGTTACTAAATCACACATTTGATTAAATACAGTGTGTAATGCTGTAATATCGCTATATCCAATAAAAAGCTTTGGGTTTTCCTTTATAGTATTATAGTCTATTTTATCTAGTATTCTAGAAACACCATAACCTCCCCGCAGGCAGAGTATCCCATCCACCTCTCTATCGGCAAACATACTTACTAAATCTCCTGCCCTAGTATCATCGTGACCAGCTAAATAACCCAGTGTTTCAAAACAGCTTTTACCCAGTTTTACGTGAAACCCCATTTTATTAATATAGGCCTTTGCCATATATACCCTTTCAGATGAGGTTGGACTTGAAGGTGCAACTAGTCCAATAGTATCCCCTATTCTTAGTGCCCTAGGCTTAATCATTTTACTACCTCCCCCTTTTTAAGTTATTCTATTGAAAATACTTATATTATCTATAGATATGACGTTTATATAGAAATAATTAAATGTTATTATAAATATACTAGTTATGTTATAATCTTTTTGTGAATTATAAATACTTGGAGGTGTAATTTTGACAATTATAAAAGCTATAATTTTAGGTATTATTCAAGGTATAACAGAGTTTCTTCCTGTTAGTAGTTCTGGTCATCTAACGGTTGCTCAGCATCTACTAGGTGTACCAGAGGATCGGATTCTATTCTTTACAGTAATACTTCATTTAGGTACTTTGTTTTCTGTTTTATTTATGTATAGTGACGATATTCTTAACCTATGTAAAGAATTTTTTAAAATGTTATTTGAAATAGTGACTGGAAAAGGAGTTAAGTTCAATAACGAGTATAGAAAGTTAGGTTTATTAATTATTATAGCAACAATACCTACAGGTCTTATGGGCATATTCCTTAAAGATATTTTCTCTAGTTTTTATCAATCAAGCCTGATTATTGGTGTTTCCTTAATAATTACTGGTACTTTGCTATGGATAGCAGAAAGAATCCATACTGGAGAAAAAGACCTTAGAAAAATGAGATGGTATGATGCTGTATTTGTGGGAATATTCCAAGGTCTAGCCATAACTCCTGGTATATCCAGAGCAGGATCAACTATAGTAGGTTCCTTATTTAGAGGCTTTAATAAGAAACTAGCAACAAGATTTTCATTCTTAATTTCACTACCATCAATTCTGGGTGCAACTGTACTTGAGACTAGAGAGGCCCTTTCTGTAGGCTTAGGTGATTTTACCTATTTAATTTTGTTAGCAGGTATTTTGGCCTCATTTATATCCGGAGTGTTTGCCATAAAAGCATTAATTAATTTCATCAATAAAGAAAAGCTATACTATTTCTCATACTACACATGGACCATAGGGGCTATTATTGTAATAATTAATATCATCTAAATAAAAGGAATTCTCCAACGGTATGTAGTATTTATTTATAAATTAGAAATATATCATTCTCTAGGGGGGATATACGGTGATATTTAAAGAATTCGGAACTAAGAGTAAACCTGTTTTAATACTTCTACACGGTGGGGGACTATCTTGGTGGTCATTTACACCACATATTGAAGCCTTAAAGGATGATTACTTTATAATTGCTCCTATTATAGATGGGCATGGTGAAGACTGGAATAATACCTTCTTAAGCATTGAACATTCTGCTGAGCAAATTATAAAGTATATAAACGAAAACTATAATGGTAGGGTTCATTCCATATGTGGTCTTTCCATTGGTGCTCAAATACTAGTAGAAATACTAGCAAAGGAACCAGATATTACAAAGTATGCTGTTATAGAAAGTGCTTTGCTTTTCCCACTAAAATCTATTAGTTTATTTGTGCCAACATATAATATTCTATATGGTTTAAGTAAAAAGAAATGGTTCGCTAAAATTCAAGCAAAGAATTTAAATATACCAGATGAGCTATTTGAGCACTACTATAATGATAGCTGCTTAATGACAAAGGAGAGCTTTATTAATTTGGTTAAAAGCAATGGTAACTATCTAGTTCCATCGTCAATTTGTAATACTAATGCTAATGTTTTGATTCTCGTAGGGGAATATGAATTGCCTGTAATGAAAAAATCCGCGAAACTATTAAGAACTTCAATCGCTAAAAGTAAGTTAAAAATTTTGGAGCGAAGCAAGCATGGGGAGTTTTGCATAATCTATCCTGACAAATATGTCGAGTTACTCAAGGAACTCTATAGCAAATAAGTATATAAAAGGGAAGTTCATAATCATACGAGCTTCCCTTTTACTTTTATGAATTATTCTTAGCTATTCTTTTTTTGTCCAACGGTCCTTGTCCCTATTATCAAACTTATCCATCATCTTCATAAATGATTGTTCCAAATTAATATCAAGGGCATTAGCAAAGCACAACAGAATGAATAAACAATCGGATAGTTCCATACCAACGGTATTCTCCTCTTCATCCTTACGTTTTGGCTTTTCTCCGTAATAGTGATTGATTTCCTTCGCTAGTTCACCCACTTCCTCTGTTAATGAAGCTAGCAGAGCTAATGGACTAAAATACCCTTCCTCAAATTGCCCTATATAGTCGTCTACGATTTGTGCCATTTCTTTCAAAGTCATATCTTTACTTACCATATGTATCACTCCTCTTAATCTAAAAATTTATCCGCAGTTAGTTGAATTCCTAATGCACCCAATGGTGCTGTTATTATAATCGCTAGAACTGAAAGCGCTAAAATCAACTCCCCTGATGGTATTCCTAGCGATAAGGGTATCGCTCCTATAGCTGCTTGAACTGTAGCTTTAGGTATATATGAAATCATACAAAATAATTTCTCCTTAATATTTAAATCTGTCCCTAATAGGGATATATATACACCGATAGATCGGGCCAATAATCCTATCACAATTATTATTCCACCCATAAACCCTGCATCCATTGCAACATTAATATTTACCGTAGCTCCTACTAGTATAAAAAGAATTAATTCAGCAAACACCCAAATCTTATTAAATTTATTAGAAAGTTGATTCCCAATCTTTGGTGATTTTTCTAATATGTAAAATCCAATTGTCATAACCCCTATTAAACTAGCAATAGGTATTATATTAATTAATAAATCTTCCAGAGTAGTAAACAGTATTGAAATACTTAATACAATAAGAGCCTTCTTTGTAGCTCTCATATCTACCCTTTCAAATAACTGAAGTAAAATATATGCTATTAGAAATCCCAATCCCACTCCTGTTAAAATGGAGACTGGAATATTTAATAACTGTCTTAGTAAGTTTATTTGGCCTTTTCCATATAGTCCTACTAATGCCGTAAATATGGTGATTGCTACAACATCATCAATTGATGCTCCAGCTAGTATAATAGTGGGTATGCCCTTTCTTTCTCCCTTTCCTCGTGCCATTAAATTTAACATCTGTGGGACTACTACCGCTGGCGAAACAGCTGCTATAATAAATCCCAAAATTCCCGACTCAATTATAGAAATATTTAAAATATAACTCCCAATAAACATAATTGATAATCCTTCCAACAGCACAGGAATAAAGCTAATCTTCATAGCCGTTACCCCCACTTTAGTTAATGTCTCTCTCTTTATTCCAAGACCTGCCCTTAATAAAATTACGATAAGGGCTATCTTCCTTAAATCTCCAGAAATTCCCATTAATTCTTTATCTATAGCGTTCATACCGAAGGGCCCAAGTATAATACCCAGAATAAGCATTCCTAAAAGGCCAGGTAATTTAAGTTTGGTAAAAACTTTATTAGCTATCAATCCTAAAATAATTATAATTGCTAAACTTAATGACATATAACTCCTCCTATTGATAGTATTATTTATTATGTAGTAAATATTAAGAAACTTTGTTTCCGTAAAAACAAAAAACTCCTACATAACCCAAGGTTTGTAGGAGTCATTAACTAATTAATAAATTAGTGGTTAAAGGCGGTACTCCATCGCCTATTCTCTATGATTATAGATATTTTACCACGTATTTAAAGGTTTAACAATTTATACTTTACATCTCTCATAACTCTCATACGACTTCTCATTTTCTATTACCGTCAAACTCACAAAGATATACACTCTGCTACGTTCCAAGTAGTAATTACCTTATTAATAATAATAGTCCCATAAAAACCCATTAAACTGGCCTTAATATGGGTTGCTGAATTAGTATCAATAAACTCAGTTCAGTTACTTGTCTTTATAATTAATTCTTAAATCACAAGATCACCCTTCACAAACTGCTACCATTAAATAATACTTTTTATTATCAATAGGTTGTTCTACGACCTGATCTAGTTGATGGTACATCTGTACATTATTAAATATACTTAACAACTCTCGGAACTCTTCTTCTTTATATTGATGCACATGATATGGACATGAGCAGGGCTTCCCTCTTCCTTGCCCAAAGGGAGTAGATATAATTAATAAGCCCCCAGGTTTTAATAAATTTCGTAATGATTTTATAAAACCATAATCATCCTTAAGATGTTCAATAGTTTCAAAAGAAATAATAGTATCGAAGGTACCATATATGTTCTGGAGATTTTCCTCTGTTACATCCTGAACATGAAAATTCACCTTTAAAAACCCATACATGTGTTTTGCATATTCTATACTTTCCGTTGATATATCAAGACCTACTATCTCTTCTATAATTTCTTCCTGAGGTCCATCTAGTAATATATCAGCACCATATCCTACTCCGCAGGCAATATCCAAAACTCTTCCCTTCACATACTTTTTTGCAAACTCATATCTTGCTATATGCTCAAGCAGAATTCCACTTCTAGGGTTCATAAGTTCAGGGATCACCCGTTCATCTGTATATTCCAAATCCATTTTTTTCACCTCTGTTCCTTATTATATACAATTACACCATTGTATACAAATCTAATAAGTTTAGAAGAGTAGTTCACTATTTTTTTCCTATTACTCATAGTATTACTCTCTAGTAGAGGCCTCTTTATCTACTAAGTTAATATACTTGGGGGAAAACCGCACTTTAATAAACCAAGTTAGCTGTATCTATACCAGGTACGGAATAAGACGAAAAGAATTACTAAAGCTTTGACCACGCATTAGAACAAATAGGACCAGAGAAGACATTGCTTCTAGGAGACTATTTGCATATGAACACTATTTGTATACTAATTTCGCTTTACCTATATATCAGTATTAGTTTTGCACGTTTTTATAGGGTTTAGCATAATCTGTAACTAAGTGAAAAGGAGGTGAAATTAATGAGTGAAAAAGCTAAAAAAAATATTTTAGGAGGGCTATTCGGAGGATTTGGTGAAAATAGTAGCTTACTATTCTTCTTCCTGTTATTGGTGATTATCTTCTGTAACTGTGGTCTATTCGCTGAGGGAGATAGTTTACTATTCTTCTTCCTACTTCTTGTTTTATTATTTGGTGGTGGAGCAATTTTTGGCGGAATTGGTGGTGTATATTAAAAACATGACCTTAGCACGGTAATAAATAAGAAACGTATATAGATTGAACTGACCTATGTCAAGTAGACAGGTAATCTAATAAAATTTATGCACATGGGTTGCTTGATTACGATTTTAAATCGATTCAAGTAACCTGTTTTTTTAACCTTGAGTAATTATAGAATTTAATATATATAACTAACTTTATTCTTAATTCTTCTAATAATTGAAACTTCTCAACCTAAAACATCATCTCTGAGTTAGTGTTCAAAAAAATTCTTTCATTGGATTATCCCTGTGACGACATAATGCTATTCACAATTTACTTTCACGTACATAGTATATAGCAGAAGAAGGGGGGATTATGTAATGCCTGATATAGTAAGTACTAAAGGAAATTATACTCTTGACTTTATCATGGTGCCTAGCGAACACATTGATAAATTTAACGAGTTTATGATGCAATATGGTGATAAATCTGACTATGAAATTTTTAGTGAGATAGCTAAAGTAAAGGGAGAACTTTCACAAGACTTATTAAATCAACACATCTCAAACCTAGATTCACTATCTCAAATGAATGGGTTTATTACAGATTTAGCTCATCAAAGAATTGCTGCAGTTAAAGAAGTACTACACTATAATTCTGATCAATCAGAGAAATCAAATGTAGATAGTCAGTTTTTCTTTGGAGGTACTAGTCTTTTGTTGTGGTTTCTCACATTAGCTGCTATATGGCGTAGACCATTTGGGGGTGGTCGCGGCGGGTTTAGACGACCAGGCTTTGGAAGACCATATTTTTAGTTAATAGTAAAATTTAATTATAAACAAGAGCTATCCTGATCAATTAATCGTGAAAAGGATAGCTCTTTTATTGATATTTATAGTTTTTCATAAGTTAAGATCAGCGCCCGCTATCATTTCCTTACTATATTTTATAATTAGGTTTTTCAAGTGTATATAAGCATCCATTCGAACCTTCACAGAATAATTAATATTTACGAGAGTTATTTACACCATTAATCCTTAGCTAGCTTACTTAAAGCAAACGACAAATAAAAACCTATTATTGAACATAATACACCTATAAGATATCTAAAGCTAATTTCTAGGCCTGGAAAAATATGAAACACTGACCCAACAACAAATCCTAGTACAGTATAGTATGTATATCCATAGGCTTTTTTAAATAGCAAATTGATTAATTTAGCAAATGAAAAGATACTTAATATAAACCCTATTCCTACGGGTATAAGTATCGTTAAATTAACATTAGATATTGCTTCGAGTATCATTGTATACGCTCCAATATATATTAGTATAAAAGAGGCACTAATGCCTGGGATTATGGTTCCAAAACCTATAATTCCACCGTATGTGATAAGCTGTACTAATCCTGGTACATTACTTGAAATTATGTTAGTTCTTTGATTTTCAATGTAAGTAAATACCAATGTAATTACTAAGGCCACTATAAAGTTAAAGATATATTTCTTTCTAAATCCAGATTTATTTGCTTGCTTAAAAATTGATGGAAAAGTTCCTATCATTAATCCAATAAATATGTATCTTACTTCGATATCATGATTTTCAAAAAGATAATTCATTATTCTACTAAAGGTTAGAATTCCTACAACACCACCAAAACCTATAGGTAAGAAAAATAATAGGTTTTTCTTAAAATCTTTAAAAATATTTGCAAGAGCATTAGTTATTTGCTCGTATATCCCAAAAATTACAGCAAGTGATCCTCCACTTGCTCCAGGAATAATAGCTCCAATTCCGATAGCTAACCCCTTCATAAAACTAGATACGAGCTTCATTATTTCACTCCTCATCTAATATAAAAAGTCTTTTCTTCTATTCCCCAATACTTCGTAAAACAAGGGTCTCCATATAATGCAATGTCGTATTAGTTGACCATCCAAGAGGTGTCAGTCTTTTAAGTACGAGATTATACGCCAAGGAAAGAAACGACATCGCTCTATCTAATAATCTATACATATAGATTATTAGTTTTTTCAGCCTAAAGGATTATAGGTTGCCTTTATTAACCTAATATATCATACGAGGAGACTCTTATGCTCAGATTTTTTATTTCCGAGATTGCTACTATAAAATATGCCTATTATTACTAGTGTCATATCTAATATAATTCTTTCCTTACAAGTAGGTAAACAAAAGTCCACATGTACCTTCTGTTTCTATACGATTCCCTCTGGCAATATACCTTCTAATGCCTTTCTAAGAATTCCTTTTTACTGGCCATTAAAGTACTTCATTTCCCAAGGTATATTCCATGCATACTCCACTAAATCATGATCTGCAAATGGCACCCTGACTTCTAGGCTATTTGCCATACTCATTCTATCTTGCCTATTGAGTAATGTTATCATAAACCACTTCATATTTAAATAAAACATTTCTCTACGTCTATGTTGTTTAAAACTCTCCCCTTTAAGCCTAGGGACTTCCCTTATAGTCTGTTGGTATTTTTCAGTGACATAATCTACTATAGGTATGTTACTAAATTCCTTAGACAATATAGATTGCCTCTCTACTGTTGATTGTGACCATGGAATATATGACTCATTAAATATTCGGCTTTTGTAAACCAAGGATAGCCTCCGAAAATCTCATCCGCACACTCACCTGCTAGTACTGTTTTCAATGGGTTTTAAAACTTTCTCATAAAAAATCAGCAATTTTTGATTAAACTTAATACGACCAAATTAAACCTTCCACACTTTAGAATATCTCCTAAACCTATATCATTGGGGACATAGAGATTATATCTGTCACTTTATTTCTTATTAATAATTCACTGATAATCCTTTACAGTACCCCAATATTCAAATCGATTGTAGTTAGGATCTTGTGAATCAAAATATATCCATAAAGGGCTATTAACTAATTGATGATGTACCATAAAAAATTTATGATCCCCATATACGATAGCTTCCAATGCCAACGGCAATTCACGTCTGAAAATAGCATTTCGTATAGCATTTATAGCTGGCTCAAAATTGCCTATATAAACGTATACATAAAGAAATAGACCTTGGTTTGCAATTCTCCATTCTGCCAAGACATCATCCCTCATGCTAGTAATTTTATCATATGCAAACTGTAAACCTATAGTTAGAAATAGTTCAGCCGTCATATCCGAGTGTGTCAATGTATATTTACGTCCTAGTATTGGTTCTGTCATTGTTACACCCGGTCTGAATTCAACATAAAGCTTTTCTGGATCTAATCTTTCCATATATTTTCCCCCATATCTTCTTTACTTTGCTGTTTTCGATACAGTAATAAATGTAGCTATTTTTTCTGAACAAAAATGCCTTTTACAGTACATTTTATTCTCTTAGAGAATAGGGGTTACTAAATTAGGTAACAGATTAAATAAAAATATATACTATTAATTATTCTTTACTTATTCAGTAAAACTTCTTTTACTATTTAAGGAAGGGGCAGGGGCTAATAACTAGCTAATAGCAATTATTTAGAGATTAGACATCATAAATCTTTAACGAATCTAAACACCTAACCTGAAAACAGAGCATACTATATTAACAAATAAGAAGGGAGTGATTAATGTGAACAATGGATGGCAACCACATCCACATCCTTATTCATCAGTATATAACCCATATCATCCCAATATTAGCTACAGCCCCTATCAATATCCTTATTGGGGACACCCACCAGTGCATCATCCGTGTCCTCCGATACAGCCTATTAGATTAAAAGATTATGGGCCATGTCCATATGTGGTTAATATTGAAGAGGCTACCAAACAAAATGATTATTACCGTATCGCTTTATGGACAGGAGAATATCTACAGCTTACCTTAATGAGTATCAATTCTGGGGACGATATAGGTTTAGAACTTCATGAAGATCATGATCAATTCATACGTATTGAAGAAGGCCAGGGAATTATTATGATGGGAGACAGTAAAGATAAATTAGATTTTAAAGCAGCGGTCTACGATGATTATGCAATATTTATCCCTGCTGGGAAATGGCACAATTTGATTAATACAGGACGTACACCCCTGAAATTGTACTCTATTTATGCCCCACCTGAGCACCCCCGGGGTACGCTACACAGAACGAAAGCAGATGCTGAAGAACACCACGAATGCTAAATTAAAATTTTATTCTATTTGAAATTTGAGAACGGCCATAGGTTTGTATAGATTACATCGGATAAAATATAATTGATTAAAAAATTACTATAGGAGGTGGTTCCTATAGTAATTTTTTCACTTCAATCAGACTCTTTTTATAAAGAAAGTAAATGATAGTAAATCGAAATATAATTTATAAAAATCTTATAACAAAATGACAGTAATAATCTATATGTATATATATACGGATATTAACGAAATTAGCATATCCGAGAATGTAAATAACTTTGTGCTTTAGAGAGAATGTTAATCTCTAATCTGACAAGAAATAGCTAATTGTATAAAAATAACAATTAAATAACTTGTTTTTATATTTGCCAAAACTATTTTATTTTATGCATTAATATGAATAGTTTTGGCAATAACTTTAAACATAGAATGCTATGCTTTTTTCTAGATATACTAATATATATATGTCCACATTTGTTCAAACACAAATTTTTACTCTTGCTCAATTATAGACTTGAATCTAGCAGTACAGGCTATTTTAAAGGCTATAGTATACTTTTTCAAAGATCTTTTATATTTTTTAGTAGGCACCTAATTTTAAAGATGTTGTTCTATTCTGCCCTCAAAGAATATCGTTAGCTGGTTTAGTATTAAGTCCCAATTTTTATATCTTTGGGTCCATTTCTTAACTACATTTTGACTGGCCAGATAAAGCATCTTTTCGAGGGATTGATCTGACGGAAACATTGTCTTGGTTTTAGTAACTTTTCTTAGTTGTCTATGAAAACCTTCTATTATGTTTGTAGTGTACATTATTGTCCTAACTTCATCGGGATATTTGAAAAATGGCGATAATACATCCCAGTTCATTTCCCAACTCTTAATTGCATGAGGGTATTTTTTACCCCATTTTTCTTCAAGCTCTCTTAAGTTCTCAAGTGCTGTTTCTTCGTTTACTGCCTTATACACTTCTTTAAAATCTTTAGCGAATTCTTTTAGATCTTTATAGCTGACATATTTAAAAGAATTTCTTAGTTGATGAATAATACATCTTTGTATTTCGGCCTTAGGGTAGGCTGCAGCTATAGCCTCTTTTAATCCTGTTAACCCATCAACACAAAACATTAATACATCTTTAACACCTCTATTTGTTAAGTCATTTAACACCCCTAACCAAAACTTAGATGACTCATTTTCTCCTATCCAAATACCTAAAATATCCTTAAATCCATCTAAATTAACCCCTAAGACTACATAAGCTGCTTTACTCTTTATTTGTCCATCTTCTCTTACTTTGTAATGAATTGCATCCATAAAAACAAATGGATAAACTGATTCTAACGGTCTATTTTGCCATTCTTTTATTTGAGGAATGATATTATCAGTGATTTTACTTACCATCTCTGCCGATAATTCTATACCATATATTTCTTTTACCTGGTCATGGATGTCTCTAGTTGACATTCCTCTTGCATAAAGAGAGATTACTTTTTCTTCTATACCGGATATATCTCTTTTGTTCTTAGGTACTACAACTGGTTCAAAATCACCATTCCTATCTCTTGGCACCTCTATAGTATGTTCTCCAAATTGAGTTTTTACTGTCTTCTCTGTATGACCATTTCGTCTGTTATCTGTCTTCTTATTCTTTTTATCTCCTTTACAATACCCTAATTCTACCTCTAACTCTGCTTCTAGCATCTCTTGCAATGCATCTTTGAACATATCTTTTAAATATGCATGAAGATCTCCTGATGACTTTAGATTACCTCCTGTAATCATTTCTCTTAGTACTTCTTTAGACATTGTACTCATAAAAAAATGCTCCTTTCTGGTTTGAATCTTATTTTTGATTCTTGCCAGAAAAGAGCTTATATTTTCACAAAAGCACAGATTATTTTACACTACCAAGGCAATCGCTAATAGTAGCGATTGCCTTTTCTTGATAGTTCAATATTAATTTGATTAGCTACATACTTACTGTTTAGCCAGAAGCTTTTCTTAGGAGCAACTATGCCACTTACTAGAGTCGTTGTATCATTGCTGTTTATAGCTTTTGGGCGTACGTGTGAAACTTTGGTCTCGGATATCTTTTTGAAGTTATTGAAATCGTTATTCTTGATTTTCTCAACAGTATCTATCCACAAATCTTTAACATCTGTATCAAGA
>Ga0194138_10000196_pt1 | contig 30158 bp, 27 predicted proteins | sample TARM_MetaG_T2_14_FD_134022 | JGI IMG/M metagenome (GOLD analysis project Ga0194138, IMG submission 134022) | Freshwater microbial communities from Pennsylvania, USA, analyzing microbe dynamics in response to fracking - TARM_MetaG_T2_14 (version 2) | ecosystem: Environmental > Aquatic >...
CTCCTACGATCCATGTGGAGATATGGCCTACTGCACCTTCTGCATTGGGCTTATCCTTGGGGCGTCTTACCCTCGCGGGTAGGATTGCTGCGCCATAGTGCTCCGCCATTTCGTGATAGGATCTGTTCAACTTCGGCGTATACCAATCTTTATTGTGATCTACTGCAGTCCGAAGATTATCAGGCACCAGAATTTTAGCCACACCACCAAAATAGTTATACATGTGGATATGAGCCGTAATCCAAGCCTGCTGTTTTTCATTCAAGAATCCTTCAGCATAGGAATACTGACTATAAGACATAGTTGCAACGAAGATGGAAACATCTGTAATTTCTCCCGTGTCAGGATCAATGATGTGTGCTGGATCACCAGCCCAATCAACTTCTATCTGTTCTCCTGGCTTACGGCTGATGTGCATTGAAGCACGATGTTTCTGTTCCTCTTTCTGGATGTGGTGACAGAACTGAGAGTACATTAGTGGAGTCTGATTGTTCATCTTGCACTCTTCCATATACTCCACCCAGAGTAGTTTTTTTGTAACACCGCTTCTCATAAGTTCCTTACGAACATATGAGAAGTCAGGTTTGGGGCTGGCGTCTTCGGGCTTGCCCGAAGGAGTGGAAAACAGCTTTGCCAAGACGCTATTGGTCTGGTTTTCATCAAGCGGCCAGGCAATCCTCAGCTCCTTGGCTTTCTTGAGAACTCGGCTGACTGTGGTTTTTGAGGCATGACAGCTATAGGCAATGTTTCTTTGACTAAAACCCATAGAATGCAGTCTCGAAATTTCTCGATACTCGGTCATATATATGACCTCCTTATAATATATTTACATCTTGCAATGTATGAATATATTATAAGTTAACGATTTCAAATCTGATATACCGGTATCCCAACTCTGGAATGGTGGTACTCTATGACCGGAACTGCGGTATCGTTACACCGGACAGGTGGGTCAATTTATCCCGGAATACCCAGCCTTTTTCATACCGATTCGAGATGATCTGAAAAAATACATGTGGGATATCATCATCTGTTGAAGCATATTCGACTTCATCAATAATGAGAAGTCCTGGTTTTGAGAGCCTTAATTTTGCGGTGTATCTTCCCTGTGTGAATAGATTTTCCCTAATCATAGCGACTAGTTCATGAGCACTTAGGAAATATGCGGTATATCCGTTTTTTAATGCTTCTACAGCAAGTCCCTGCAGCCAGGTGGGTTTTCCCCACGCCTGGCAGCCCCAAAAAGATGACATTTTCACTTCTTTCTAGAAAGCCTAGTGTTATAAGTTCATTGATCTTCCGCTTATTTGCACTAGGTTGGAAATCAAAGTCAAACTCGTCAAGCTGCTTCATATAGGGATTGAGACTTGCAAGATTCACATGGTGAGGTGTGGATGAGAGAAAGCGATAGCCAAGACGTTGCCTGACAAACAGAACCTCATGAAGAGGAACTACCATCTATTGGCCAGGGGGAGCTCTTTGTAGATTGCCAGATCCTAAGGCGTCCTTGCTGGGTGGAGTGCTTTGGGTAGTTCCACGTAGAAGGTGGTGCCCTTTCCTTCTTTTGTGTCCATGGAAATGCTGCCATCATGAAGGAAGACGATTTTTTTCACCAGAGATAGACCCAGGCCATTGCCAGGGATCCCGTGGGAAGAATCCCCTTGGTAGAATTTATCAAAAGCGTGGGCTGCAGTCTCTTCATTCATGCCGAAGCCCTGATCTTTAATGACAAACACCCATGAGGTGACCTTCTCTTGAATGAGCACTTTGATGGTGGAACCTGCTGGAGAAAACTTCACGGCATTATCCAGCAGGTTTATAAATAGCTGCTTCATGAGTTCTTCCTGGGCATATAGAAGAACTTCTCCACGATGGAAGCTGATGGTGAGATCTCGATTTGACCACTTGCCATAGATCATGGCAATGACAAGGCGCAGCTGTTCGGTGACGTTATAGGTTTTTTTGTCTGTTATGAGGACTTGGTTTTCGAGTTTTGAGAGGGCAAGGACCTGATCGGAAAGATCAGCCAAGCGATGTGATTCATTGATGATGATCTTTAAGTAGGCATCACGTTGCTCTTTTGAAAGGTCTTCCCTTTGTAGAATCTTTGCAAAACCTTTGATGGACACAATGGGGGTTTTAAACTCATGGGAGAAGTTGTTGACAAAATCTGTCCGAAGAAGCTCTACACTGGCTAGTTCCTTGGCCATATGGTTGAAGCGCTGGGAGAGCTGCTTCAGTTCCTTTGGCCCTTTTAGGTGAAGTCTTGCACTGTAATCTCCTTCCGCGATGCGGTCTGTGGCCTTCATAATTTCCGATAGGGGCTTCAATGGCTTTTGGCTAAAGAGGAAGGCGAAAACAGTGCCGATGAGGAGGCTGATGATGGCAAAGGCCAGTAGGGGAGCTCCATGGGTATGCTCCACAACATTTACGCCCATCTTCGTCAAGAGGTAGCCAAGAAAAAAGAGCACAAAGGAAGAGCCCAGCATGATAAGGCAAACTATGGCAGCAAAAAGAAGGGCCAGCTGAAACTTCCTTAATCTTCTCAAGAGACTATCCATGGTGAATCACCGCCTTATAGCCGATGCCTCGTATGGCCACAATAGTAAACTCTTGAAAATCCTCAAACCTTTTACGCAATCGATTGATGTGGACATTGACGGTGACTTCAGAGGTTTCAGAGTCCATGCCCCAGATTTCATCCATGAGTTGAAGCCTGGTGAAGATCTTCTCGGGATAGGAGAGCAGTAGATAAAGAAGATAGAACTCTTTCTTGGGGAGGGTCTGACTGACCCCATCTTTCACCACACTTAAAGCCTCATAGTCTAAGGTCAGCTTGCCCAGATGAAGCTTATGCTCATGGGCGATGGCCGATCTTCTTAAGAGGGCTTTGATGCGTAGGAGCATCTCTTCTTCATGGACGGGTTTTACCATATAGTCATCGGTGCCAGAGAGAAACCCTTTGGTAAGTTCTTCCGGGAGGCTTTTGGCTGTGACCATGAGAATAGGGGTTTGGTCTCCAACACTGCGCATATGGGCCGTGAATTCGTAACCATCCATCTTTGGCATCATCACGTCCAGGACAATGAGATCTATTTTTTCATGGAGAAGAAAATCCAATGCCTCTAACGGGTCTTTGGCTAAAACCACCCGATATCCTGCCAGGGTCAAAATAGTCTCCATAAGGGATCTTTGGCTGGGATCATCCTCCACCACCATGAGTTGAAACATAGGGCACCTCCATAACTGTAATAAAAAAAGTATACCATAGAAGATAAACTGTTCATAAACAGAAGGGAGAGTGTGTCCAAGGGGAGAATTTTCCTAGAGAAGTTTTTCTAGAGAAGCCCCATTAGTTTATGTTCAGTTTTTCATAAGGATGTATCATGGCCGTTGTACGAATACAAAGGAGTAGATAAATTATGCTGCAAATTAAGAAAATAAGTAAAAAATATCAAACCGGAGAGCTCATACAGACGGCCTTAGATGATGTGAGTTTGAACCTTCGAGACAATGAATTCGTGGCCATTTTAGGAGCCAGCGGTTCTGGAAAAACCACGCTGTTGAACATCATCGGGGGGCTGGATCGATATGATCAAGGAGACCTTGTCATCAACAGCATTTCCACGAAAAATTACAAAGATCGGGATTGGGATGCTTATAGAAACCATACCATTGGCTTCGTGTTTCAAAGCTATAACCTCATTGGACATCAATCCATCTTGTCTAATGTGGAGCTGGCCTTGACCATTTCAGGCATCTCTAGGAGCACGCGCAAAGAGCGGGCCAAGAAGGCCTTAGAAGAAGTAGGCCTCTTGGCTCATATCCATAAAAAGCCCAGCCAGATGTCTGGTGGACAGATGCAAAGGGTGGCCATAGCCAGAGCCCTTGTGAATAACCCAGATATTCTCTTGGCAGATGAACCCACGGGGGCTTTGGATACTGAAACCAGTGTGCAAGTCATGGAACTGTTGAAGGAAGTGGCCAAGAATAGGTTGGTGGTCATGGTGACCCATAACCCCGAACTGGCAGAAAAATATGCCACCCGTACGGTGCGTCTTCAAGATGGCCGAGTCATGGATGACTCCGCACCCTATGAAGTGGACCAGGAAGAGCTAGGGCAGCCAGAACATAAGTCCATGGGAAAATCCTCCATGTCCTTTCTTACCTCCTTATCTCTGTCCTTTAATAATTTAAAGACCAAAAAAGGTAGAACCATCCTCACGGCCTTTGCAGGGTCCATTGGGATCATTGGTATTGCATTGATTCTGTCGTTATCCACCGGAGTAAATCAGTATATTGAAGATATTCAAAGAAGCACCATGGCCTCCTACCCCATCACCATTGAGGAGCGGTCCTTTGATTTGAGTAGTGTCATTGCAGATACCCCAGGGCCTGGGTTAGGTGTGGAGAAGGTGACTCATGCCTTAGACGGGGTCTATGTCAACCCAGAGGAGCTGGAAAGAGCATCCATGGTCTCCACCAACTATAGTGAGAACAACCTCACAGCCTTTAAGAAGTATCTAGACGATTCAGAAAGTAGCATCCATGACTATGTGGGTGAAAATGGCATTGTCTATTCCTATAACACAAGCTTTGCCGTATACACTAGAGATCCAGAGGGGATTTTCCTAAATACCGATGGAAGTACGTTATCTGAGGAAGCTCCTTCCAGAGGACCCGGAGCCATGTTTGATGCCATGGGGGGAAATAATGTAAACTTTGGAGAGCTTCTTCCTGGGGCACAAGGAGGAGGTATCAGTGAAGCCATTTTAGAAACCTATGAAGTGGTTTCTGGTGTATGGCCACAAGCTTATGACGAAATGGTCTTGGCCTTGAATAAAAACAGCGAGATTTCCGCCACGACCTTATATGAACTGGGTATTTTACCCACCAAAGAGTATCAGGAAATCATGGACAAGATAGACAAAGGAGAAGAAGTCCTCCTGGAAGAGCGCAAGCTCTCCTATGAAGAAATCATGAGTCAGAAATTCTATCTTCTACCGGCAGCAGATACCTTCCAAAAAGAAGAAGGGGGTCTTTATCGAGAGCTCACCTCCTTAGAAGAGGTAGAAGGACTTTTAGACCAGGCCCTAGAGATGAAAATCAGCGGGGTGGTTCGTCTAAAGGAAGAGGCGGAATATGCATTAATTTCCAGTGTCTTTGGGTATACGAAAGCTTTGACAGATTACGTCATTGCCTATACCAATGAAAGCGAAGTGGTGAGGGAACAACAAGATCAAAAAGACATCAATGTGTTAAGTGGCGTTTCCTTTGCCCCTTTGGATGAAGGTGCAAAAATTGCCGATACCAAGGTGTTCCTTGAAAACCTTGGCGTTACGGAAAAAGCTGGGCTTTTTAGCGCCATGCTCTCCAGTGGGCAAGTGGCACCACCAGAGGGATTCAGGCCGGGACAACCACTGGATGAAGTGACTCTTTCGACCATGTTTGATAGATATCTAGAGGACCCAGAGGAGGAGGTGCTCCTTTCACTTTATGACAGCTACATCTCTCCAGGAACCTATGAAGAGAACCTAGAGAAGTTTGGGGTGGTGAGTTTGGATGCGCCTTCAGCCATCAATATCTACGCCGATAGTTTTGAAGCCAAAGACCAGATTGCTGAAGCCATTGCCAGCTACAACAAAGAAGCCTCAGAGGTGGACCAGATTGCCTATACAGACTATGTGGCCATCCTCATGTCTTCAGTGACCACCATCATCAATGTCATCACCTACGTACTCATTGCTTTTGTGGCGGTATCCTTGGTGGTATCTTCCATTATGATTGGCATCATCACCTTCATCTCTGTTCTAGAGCGAACGAAAGAAATCGGTATTCTTCGAGCCATTGGTGCTTCAAAGAAGAACATTTCCCAGGTGTTTAATGCAGAGACGTTCATTATAGGGGTCATCACAGGATTCATAGGGGTGGGGGTTACGCTTCTTTTACTTCTGCCAACCAATGCCATCATCCATGCAGTGACGGGACTGGATACGGTAAATGCCATGTTACCTCCTATCAGCGCGATCGTTCTCATCCTCTTAAGTATTGCCCTAACGGTTCTTGGAGGCCTTATTCCAGCGAAGAAGGCAGCCAAGCAAGACCCTGTGGAAGCTTTGAGAACGGAGTAGTAGTCTTTTTTGTAGACCACCATAGACTGACGAATAAAAAAAGGTGCAGCACACGCCCCGTTATGGGTAGCGGCTGCACCTTTTTTAGGTTAAGAACGATGGTGTAAGAGCCTTTGATGGACATGGCCAAAGGAAGGGGAAAGAGGTTATCCTTCAACACGGTTTCTACCATTTTCCTTGGCTCTGTACAGTGCTTGATCTGCACGGTCAATGCACGCTTCCACAGATTCCTCTGGTTGCTTTTCAGCCACACCAATACTGAGGGTCACTTGGTGTAGATGTTCAAATTCGTAAGATGCCATGGCTTGTCGGATCCGCTCTGCTTCTATCTTTGCACCTTGTAGATCTGTGTTGGGCATCATGATGATAAATTCTTCACCACCATATCTGGCCAACACATCTTCTCCTCTCGTTACACTGGCAACGATCAAGGGTACTTGCTTTAACACCAGATCACCCGCCCCATGACCGTATTGATCATTGATCTTCTTAAAGTGATCCACATCTAACAGGGCAAAGGATGTGGTCAAGTTCATTCGAGTGGATCTGGATAACTCCTTTGCCACAAATTCAAAGAAAGAATGGCGATTGTAGCTTTGGGACAATTGGTCTCGCATAGCCATATTGGTCAGTTTATCTCTGTACTTGTTGATGTAGAGAATACCGAACCACAGGAGGAAATAGATCATGGAAATCACAAGAATCATCATAGTTCTATAGAGATTGAGCTGATACAATTGATTGCTCTTGCCCATCATAAACACATAGGCCACAGGCTTTCCAGAGATGGTTTTCAGGGCATGATAGTGCACCACAATCATGTCCCCTGCATGGGTAATGGTGGTGCTAAAGGACTCCCCGAGAGATAAATGGTCCTTTGCGACGTCCCTTAATTTTTCTGAAAAGAGCGGATCATCAAACAATTGTAAACCATAGGGATTATGCTGGAGACTTTGGAAGACCTCTTTATCACGGACATAATCTTCTGAAACTAAGCTGACTTCGTATCGTGACTGCTCCTCTAGAAAAACAGTATCTTCCATGATAGAACGCTTGAGTATGAATCCAATATCATTGTTTTTGTAGGTGCTGCTTAATACATTCACAAGGCTCTCCATGGAGATAGAGATTTCCACACTGCCTACATAGTGTCCTGCATGAAACAAAGGGTACACAAAGCGGTATCCATTAAAAATTCTGCCTTCTTCAAATCCTGTAACATATCGCTTTTCCGTAGACACAATGCGAATGGATTCTCTAATGTCCACCAAAGAATCCCCATACTTATCCGGTGCATGAAAACGATAAAAACTTCGCCCATCCACGGTATGGAAATGGAGCTGTCTAAAGTCATAAGACACAGCAATATCATAAGTCGCCCAATTGATGCTGAAGCTCCTGCCTTAGAGCCATGGACTCCTCCTCCGATGCGTTGGTGGATTGATCCATGATGCTCAAAACCTCAGGATTTTCAATGATGGCTTCATAAATGAAATTGGAGAACTTTTCATACATGGCAAGAATGCTGCTTTGGGAACTCACGAGGATATCCTCTCGTACATTTAAAAGATTTTGTTTTTGCGCCTCATAAGTTTGGAAGGTGTTGAAAATCAAGGCCATCCAAATGATGGTCATGAGTCCACCCACCAACATGATGAATGGATGTTTTTTTATACTGGGATAGATGCTGCTGGATATGTTCTTTTTAGGAATGATTCCTCGCCCCCCTTTGGATGGTTAGACCACTTCAACTGCACCAAGTGCTAATGCTACCTGGCACCGATACTACTCCTCATGGCAGTCTCTGTGGCCGATGCATCACCTGAAGTATTCAGATGCCTATACCCATAGAATACCATGGTAAAAATGGGTGCTCAATAGATGTATAGAGACTATTGAGAGTATTCTGAAGCATCTTCAAGTACGCTCTGGGAGGGTTCTAGAAACACACCGGATATGTAGGTATCGTGTAATGGTCTGGAAAATTTTCGTGAAAGCCTAGAAGAAGCTTTGTGAGGCCATATAGATCCCAAGCTTGGGGAAGGGCATTAGGCTGAACGGACAAAAGGTGCAGCACACGTCCCCGGATAGGGGGAAGTAGCTGCACCTTTTTTAGGTTAAGAACGATGTTGTAAGAGCCTTTGATGGACATGGGCCCGTAGGAGACCTTGATTGATCACAAAGGCTAAGATGCCACCCATGGCGAACTGGACGATGTTCCAAGGCACGCTGAAAATGGGCACTAAGAAGTTTCCGAAGATGATGCCAGCAGCCACATAATAACCCAGGACCATCCATATCCCTGCCACGATCATCCCTACCAATTGACTTAGAGTGATGCCATAGCGGTCTTTGAGCTTAAAGAGTAGGAGGCCTAGAAGAGGTAAGCCCAAGGCTGTGAAAAGAAGCTGTCCGTGCACTCGACTGACCAAAGCTTCAGCCAATGCCAAAGTGCTGACCCCCTCAACATTTTCTTGAATGGTGCCCATAGCTTGGTTGCCTATGTGCACCATGAAGTAGAGGAGGACGGAAAACCATACCAAGGAAGTGCCCCAGAGCACATGCTTTTGATTTCTTTTTTCGCTGGAGAAGTACCCCACCAAAAAGCCCATGAGTCCTTTGATCACAAGGGTTGGAATGGCCCAGTGGGCATAGCCACCCAGGACATCTGCCAGCATGGACCCAAGGCCTGCGGCAATGGCGCCATGGACAGGGCCCAGAAGAATCCCCCCTAAAAAGATGGCCGTATCCCCTGCATGGATGTATCCATTGGTGAAGGGGATGGGAATTTTAATGACCGAGGTGGTGATGAACACAAAGGCGGTCATCAGTGCGGTATAGGTTAAAATACGAATGTTACTTTTCATTTTGCTAATCCCTTTCTGCTTGTATTCAACTAGAGTATAATTTATAATTGACATCATCTATAGGTGCAATACAAGAGAAGTTGATAGGGTCAGATCCCAGGAGGATGAAGATGATTGGTTTTTTGATGCAGTTTGAAGAGGGGACTGGCGTCCCCAAATATATGCAGCTTTATCAAAGGCTCAAGGAAGACATGTTAAAAGGGCGCATGAAAAAAGGAGAAAAGCTCCCTTCGGTGCGCTCTGTGGCCAGTTCTTTGGGGGTGAGTAAGATCACGGTGGAAAATGCCTACAATCAGCTGCTGGTGGAAGGATTTGTGGAGAGCGTGCCCAAGAGTGGCTATTTCGTCCAGGACCTCGAGAGCACCGCCATGATCTTTGGGGAGGAACTGCCCCATAGCATTGAGGAAGAGGAGCCATTTCAAGAGGTGGTCACAGACGGAGCCAGCGAAGGAACCTTTCACTTTCAAGAATGGAAGAAAGCCATCAATGGCGTCCTAGAGTATGAGCAAGAAGCGCTCTTAAGTGCTGGGGACTGTCAAGGGGAATATGCGCTACGCTACGAGATAGCCAAGTTCATCTATCAATCCAGGGGTGTTCGGGCAAAGCCTTCCCAAGTGGTGGTGGGAGCAGGAATCCAGGTGCTTTTCAGCCTCTTGGCGGCTTTTCTTCGGCAAAAAACTAAGGAAATCGCCTTTGAATACCCAGGATTTTCCAAAGGCATGTACATTTTTGAAGATCATGGCTATGACACCATGAAGATTCCCATTGATGAGGAAGGATTGGTTTTGAAGGAGCTGGAAGAAAGCAGTGCAAAAATTGTCTATGTATCGCCTTCCCATCAGTATCCCACAGGCAGTGTGATGCCCATCAAAAAGCGCATGCAGCTTCTTTCATGGGCAGAGCGGGTGGATGGATACATCATCGAAGATGATTATGACAGTATGCTCCGCTATGAAGGTTATCCAGTACCAGCGCTTCAAGGCATCTCCACCAGTGACCGGGTGATTTATGCAGGGTCTTTTTCCAAGCTTTTGCTTCCGTCCCTGCGTATCAGTTTCATCATCTTGCCCAAAGCACTGCTGCCAAGTTTTCATGAGGTGCGCAATCGCTATTCACAATCTGTGTCTAAAATTGAGCAGTTGGCCTTGGCCAGCTATATGAAGGAAGGATCTTTTCTAAGACATCTTCGGAGAATTCGCATGCTCTATGGCAAGAAAAATCAGCTTCTGGTGGATGCCTTTAAGAAAAATCCCACCAAGGATTTCCAATTGGTGGGCAAAGAATCAGGACTCCATGTGGTGCTTTCCTTTGCCCCCAAGATCCAGCTGGAAAAGATGGTGCAAATAGCCAGAGAAGAAGGCATTCTCTTGGAAGGCGTGGAAGAGTATCCAGACAATCGCATCTTGGTGTTTCCCTATAGCGGCATTTCTGATGACCAGATGGAAGACGTGGTAAAAAAAATAGTTTCCATTGCCCATGAGGCTAAGAAGTCGTAAAGATTTCATGAAAAAGTAGAGGAATGAACAATGGTATATCTATTTATGGGGCCCAGTTGTACAGGTAAAAGCACCGTGGCCAAGGCTTTGCAAAATCAGTTGTCCCTGACCATTTATGAGGGCAAAGATTATCTCAGATTGGCAAAAAATCAAGGGCAGGCGTACGCCTGTTTTTCGGACATTTTACTGAAAGCCAGTGAAAGCGAAGCGTCTCATGTGATTTATGTGATCACAGAGCCCAAAGAACTGGAGAGGCTTCCACAGGATGCATCCATGAAAAAAGTTCGGTTTACAGCAAAAGTGGACCACATTAAAGACCGCTTCAAAAAGCGTATGCATGGACAATTACCGCCACCGGTGGAAAAAATGATCCAAAAACAAGTGGAAAGCTTTCAAGACCTAAGGGCAGACCTTGTATTAAATACCAGTGAAGAAACCCCAGAGGTCATGGTGGAAAAGCTGCTACAATTGTAAAAAGAGATAAAAAAAAACCTGGAAAGCTATTATTTGCTTTTTCAGGTTTTTTTTTGTTAGTTAAAGAGTCCTTTGAAGAACTTTCCAATGGCCTCAAAGATGCTTCTAAAAAAGCCGGTGATGCCTGTTTTCACATCTTCATCCAGGTCTTCCCAGGTGGACTTTACATTGTCTAAGAGATTCCCACCTTCTTTTATGAGGTTTTGACCAAAGTCTTTGATGGCTTCTTTTTGTGCATCGGTGAATTCCAGTTCTGAGAACTTCTTCATGAGATTCACCAAGCGCTCAATGTTTTCTTCAGACAATATGTCTTGTAGATTGTAGTTATTGATGACGTTGTTCACGATGTTGATGATTACTGTGTCCGTGATGACGCCGCCATGGTCTTCTTTATACTGCTGGATTTGGGCTTTCATGTCAGCGATGGCTGCGTTTAAAAGGTCGTCAGAGTAGCCTTCTTTCCCATCATTTTCTTCATGGATGTCAGAAGTCTCTTGAAGCTCTTCCTGGGCCACGGCCACATTGTCTTCAGAGAGGGTAAAACCTGCTTCTTGGAAGGCTTTATAGACCCCTGCCAAAGCACCAGACCCATCCACAGCTTTCACGGAGGCGATGCGTAGGGTGACGTTCACAGCGCCCGCTGTGATGGCTGCGTTTTGATATTGGGCTTCGGTGATCCGTGTGATGGTTGCAGGGGTAACGATGTCTACCTTGACACCTTGTCCATCAGCACCAGGCATGATGTACACAGAAGAGTATACTTGATAATAGTTCACGTTGTTTCGTAGGAGTCCGTTGAGCTCGCTGATGGCTACGAGATGCTGGTCTGCCACGCTGGATACACCCAGTAAAGCCTCCGTGCGTTCTTTTTCCTCCACCGTCAAGCTTTCGCCATAGGAAAAGGCAGGATTGGTCAATTCCTTGGCTTCAACGCGCAATGCACTTAAGGGGAGAGATACCAAGAGGAGGAGTAGCAGTGCTGTTTGAAGCACTTTATTAACCCCATGGTTTCTTTGTAGTGGAATGTTCATCGTAATTCTCCTTCATGATGGTTTTTTCTTTTATCCTATCATGAAATTCTTTGAGAACCATGAGGAATTCATGAAGTTTTGAGACCTGCATTTTTAAGAAGTTTTCCATGGATGCTAGAACAAAAGAGAAAAAACAACACCCATGGTGGTGTTTGGCGTACTACGGGGAGCCCACAAATAGCTGGGGGAAAACATCGATCTTGAAATTAATCCTGGGGTTTGGTCCAGACATTGGTATAATAGAAGAAGCAAAATTGAAGATCAGAAATTATTTTGAACAAGGAGCTCTTTTCCCTGTTGGGATGAAGGTAGTGGAAACCTTCATCCCAACAGTAGGGAAGAACCCTAAAGAAAAAGGAGAAAAGCCATGGGAACTTATAGAGAAGCTTTTTTTGAGGAATACATAGTGCTAGACTTAGAGACCACAGGGCTTTCCCCCGTGGACTGTGAGATTATTGAAATTGGTGCAATTTTATATAAACAAGGTGAAAAGGCAGCAGAATTTTCCGCACTCATAAAACCTAAGGTGCCCATTTCAAGTTTTATCACAAACCTCACAGGCATCACCAATGCCATGGTGGCCAAAGAAAAGACCATTGAAGAGGTGTTGCCTCAGCTCAAGGAGTTTTTAGGCCAAGAGGTGATCTTGGCACATAATGCAAATTTTGATGTGGGGTTTCTTCGCGTAGCCTATGAGCGTGTTCTAGGGGAATCCTTTCCCAATGATTATGTAGATTCCATGAAAATCAGCCGAAAGCTCTTTCCCAAAGAAAGACATAGACTTCAAGACGTAACGGCACGATTTGGGGTGAGACGTGAAGGTGCCCATCGATCTATTTCAGACTGCATCATGACCCATGAAGTGTATGAAGCCATGAAAGGATACTGTGAAAGAGAAGGTATTTCTTTGGCAGCGCTGCCAAGGAAAAAGCAGTATGGCGCAGGCGTAGATTTAAAGGCATTGGTAAAACCCAAGGATTCCCCCAGTGAAAGTCATCCTTTGTTTGGCAAAGGTGTTTGTGTTACAGGGACGTTAAAAACTGGTTCTCGGCAACTACTTCTTCAAAAAATCCTGGACCGAGGGGGTGTCCCCATGGATTCTGTCACAAAGAAAACCCACATCTTGGTCATTGGGGATCTGGCCTTGGAAAAGGTCCAAGGAAAGAAGTCTTCTAAAGAGGAAAAGGCAGAGCGGTATAGGGACCAAGGACAACCCCTTGTGATCTTAAAGGAAGAAGACTTTCTACAACTGCTTTAGTGAAAAAGAATTCTTTGCAAAAGAAAGGAAGAAGGGGAATATGAATAGGAAACAGTCAAGAGTGTACTTGGTGAAAAGTATGTTGAATTTTGTCTCTGGCCTCATCACTGCCATGACAGCGGTGATTTACTATCAGCGTCAGCAGTGGCCACCGGTACTGGCGTTATCCTTGGCCGCCATAAGCTTTTTCATCGCCAGTTATTTGTACTTGAAAAAGAGAAAAGAACAAGATGTCCCTTAAGGGGATGAAAAGAATTGGGAACCCTGGCAAAAAGACTAGCAAAACGTCTATTTGTCAGGGGGTTTTTCAAGGTATATTTGAGATGGCGAAGATAAAATCATAGAGAAAATGCATACACAATTGGGAGTTCTTCCCGTATAATGACTACTAAAAGGCTGGAAAAAGAAAGGATGGATGGTGCATGGATCAGTTTGGTTTTATGGTGGGACTTGAGAAGAAAGAGGCTTTTGAAGGATGGTTTTCCAAGGTGGATGCCAAGGAATGTGGGCTGATGTTTTCGGTGATTTGGGGTTATACCACCCATGAAGAGAGTGGTCATGCCTTTATTCAGTTTACCAGCAGCCTCTCCCATGAGACGGCGTACATCACCTACCATTTGTCGGAGCTTTGGGTGGAAGAGGAACCCTTTGTCCTTCACATCGGTAAAAATCGTCTCTCTAGAGAAGGCATGGCGCTGGATTTTCACATCCATGACCAAAGGATACAAGGGCAGTTCTTCTTTTCAGCGCTATCCCCCATTGAGACGTCCTTTCTAAAGCCAGGAATCATGGGATGGCTCACCCATTTTCCCAATGAATGCAATCATGGTCTCATCAGCATGAATCATGGGGTCCAAGGGGCCCTTCGCATAGGAGATCGGCTGTTCCCGATGAAAGAAGCCAAGGGGTACATGGAAAAGGATTGGGGCAGTAGTTTTCCAAAAGCATATGTGTGGGCTCAATCCAATGACTTTTTGGAAGGCTCTGTGGTCTTTAGTTATGCCACCGTACCCATGCTGGGCGTCATGCCAAAGGATTTTTCCTTCTTCTACAGCATCTGGGAACGGAGTACCGTTTTAGCTCTATAGAAGGCAGCAGGCTACTACACTTTAAGGTGAAGGACAAGGCCTTTGTGGCCATCTTAAAGAAGGGTCCATACAAAGTGGTGATCAAAGCCAAGCAAGCACATCCTGTGGTTTTGGCATCCCCTGACCATGGAGAGATGAAAGCAAAGATCAAAGAATCCTTAGATGGTAGATTGCTTGTGAAAGTATTTCTTAAGGAGCAAGAACTCCTTTTCTTGGAGACGGACCGCGCGTCCATCGATGTGCATTATCCCCTGGAGGAGTCTTAAAAAACTTCTAGCGCCTAGAGAAAGAAACAAGAAGTTTCTCTGGGTGCTTTTTATTTATCGGAAAATTCTGTTATAGTAGAGTAAAAGAGGAGTAGAGAGGAGTAGAAAGACATGGCCATCAAGACCAAAGTCACAGAGCAAGATGTATTTGAGTTCATTGAAGAGTTAACGGTCTCTCCCAAACGTAAAGAAGATGCCCAAAAGCTTGTGGGCCTCATGGAAGAGCATACGGGGTATCCTCCCAAGATGTGGGGACCAAGCATTATCGGTTTTGGACAATACCATTATAAGTCGACACGAAGTGCCCAAGAAGGTGATTGGCCTTTGGTGGGATTTTCTCCTAGGAAAACGGCCCTTTCTCTCTATGTATACGCTGGAACGAAAAGGCAAGAGGAGCTTCTGGAAAAACTTGGCAACTATACCATGGGGAAAGCGTGCATTTATGTGAAGAAACTGGAAGACATTGACTTGGAGGTGCTCAAGGAGATGATGGATGAAACCATCAAGCTATTGGCAAAGGAATGAAACTAGACCGACCCGAATCATTGGGTTTGTATAGCCTAGGGGGGGGAAACCATGGATCAACAAGATCAACAAAAACTCATGAGGAGTCCGAAAAAACTGTCTTGGCTCTCTTTGGTGCTGGGGTTTGGCGCTTGGGGCGTCCTTGTTTTGGGCATCTTCCTAGGCATTTTTGTGGAGGTCATTGGCATTACCTCGTTCTTTACTCCAGTGATGCTTTTGGGGCTTTTGGGGGCCTATTTTGGCATCCAAGGGAGAAACCTTTTGGCGCATGAATCTTCTCGCTTGGCTGTACGTGCCAAACACGGCATTTATCTGGGGGTAGGCGCACTCATGACAACCCTTGTCCTTCGGGTACTGGTTTTTTTGTTTTTCATTTTGTGGTTGAAGCAGTGATCATGCTCTTGTAGTGGATTGAAAGGGGGGATGTAGTCATGGCGTGGCTGGAAGAAGTAGACCCTATTTATAGAAATGGCGCAGTGGTTTTGATGCTGTCTTTTATGGTCTATCTTGGGGCAAAGATGATTCTTCGGAGGTTTTACAAGAAACTGCTTGAAGAAGACAAATGGTATTTTACGAAAAGAATGGTATTTTACGAAAAGAATGGTATGAATAGTGTCTATGGGTTCATCGTCCTCATGGTGCTCATGACTTTCAGCGGTCAGTTACAAGGGTTTTATACTACCTTGGGTCTTGCGGGAGCAGGCATAACCTTTGCCTTACGTGAAGTCATTGTAAGCTTTACCGGGTGGTTTGCCATTTTCTTTGGCGACGTCTTTAAGGTGGGAGACAGAGTGCTCCTGGGTGGCCAATAGCTTCATCTTCACCTCTCCTGTGTACAATTACTCGGCCAACTTCAATTTTGTGTGGGATGAAATTCAAGTGCCCATTCGCTTTGGGAGTGATGTGGAGTTGGTGAAACGTATTCTGTTACAAGCGGCAGAGGATGTCTTAGGAGATATCCCCGCTCAAGCCGAGGAAGCATGGTTTGAGATGAGAAGGCGCTATAAGTTGGAAGATGCAGCCCTACAGCATCAAACATTTTTAAAGTTTGATGACAACTGGATCACCATCTCTCTTCGATATATTGTGGACATGCGTAGACGAAGAGTACGAAAGGATGAACTGTATCGCAAAATCCTACAGGCATTTCAGCAAGAAGAGGGCAGGATTCAGTTGGCTTCAGAAACGCTAGAATTGGTGACTAATGACAAGAAGTAAAAGAAAGGAAGGACTGTGTATGGACCGTTATGAATTCAAAGGAACACCAGAGAATTTCGCCATCATTTCAGATTTTTTAGGGAAGTTTTCCTTATTCATCTTTTTTTCTGGATTGGCCTTAGGTATTGTTTTAGGGGAACTTGGGGTCACGTCCTTTTTAACCCCCACCATACTTCTAGGGGTAGGGGCTGTGATCTTCGGCGTTTTTGCAAAGAAAGATTTAGAAGATGAGTTACGCCAGGCTCAAAAAAGAGCCCACAGGGGCATTTGTCTTGGCCTCCTAGGACTATCCATGGCCGTGGTCCTACGGCTCTTGGTCTATGTGTTGATGCTGCTTGTCTAAGAAAGGAGGCTAGGTCCTTGCATTGTTTGCTATGGATTTTCTATTTTCCCATTGCTGTGATTATGCATCTCATCAAAGGGTCAGGGAAAAGAAGATAGGAAAGGGAACATCACTCTTTGGGGAGGGGTGTTTCTTTTTTAGCTTCCGCCTACAAGGCCTTGGGGAACATAGAGGGGGGGGTGTTCTTCCAGGGAAGATGCCATAGGCACGCGCTTTCTTATGGTAGAATAGAAAGATGAGTAAACCTAGGAGGGGTTGGTGGATGAGAAAGATCATACAAAAACTAAAAGACAATGCGAAGAAGCTGGCCTTGCTTTTACCGGCGATCTTCATGGCGCTAAAGGATCACAGGACCCCTAAAATTGCGAAAGTTTTTGGTGGGTTGACCCTTTTTTATGCCTTATCGCCCTTGGACCTTATTCCGGATTTCATTCCGGTTCTAGGTTATGTGGATGATCTTTTGCTGCTCCCTCTTCTGGGGGCCTTGACCCTGCGGTTTATAGACAAGGGCATCATGGAGGAGGCTATGGAAAGAGTAAAGATCCTATGGCCCAAAGGCCTCCAAGGGAAGTGGTATTATAGCCTACCCGTCCTCCTCCTATGGGGGATCCTCCTAAGGGTACTTCTTAAATAGGTTCATAGAGAGGCTTCTTTTGGAAGCGTCTTTTTTTTTCGCTAATACGGGGTGTGGTATCGTTCCTTGAAAAGGATTCTATGAAAAAAACCTTATCACAGGGATGATTATTTCGTGCAGGGATGCTGAAAATTGATATTATAGAATAGTTATTTGGTTATCAAAGAGAAAAATTGTTGTAGGAGTGAAATCATCGTGATTGTAAAGGTGGAATGAACATGTTTAGAAAAATTCGAACAAAACTGGTGGTGCTCACCAGTATGCTCCTCTTACTCCCCATTTTGGTGCTGGGGATCTTTAGTTATCTCTCGGCCAAGGATGCTTTGGATGAGAAAGGCGAAGTGATTCTTAAAAATGGTGTGCGCCAAGTGATGCAACTCATCGACGTGCAAAAGGCGCAAGTGGCACGGGGTGAGATCACAGAGGAAGAAGCCATGGAGTATGTCCGGGTACTACTACTTGGAGAAAAAATGCAGATGGGGTACGGCCCATTCGTCGAGACATTGACCTGGGGCCAGTGGGTATCTCATCGCCTATACCAGTGAAGGTGTGGAAGCCATGCATCCCAGTCTTGAAGGGGTAGATGTATGGGAGGTAGAAGAAAAGGGAGATACAGGGTTTAAGTTTGTGCAAGAGCAGATTCGCATCGGGATGTCCGGGGGCGGTTTTCTTCGGTATGCATGGACACTACCAAACTCTGAGGAGATTGCCCATAAAATTTCCTATCAAGAATATGATCCGGACTGGGACTGGGTGGTTTCAGCCAGTGCCTATGAAATGGATTTTAATGAAGGGGCAAACAGCATCTTGATGCTCATTGGCGGTATTTTCCTTGGGGCAGCGGTGGTAGGACTTCTTCTCATCTTGTTGCTGGCCAACAACATTACCAAGCCCATCAAAGAGGTGGCTTCGGCCATGGATGCCATGTCCAAAAATCATTTAGACCTTCCCGCTATTGAGGTGAAGAGTAAAGATGAACTGGCTTTATTGGCCAAGGCTTACAATGGACTGTTGGCCAATTTTAAGAAGCCTTGTGACCACCATGCAGCAAACCTCAGGGTCTGTCACAGCCCTCTCGGGGAACCTGGTGGAAATTACCACCTAATCAAAAAGAGCACTTCATGAGGTGAGTACCACCATTCAAGAAGTGGCAGAGGCGGTGTCTGAGGAAACCAGCATCACAGAAAAAGCGGTGATGAAAACCCATGAGCTGGCAGAGGCCATCGAGGGGGTCACCAAGAAGACCCACGCCGCGGAAATGCGTTCTAAAGAGACAGAAAAAGAAAGTCAAGAGGGGCTAAGGGCCGTGAATCAGCTCTTGGAGGTGACCCAAAAGTCCAGTGAAGCCACAGAAAAAATCAGTGGGGTCATTGCCAAGGTTTCTGAGAGTACAGGGAAAATCAGCATCTTCACCTCCACCATCACAGGCATTGCAGATCAGACCAATCTATTGGCCTTAAATGCCAGTATTGAAGCGGCAAGAGCCGGGGAAGTGGCAAAGGTTTTGCTGTGGTGGCGGAAGAAATTCGAAAACTTGCGGAGCAGTCTTCCAAGTCTGTACAAGAGATCAAAGAGCTCTTGTCGGTGATTGAGCAGCAATCCAAGGAATCCACAGAGACCTTAAAAGAGTTAGAATCGGTGATGGATCTGCAAAATAGCAGCGTAGACGTGACCAAAGAGAAGTTTACCACCATTGAACAGAGTGTCCAAGGCGTCGTACACGTACTCACGGAGATTCTGCAAGATGTGGATAGCATGAATGAGATGAAAGAAGTCATTGTGGATGCCATGACAGGCATCTCTGCAAACAGCGAAGAGATTTCTGCCAGCACAGAAGAGGTCTCTGCATCCACGGAGGAGCAGCTGGCAGGCATAGAAGAAATCAACAATCAAACGGATCGATTAGATGACTTGGCCAAGGAGCTGGGAGCTTTGATCGAAGCCTTCAAACTATAATCTATAAGAGATTATCCATGGAATAGATTACCAAAGAGAGGGTCTTCGTCAAAGAAAAGACTGTGATGAGGGAACCTTAGAAGGGAATAGGCCTAGGAAGAAGAAAAACGCTATTGAAGTAGGCGTTTTTCTTCTTTTTTTTATGCACTCCATAGAAAATACGGTATACTATGAATAAAGTTACTATTCAGATAGTTCTAGTATAGTCGTAAAAAAATCCATGGATAGAGAAATCATAGGCCGTGTCCTTCAGGGATTCAGGGTGCAGGGCATCTAAAGATGGGCACTGTATGGGATGAATATGGAAATCAGGGAACATGCGTGATGGAAATATTTAAACAAATGTTCGATTCTTGTGGCAATAAGCCGATGGTGTTGATAAGATAAAAGTAGAATGGTGAATTGAAATGGGAGGAAAACTATGCGGAAAATTAGAGTGCTGCACTGTGCAGATATGCATCTAGGCTCAGAAATGACGAGGATTCCAGAGAAATCCAAAGAAAGACAAGAAGAGCTTTTGAGGACTTTTCGGAGGATTGTGAAACGAAGCAATGAGGAGAAGGTGGACCTCCTTCTCATTGCTGGAGATCTTTTCGATAGTTCTGGGGTTCCAAGGAACGTGGTGTCCTCAGTGATGGAGTATCTAAAAGAAGCGAAAGCCAGGGTGTTCATCTCTCCAGGGAATCATGATTATGTGTCCTTGGATTCCCCTTATGTGGAACCTTGGCCTGAAAATGTCCATATTTTCCAAGGGGATATGGAAAAAGTGGTCCTTGAAGACCTTCAAACGGTGGTTTATGGCGCAGGGTTTCAAGGGACTTATGTGAAGAAGTCACTATTTACCAAAGAACCTGTGGATCCTCAGCATCTGAATCTATGTGTGATCCATGGTGACTTGGTGGGCCCTGGGGTGCAAAGCCTCTATCACGGCATCACCAAAGAGGACTTGAGATCTTCTGGAATGGACTATGTGGCCCTGGGGCACATCCATAAGCGTACAGAAGTGTTGCAAATAGGGGAGACCTATTATAGTTATCCAGGATGCCCCGAAGGAAGAGGGTTTGATGAACTGGGTGAAAAAGGGGTCTATGTAGGGACCCTCTACAAAGGGGGACATGATTTGTCCTTTGTGCCCCTATGTGAGAGGCAATATCTACGTCTCCCCATAAACCTTGTGGAAACCTCCTCCGTGGTGGATGCGGAAAGAAAAATTCTCACACATCTTCAAGAGGCTTTTGGGGATTCATATGAAAATCATTATTACCATTTGATCCTTCAAGGTACCTATGAAGAGGGAGAAGCGCTTTCCATGGCCACCTTGCAAGGCCATTTGGCGGAGAAGCTGCACTATGTGAGACTTCAAAATGCCTTGACCCTGGAGGTGGATTATGAAGCCTTGGCCAAAGAGGCCAATTTGAAAGGCATTTTCGTGGACAGGCTTTTGAAGGAGCTTCAAGAAGCCAAAGAAAAAGAAGATGAGAGAAGAATAAGAATATGTTCACGAGCCTTGGAAGTGGGATTGAAATCTTTTGAAGGGAGTGTGGATCTTCTTGGTGATTAAGAAGCTTTATCTTGGGAATTTTGGGAAATTTAAAGACTTTACTATGGATCTTACAGAAGGGCTCACAGTGATCCACGGGCAAAATGAGGATGGGAAAAGCACCCTCATGGCCTTTGTACTCCTGATGTTTTATGGTCATAGTGGCAGAATACAAGACGTCACAAGGAACCCGAGAAAGAAATATCGTCCTTGGAATGGAGAAGAGATGCACGGGTATATTCTCTTCACCCATCAAGGGAAAGACCTTCGCCTGGAGAGAGTCTTTGGGGATACCCAAGGAAAAGATACAGTAAAGGTGTTAGAGATGCCCTCGGGAGAAGCGGTGAAGCTTCGGCATCCTAAAGAACCGGGGCAAGATTTCTTTGGCCTAGGAGAAGAAGCATTTTCTAGAAGTGTCTTCATCGGTCAAGGAGGGGTGCTCATGGGGGCCGGTGGGAAAAAGGATGAGCTCACAGAAAAGCTATTGAACCTGGTGACCACGGGCAATGAAGATATGAGCTATAAAAAAGCAGAGGAAGAGCTGCAAAAAGCGGCGGAATTCTATGTGAGTAAGAGCAAAAGATTGGGGCTTTTGGTGGAAGCGAGAGAGGCTTTAGAGGGGCTGAAAGGAGAAAAAAGCCAAGCGGAAGTGGAAGAAATGGATAAGGAAAGCGAGGCTTTTAACATTCTTGAGTTGAAGACCGAGCGGGAGGAACTTCGAGTAGAAGAAGAGCGCTTAAGGGGTCGGTTAGCGGTGTTACCCCTTCAAGAAGAGTGGAAAAAACTCTTGGCAGCCATTTCTCGGGAAGAGCGCCTACATGGGGTAGAGCGGGAGAAGAAAGACCGAGAGGACGCCCTGACCTTTCAGGGGAGACGTCTAGATGAAGAGTTCTTAAGAGAAGGGGAAGAGAAGCTCCAAGGGCTGAAAGATTTGGAAAAAGATATTTCACGCCTCTACCTGGAGCTGAAAAGCCAGGAAGACCTCCTCATAACCCAGGTGAAAGAGATGCCCAAAGAAGTGCGTCAAGAGGAAGTGGCGCGACTCATGAAGATCCAAGAAGAGATGGGGAAGATGAAAGAGGATCTAAAGGTCCTAGAGGAGAACATCCAAAGGGCAGAGGCCTATGAAGAAAGGAAAGATAGCCTACAGAAGCTGCAGGGTGCCGTGGCCGAGGCAAAAGGGCAAAAGGATCAGGCGAGAGCAGATTTTCATGAAGCCGAAGAGATCTTTAAAAAAGAAACAGAGGCACTGAAGAGCTTAAAAATCCAAGAGGAAGAAGAGGAGAAGGCCCTCCGAGAGGTTGATTTTTCTATACGCTCGATCCATGAGAAAAAGACTTGGCAAGAAGGAGCGTTAAAAGAGAGTCGAGAAACCCATGAAAAAGCCGTGGTAGAGGCAAGGAAAAAGCTCCAAGAGGCCAAGAAGCCCTTAGAGATGGAAGAGGTGGTACCTGCAAAGAGAAGCCTTAAGCTGCCACGACTACTTGCAGGTCTCCTTCTAGTAGGTGCTTTCCTAGGGCTGGGGATTGTTGTGGACCCACTGTTTTATGGGGGGGTATTCCTAGGACTGATGCTCATAGCATGGTCTTTTACAAAAACCAAAGAAACCACCCATAGGGTCACCAAAGTGGATGAAGAGAGAGTTCTAGAGCGTCAAGATGCCTTGGAGAGACTTCTTGCTGATGCCAAGGACAAAGAGGACGCAGAGGAAAGGGAGAAAAAGGCCCTGGACTTAGCCTATGATAAGGCGCGGGCGGTCTATGAGGAGAAAGAGGCAGCCTATAAGCACTGGAGAGAGAAGGTAGTGAGCCAAGAGGCCAAAGTGACGGTGCTGGAAGCTGCGATGAAAGAGCTGAGTATTTCAAAGACTCGGATGGAGACCCGCTATGAAAATCTTTTCCAGCAATATGAGCACGAAGAAGAGCTATTGAGGAAAGAAGAAGTGCCTCCAAGGGTTGAAGAACTCTTGGTGAAGAAGGAGCGGGTAGAAGAAGAATCTAGTGCTTTGGAGAAGGACTTCACCGAAGGTCTTTTGGCACACCAAGTGGATACTTTAAAGGATCTTACAGAGAAATTTCAGTTATACGAAAGAGCTCAAGAGAAAAAGCTGGAAAAAGAAGAGGAAATCAAGAAAAGAATAGAACTCGTGAAGAAGCACCAGGTACAGTATCACGCTCTGGAAACGTCATTGATGGAGTTTTTGGCTCCTTTAGGGGAGATGGGAGACAAGCATGGGGTGCAAGATGTCCTAGAAAGCTTTGCAGCTTCCCTCAACACCTATGAGCGAGTAAAGGATCAAGTAGCCTATTTACGGAGCATGCGAGAAGACCTGGAGAAAAATCATCCCATGGAGGAGCTGCAAGAGCGCAGAGAGAATCTTGAGGTGAAGATGAAGACGCTACTTCAGGTGGAAGTTCTGGATGAGGCTCAGGTGGAAGCTTTAGCCGCAGAAAAAGAAACGTTGGAGGAAGTCAAAAAGAAAGGGGCAAAGATAGGTGAAACCATTGCGGCCATGGAGTCTACACTGAAAGAGAAGTATCGACAGAAAAAGAATGTGAGCCAAGTGGTGGAAGAGATCCACGCCCTGGAGGAAAAAGTGAGCCTTCTTGAGGAAGAGCATGAAGCCTTAACCTTGGCGAGAACCCATCTTAAAGCGTCCTTTGATGAAATTGGTCGAAGTTTTGGACCCAAGGTCAATGGAAAGACGGAAGAGATTTTCAGGGTGCTCACCAAAGGGAAGTATCAGCGGGTGGCGGTGGACAAAGAGTTTCATATTTCTGTGGAAGATGAGAAACGAAAGCGCATCTATGAATGGGGCTTTTTATCCAGTGGGACCATCGACCAAGCCTACCTGGCTTTAAGGCTGGCTGTGGCAGATTTGGTGTTGCAAGACGGGGAACCCTTACCCTTGTTCTTGGATGATGTCTTCACCCAATATGATGATCAACGGGCAGAGGAAGGGATGCAGTTCTTAAAGGACTATGTCTCCAAGGGCGCAGAACCCATGCAAGGAATCATCTTCACTTGTCACGAGAGAATGTATGCCTTTGCCAAGACCCTTTTGGGGGTACAAAGTGTAAGGCTCTCTTCTTAAGGAGAGAAAAAGCTCTGGCGCTAGGCTAGAATCCCTTAGAAAGACCCATAAACCCATAAAAAAGGAGCACGCCGAGGCAAGGATTCTTGCTTTGGCGTGCTCTATTCCATTTATGGTTTGGGAAACATGAAATGGCTTGAATTAATTTCTTACAGCACCTTCAACGGTATAAGTTACATCGATGATGAACTCAGGTGTATCTGTAATGAGGTTTCTGTACTTGCTGTCTGTGTACTGTGCCATACCGCCTACATTGTAGACTTTATCCATGTCATAACCTTTGGCTTCAAGGATTCTCATCATCATGGCCACACGTCCACCGGACTGGCATAGGAGGAAGAGGGTCTTGTCTTTAGGGAACATGGTGCTTAATAGTGCATCAGACACATCATATACAGCCACAGGATCTTCTTGTGGTCCGCCGTAGAGCTGAACCATGGTTTCATCTGTGTGGGCATTCTCATTCCAGATGTAAGCGAAAAATGGAATGACTCCAAAGTTTTTGATGTGCTTCTTGGCATAGTCGTTGTAATCTCTAAGATCGATGTAAGCCACATCGCTTCTTCCTAGGTATTGATCAAGATTTGCACTGTTGATGGAAGAGCCTTCCATGGAAAAATCCCCTGCGGTTTCTCTTGGCGCAGGAAGTTCAGAAAGAAGAACATAACCTTGGTCTTGAGGATTCTTGACCCAACCTTCAGCCATGAGCTGTTCGTCAGTTTTTGCTTCTTCCACAGGTGCAGCAGCGGGTGCAGCGCAACCAGTGAGTACAAGAGCCAGGGTAAGGACTGCGATTAATTTTTTTAACATGATCTAACCTCCGATTAGTTATGTTTATTGGAAAAATTCATCTGTGGCATGATAATCCATCACAGCATTGATGATTCTGATGATGTTGTTGGCAGATACAGAAGAACCAGAGAAGGTATCTACGGTAAGATCACTTCTGCCTTCGCCATCGGTGTAGTCGGACGCTTCAATGTCCCACATGGTGCTTAGCGCTTCTAAGTACGCAGCGTTCTTTCCTTCAAAGAAAGGAAGGAATTCTGTTTTGAAAGTCTCATAACTAACACCAGCGGGGGTAGGATCACTGTCTCCCCAGAATCCACCTAAGTAGTGGCCTGAAGGCTCAGTGTCGAAGGAAATGTTCCGTAGCACTGCATCTTCAATGTTTCCACTGGCTGGAAGAGACATTTCCATGTAGGCTGTTTGCCAGAAATTTACATCAGCAGATCGGCAAGTACAAGAAAGGTATGTCACTTGATACTTGATGTAATCTCTTGCAGTATACTTGAAGTTTACAAAAGCGTAGAAAGGTGTTTCGGTCTTTGGTCCGTCGATGTGCGCATGGGGAATCACTTGTACTACGTTTGCGATCCCACCAGCACCAAGGCCTGAACTGTCATTTAAGAAATGATTCACCTGTTCTAAAGTCAAATCACCTGTTTCAGTTCCTGTACCTTCGTTACCGGAAGGGGTGTTTTCTGCAGGTGTGCTACAACCCATCAAACCGATGACCAACACAGCGGATAAAGCCAATAATAATTTTTTTGTCATGAGTTACCTCCTGTTTATTTAATGAACAAGATTATTATGGCATAACGTTCATAAGTTGGCAACAAACTTCACAAGAAAGTTCAATTGTTGTGAAATATCAAACGAAATGAAGGTGTTAAAAAATAACAATCCCATAATTAAACTGAAAGCGTTGATTTGCAATGTCTAGAAGTGATCATAGTGCGAAAATCTATGCGTAAGAACAAAGGAGATTTTAGATCGTAAAAGTACAATTAAGTATTGTTTATAAATAATATGATATCTTAATAGTATCCTAAGTTTGTAGAAAGTCTGTCGAAAAGAATAAGTTGAGCAAATTTCATTGGGGTGAAATCAAGCATTTTCCTAAGTTTTTAATAAAAATAGTAACTGACATATGATAATAATTCGGATATTCGTAAAGGTATAGGGTATAATTTTAAGAGATTTATAAATACATGTCCTGTAGAAAGGAAGAGAATCCTCAGTATAAATGAGGAGTATGTGCGCCTAAAGATTGTGAAAAAAGACAATAAGCGCCTGTTTTGCCGGAAAGTATGGAGGATAACTGTGCAATAATGGAACATTATATTCAAGTTCTTTTTCTCTTTTCTCAGAAACCAGAGAGATTTTCTTGTACAAAAGTCCAAGGTGGTATTTTACCTATTTTTCCTGGATACCCCCTAATTTTTTCTGAATGTGATAGATTTTCATACAGAAAACATTCTTTAAGTGAAAGTTTTATTAAAGTGTTTTTCAAAAATATCTCGTAGTGTCATATCCAAAGGAATACTTAAATTGCATAAAATCTAGTTGAACCCTTTCCAAAACCAGAGATCTGAGTCCTAGGCAGATGCTTCTTTAAGAAAATCCTAAGAACTTCTTTGTTTACAGCATTCCATCAGGGTGCTAAAATGAAACAAGATTTCCGACCGAACGTTCGGTCGGTTCATTTAGAGGAGGACTCTCATGATTTCAAAATATAGCGTGAAAAGACCATACACTGTAGTGGTGGCTGTAATCTTAACCATACTCTTAGGTGTCATTTCTTTTACGGGTATGAAAACCGATCTTTTGCCAAGTTTAGATTTGCCCTTTGTGGTGGTCATCACCCCTTATCCTGGCGCCAGTCCAGAAAAAGTAGAACAGCTGGTCACAAGACCCATGGAGGCGGCTTTGGGCACCTCTGGAGGCCTAAATAGTATCAGCTCCGTGTCTAGTGAAAACTCCAGTGTGATTTTCATGGAATATGTGGAGGGCACCAATATGGACAGTGCCATGATTGAGCTTTCTGGTAGTATTGACCAGGTAAAGGCTCGATTAGAAGAAGGCATCGGTGCGCCGATTCTCATGAGAATCAGTCCCGATATGCTGCCTGTTCTTGTGGCCAGCGTGGACGTTGAAGGCATGGAATTAGATGAACTCTCACAGTTTACGGAAGAAGAAATCATGCCTTCCTTCGAAAGAATAGATGGCGTGGCAGCGGTTACAGGCAGTGGATTGGTGGAACCTCGATTAGAGGTGGCACTGATTCCTGAAAAGATAGAGGCGTTGAACCAAAGAGTTCAAGAATATATCCTGGCAGAATTAGATAAGACTGAAGAAGAACTGGAAAAGGCCATGGCAGGCCTTGAAGAAGGCAAAGCCACCCTAGCCAAGGAATCCACGAATCAGAAAGAGCAAGTGGCCAAAGCCAGTGTTGAGCTAGGTAGTGCCATGGCTAATCTCAATGCACTTTTATCCGAAGAAGCAAAGCTCACAGCGGAAAGGGCAGCGCTGGAAGCCACCAGAGATCAGTTGCGTGCTGTGGTAAACATGAATGTCGTGGTGGAAGCACTCTTTCCTGGAGGAGTCGAATCCATGGAAGGAGAGACCTTGCAAGAGATTTTGACAGTCCTTCAAAGTCAAGTACCTGAATCTATAGGAGAATTGACTGCAGAATCAACGGATCAACTCACTGAGCAAGCCAGGGAAGCTGTGAAAACCCTTTTGGCGGTGGAGCTTCAGCTCTCTACTTTAAACATTCGCCAAATGACTCTACAGGCCATGAAGCCAGAACTGGAAAAAGGACTGGCTCAGACCAAAGGGGCTTATGAGCAGCTAGAAGCTGGTAAAATTACCATGGCCATTGAACTTGCCAAAGCAGATGTGCAAATGACTTCTGGGCAACAGGAACTGGAAAAAGGGTTAGCATCCTTTGAAGAAGCCAAGGAAGAGGCTTTAAAAAATGCTGACCTTTCAGGGATTCTGACAGAAGAGATGATCTCCAACATCATCATGGCGCAAAACTTTAATATGCCCGCTGGGTATTTGCAAGAAGGGGACGGACAGATCCTCGTGAAAGTGGGAGACTCTTTTGAGGATCCCATAGAAATTCAAGAACTGGTAATCTTTAGCATGGAACCCATTGGGGATATCAAACTCTCTGAGATTGCAGAGGTGGAAAAAAGAGACAACTCAGAGGAACTTTACACGAAAATCAATGGGAACAATGGGGTGCTGCTCACTTTCCAAAAACAAAGTACCTCTTCCACGGCAGAAGTCTCTGACCGTATTGAAGAAGAGATTCAGCGATTGGAAAGAGAACATGAAGATTTGAGCATCACTACCATGATGGACCAAGGAGAATATATTGACATGATTACCTCCAGTGTCATGGAAAACCTTCTATTTGGAGGCCTCTTGGCCATTTTGGTCTTGGTTCTTTTCCTTAGAGACTTAAAACCTACCTTTGTCATTGCCTTGAGCATTCCCATCAGCTTAACCTTTGCGGTGGTGCTCATGTACTTTAGCAATGTCACCTTAAATGTCATTTCTCTATCGGGCCTTGCCTTGGGAGTGGGGATGTTGGTGGACAACAGCATCGTGGTCATTGAAAATATTTACCGCTTGAGAAAATCTGGTTTGTCTGCTACAGAGGCAGCCATCACTGGAGCCAATGAAGTGGCAGGCGCCATTTTTGCCTCCACCTTGACCACAGTGAGTGTGTTTTTACCCATCGTCTTTACCCAAGGTATCTCGAGGCAGCTCTTTACAGACATGGGGCTCACCATCGGATACAGTTTGGTGGCTAGCTTAATTGTGGCATTGACTTTGGTACCCTCCATGGGAGCGACCTTACTAAAGACCACCTCTGAAAAAAAGCATAAATGGTTTGACGGTATTGTAGATTTCTACGGAAGCCTTTTGGACAAAGCCTTAAGGTTCAAATTCATGGTCATCCTTTTGGTGTTAGGACTCCTTGGCTACAGCATCTATGGGGCCACCCAAATGGGCACAGCCTTTATACCAGAAGTGGATTCACCTCAAATGAGTGCAAGTTTTGAAGCCCCAGAGGGTCTTGACACCAATGAAGTCAATGCCTTAAATGATCAAGTGGCGGAAAGCATTCTTTCCATAGAGGCCGTAGAAACCGTTGGGGTCATGCGAGGAGACGGCGGTGGTTTCATGGGCTTCTCTGGAGGAGGCGGGATGAATAGTGGAGGCGCAGCCACCTACTATATTCTCTTAAAAGATGATCGCACCTTAACCAACAAAGAGGTAGAAAACCTCATTTACGATAAAACAGAAGAATTTGGTGGAGAAATTAGTGTCACCGCATCGAATATGGATATTTCTGCCTTTGGGGGCAGTGGTGTTCAGGTGAAGATTGAAGGATTCAACACCGATGGCATGATTGAGATCGCCTATGATGTTGCGGCTTTATTAGAAAGCACCCAAGGGACAGAAAATATCACCACAGGTCTTGAAGATGCTGGGGAAGAAATTCGCATCACGGTGGATAAAGTCAAGGCTATTCGCGAAGGTCTCACAGTAGCGCAAATATTTGCAGAGGTGGCAGGGGCCTTAAGTCAAGACTTAACGGCTACACAGCTGACAGAAATGGGCACAAGTTATCCTGTAGTCTTACTAAAACCTTTGAAAGAAGGCCTTAATCGAGATACCATTGAAGACTTGACCATGGAAGTGAGTCAAAGAGATGGCACCAAGAAAGTTGTGGTGTTAAAAGATGTGGCTGAGGTTTCTGTGACGGAAAGCGTCCAATCCATAAGACGAGAGAATCAAAGCCGTTATATGACTGTGTCCGCGGACATTGCCGATGGATATAACATTGGTCTAGTGGGCAGAGATTTCCAAGGGAAAATCGATGCCTATGAAGTGCCAGAAGGGTATAGAGTCACCTTAGAAGGAGAAAATGAAACCATTCAAGATACCATGGGAGACCTGGTCTTAATGATTCTACTGGCGGTGGTCTTCATTTACCTCATCATGGTGGCCCAGTTCCAAAACCTTTTGTCTCCCTTTATCGTACTCTTTACCCTACCCTTGGCCTTCACAGGAGGACTGCTCCTTCTATGGGCCACTGGGATGGATCTATCCATCATCGCCATGCTGGGATTCTTAGTCCTGGCAGGGGTTGTGGTGAATAATGGGATCGTCTTTGTCAGTTATGTGAATCAATTAAGAGAAGAGGGACAGAGCAAAAGAGAGGCGCTTCTTCAAACTGGTAGAACTAGAATTAGACCCATCATCATGACGGCCTTAACCACCATCTTGGCCATGACCACCTTAGCCCTTGGCTATGGCAGTGGCTCTGAAATGATGCAGCCCATGGCTGTGGTCACAGTAGGAGGCCTTGCCTACGCAACGCTTCTGACCCTCTTTGTGGTCCCCATCTTGTATGACCTCTTTGTTAGGGAA
>Ga0194138_10000197_pt1 | contig 30049 bp, 27 predicted proteins | sample TARM_MetaG_T2_14_FD_134022 | JGI IMG/M metagenome (GOLD analysis project Ga0194138, IMG submission 134022) | Freshwater microbial communities from Pennsylvania, USA, analyzing microbe dynamics in response to fracking - TARM_MetaG_T2_14 (version 2) | ecosystem: Environmental > Aquatic >...
TTAATTGATTGCGGTTTGTTCCAGGGAAGTGAAGAATTGGAAAAACTTAATCGGGAACCCTTTCAATATAACCCGGAAGACATTGATTTTATGCTTCTCAGTCATGCCCATATTGACCATAGTGGAAGAATTCCCAAACTAGTCAAAGAAGGATTTAATGGCAAAATTTACTGCACCAACGCTACTTACGATTTATCCGAGATTATGCTCAAAGACAGCGGCCATATTCACGAACAGGACACAAAATGGTTAAATAAATCCAGAAAACGTTCCGGCAAAAAGATTCTCGAACCTCTATATACAGTCGAAGATGCAGAAAATAGTCTTCGGTATTTCGAACCGGTGCTGTATGATCAAAAAACCGATATTACAGAAGATATATCCGTACGTTTTATCGATGCCGGTCATATTTTAGGTTCTTCAATTGTGGAATTATGGATTAAAGAACAGGACGATACCGTAAAAATCGTTTTCTCCGGGGACTTAGGTTCCTCTGGCAAACCTATTATCCGAGATCCAGAGTTTGTAAAAGAAGCGGATTATTTGATTCTTGAATCGACCTATGGGAATCGAATTCATGAGAATAAGGAGTTTCGAATGAAAAAACTGATGGGAATTATTAATGATACCGTTTCAAAAAATGGTACTGTTATAATTCCATCCTTTGCAGTAGGAAGAACACAAGAATTGATATATGAACTCCATAAATACTATGAGGAACATAATAACATAGAAGAATTCTTAAAAATTCCTATCTATATTGATAGTCCCATGGCTATTTCCGCAACAGAAATATTTAAAAAGAACACCTATGCATTCGACGATGAAGCTCGTAAATTTATTTTAGAGGGTCGTAACCCCTTGGATTTTGAAAATCTGTATTACGTAAGAGACCATAAAGAATCCATGAGGCTCAATGAAGCAGACTATCCAAAGGTGATCATTTCCGCGAGTGGTATGTGTACTGCAGGTCGAGTACGCCATCACTTAAAACATAATTTATGGAAAGAAAAAAATGCGGTAGTTTTTGTGGGATACCAGGCCCATGGCACCCTTGGTAGAATCTTACAGGAGGGTGTTAAATCGGTAAAAATCCTTGGAGAAGAAATTGCAGTCAAAGCATCCATCCACAGCGTTGAGGGTTTTTCCGCCCATGCGGATCAAGAAGATTTAATTAACTGGGTTGGACATTTTGAAAAAAAACCTCAAAAAATCTTCTTAGTTCATGGTGAAGAAGAAAACGCTCGAGGTTTGTATGAGTTAATTAAGGAAAAATACGGGCTTAAATCCTTAATCCCTTCCATGGGTTATTCTTTTACGGTAGAAGAATCCGTACTGAAGGAAGAGTCCGGTGAAATGCTCAAACCTATAGAACGAAAAGAAGTGATCAAAAAAGAACTTGAAGAAGTTCTTCATCAGTTCCAGAATTTAGAAGCTAAGACCGATCGATTCTTAGATGAAATAGTTTTAGAAAAAGAATATGATAAGATCAAGAATAAACTTCTTGAATTACAAAGGGAGTTAATGGATATTACCATGCTTATTGGAAAATAATATATCTTAACTGCCTATAATAGCATTGGCGAACAATAATCGACATGTAGTTAAAAAAGAAAAAACAGTAGATCCTATCTACTGTTTTTCCATGCATCGATTCTTTGATTTCGGTTCGTATAAAGCTTATTCCATTCCCAGTATCCTTTTACATCATGGCTTGTTTTCGTATCATTCTTATGAAGGGATTCATAGGACTTTAAAAGCTTATTGGTATCCTTTTTTTGCATATCTACCACCACCTCCGTATAAATTATCTGCTTTAGGTATTATTATACATCATATAATAATAAAAGCAAGGGCAAATTGACTATCTTTCATTAATTTGATAAAGTAATGAAGAGCTTTTACGAATGTATACGTTTATAGGAGGACTATTTTATGACAGTAATAAAACTTGCAGAGGAAAGCACAAAATCCTATTTTGTACAAGATTACTTAAATCGATACGGTTCTTTTCAGGATCTAGCGGAGCAGTATGCAAATGCCTGTATTTTTTTCAATCGATCTTTCGTGGTCATGCAACAGAATAGAATAATCGGAGGAATCACCTGGTCTATTAAAGAAGGAATCAACTCAGGAATGGTTGAAATATTTCAAATGTCGATTTTAGAAGAATTTCGTGGTCAAGGTTATGGTTCATTATTAGTTGACAACTGTCTAAAAGATATTGAAAACTTTTATTTGATGCGGGCTTGCCCCCTTCAAAGAGTATATATTATTATAACCGAATCCAACATTATAGGCCGGAACTTATACCGTAATAAAGGATTCAATGTTGCAGCGGAGTTAATGCATCATCGCTCTAATAGTAAAATGGATATACTGTATGTTAAAAATTATGGGTTGAATACGTGAAGCTAAAATTTCTGTCTAAATACTACAAGTTTAATCCTAAGGGGTGTGTATATTGAATAAAAATAATTTTACTAATATTTTTTTTCCGGTGATTCTGTTTGTTTCATTCCTACTTTTATTCGGCTGTTCTGAAGATGATGATTACCAATTGGTTCAACAGAGTACGTTTGCTTTAGGAACTTATAATCAGGTGACGGTTTATGCTCCCGATGAAGAAGGACAAGGCATTATCAATGAGGTATTTACAAGAGTTGAAGAAATAGAAACTATAATGAGTTCCAATATCGAAAACAGTGACATATCAAAACTAAATAACCAAGCAGGTGAATCTACAGTTATTCTGAATCCGGAGACCTTTCATATGCTGCAACTCGCAAAGGAATACAATGAAATAACCGAGGGAACTTTTAATATTGGAATTGGAGCTTTGATTAGTCTTTGGGATATTGGTGGAGATGACCAAAAAGTGCCTGAAGGAAGTCAAATAGATGCTATTCTTGATCACTTTAATATGGATCAATTAATCTTAAATGAGGAAAGTTATGAAGCGAAAATTAAAGATCCGAAAATGATTGTAGATTTAGGCGGTATCGCTAAGGGCTATGCGGTAGATGAGGCAATTCGAATAATTAAGGAACATGGTGTTGATCACGCTATTGTGGATTTTGGCGGAGATGTTTATGTTTTGGGCGATAATCCCGATGGAAATGAATGGCGCATTGGCATTAGTACACCGGAAGTTGGGGGATCAGGAGTAATGGGCAGATTATTTTCTTCCGATATGTCTATAGTTTCTTCGGGTGATTATGAGCGTTATTTTATCGAAGAAGGTCAACTATACCACCACATTCTAGACCCCAGTACCGGTTATCCTGCTGATAATCATCTTTCCAGTGTTACAATAATTTCTGATACTGCACTGGAAGGAGACATTCTCGCCACAGCAGTTTTTGTGATGGGTCTGGAAGAGGGATTAAACTTTGTTAATAGTCTTGATGATATTGAAGCAATCTTAATTACAGATCATAAAAAAGTGCATGTTACTTCCGGCGTCACGGATCTTTTTGAAATCATGGATGAAGAATACATTCTTTCAGAGTGATCATAACACCGTACTAAGGAAACTATTACTAATGATTGAATTTAATAAAAAAGAAAAAAAGAAAAAACGTAATCAAGAAGTAGAGTATTCTCTCTTTTCTTATTACGTTTTTATATTATTAGGATATTTTATTTTCATATTTTAATAATTTTACATTTGATAAAAATTACCTCGATAATTTTAATCAATGAAGTACAATCCTAAGTATCAATAGATTACCCTACAATTTCAACATCTGTATTCAATTTATAAATTACATCCTTTCGCTCTACTACGAGACGAACCTTTTCTTTTAATGCCTTATCTTTTTTAATATTAACAAGCAGCTCTCTGACAGGATTAATTGCAGTTGGATTCCCAACGGCTCTTAGCATGGATATATCGCCATTGGTATCTCCATAAGCATAACTTTTTGACAAGTCTAAATCATATTTTTCTTCAAAATTCTTAATTGCTTTTTCTTTACTTTGAGAGTCCCACATTTGGTCAATTTCTCCCGTTAGGATATCTTCACTATCTACGTGGTATTTTGTACCTACAAAGTCCTGTACTCCATACTTTTCAGCCATTTTTTCTACTAAGTAATCCGGTCCGCCGGAAATAAAAATTAGTATATGTCCCTGCTCTTTATGCCATTGAATTCGATCTCGAGTGTATACGTATACTCTTTCTCCTTTTTTGGCTATTACCTGATCACACATAAATTCCATATGCTTACGACTAATCCCTTTTACAGAATTTATATAAATGTGAGCTACTTCAAGAAGGTAATCTTCATAATTTCCTTGGCGTTTATCCCAGTTATGAAAAGTCTGTTTTGCTTCATTATGCCATATAGAAGGATCTATTATTTCGTATTTAATCATTTTTTTAAAATGTTCCACCATTAAAGAATCTCTATATAAGGTTCCGTCTACATCAAATAATGCACCAATATTTTTCATGTCTACCCTCTCCTTTGCTCTTTCCTATAATATACCCAAAATCATAATAAAATAACCCTACTCCTTTAATGGAAATAGGGCTATTTCAGATTCTCAAATTAAGTTGCTAGATTATGACTTGGAATTAAGTTTAATTTGATCCAACACCGCATAAGCAATATTCGAAGAGTGGTCACTAATTCGTTCAAGGTTACTGATAATGTCTAGGAAGACCACTCCGGAACCGCTGTTGCAAAGATTTTTATTTAAGCGATGAATGTGATTTGCTCGTAATTTTTTCTCAATTTCATCGATTCGATTTTCAATTTCCAGTACCTCTAATGCTAAGGAATAATCTAAGTTTGTCAATGCAGTTAAGGATTTTTCGTATACATCAATGGTAATCGTGCTCATATTTTCCAACTCTTCAATAGCCTCTTCTGAAAAATGGAGGTTATTTTCCAATCGGTATAATGCAAGTTCTGCGATATTATCGGCATGGTCACCCACCCGTTCAATATCATTGATTGTATTAAATAGACCTGTAACTATCTCTCTATTCTTCATTGAAATATCAGTATTTGAAACCTTTACCAAGTAGGCCGACAACTCCCGTTCAATTTCATTCACTATTTTTTCAGTTTTAAAGGCTTCCATTATTTCTTTTTCACTTTTATTAAAAAAGCCCTTTAACGCGCTGTGAAGAGTTCTTTTAGCCGTATTCCCCATATGTAGGGTTTCTCTTGTTGCGGAGTTCATAGCAATTGAAGGAGTCTCCAATAGACGAATATCAATATATTTGATTCCTTCTTGAAGATCATCTTCTCCAGGGACCATTTTCTTTGCAGTTTTTACAATCAGTCCTGCAAAGGGTAATAACATGATCGTACTGGTAACATTAAAAATTGTATGAGCATTTGCAATTTGTCTCGTAACATCATTCGGTGATAATTGTTCAACAATCCAATATAATGGATCTCTTAGGAAAATTACAAACACTAAGGTTCCTACAATATTAAAAACCAAGTGAGCCGCAGCAGCCCGACGAGCTGTTCGGTTGGCACCAATTGAAGAAATTATTGCGGTAACGGTTGTTCCAATGTTTATACCAAATAGCACTGGTAAAGCTGCTCCCAAAGGAACTAATCCCTGAAGTGATAAGGCCAACAAAATACTTGTTGAAGCGGAACTACTTTGTACTGCAACAGTAATAAAAAATCCTGCTAAAATTCCAAGTATCGGATTATCTGAAAAACTAACAATTAGATCTTGAAACGCTTGAAGTTCTCGCAGAGGACTTACTGCATCTCCCATAAATGTCATACCAATAAAAAGAATACCAAAACCGATGAAAGCTTCCGAAAGTTGCTTAACTCTCCGGTTTTTTGTAGCCAACCAAACGATCATAGCAATACCAATAATAATTGGGGCATAGTCATTAATTTTAAAAGCAATTACTTGAGCTGTAACCGTGGTTCCGATATTGGCTCCCATAATGACTCCTACTGCTTGACTAAGATTCATCATTCCAGCATTTACAAATCCTACTACCATTACAGTGGTAGCACTACTACTTTGTACAACGGCTGTTACAACAGCTCCGACTGCCACACCTAAAAATCGATTTGTTGTTAAAAGACCAATAATATTTTTAAGTTTATCTCCAGAAGCACGTTGCAAACTTGAACTCATTACATGCATACCATAAAGAAAAAGACCGAGTCCTCCAAGAAGTCCGAAAAGGATATCCATTCAATTGCCTCCCTAGTTCATATGTTTTGTGAAATCATTCTAATAAATACAAGTCTCATTATATAAAAGCACTAATAATAATACCACCGATTAAAATGTATAATATCATTAATTTTTATCTGTTTACTTAAATCTCAATATCCTGGATGTATACATTGACCTGTTCTACCGGTATATCAGTCATTGATTGCACCATTTCTTTAATTCGTTTTTGAACTTTTTCAATAACTTCCGGAATTCGAATGCCTAGTTGGATTACAACAGATATATTAACTACAATTTCCTCATCACCCTTTTGGATTTTAACTCCTTTTTTGCTGGAAGTTTTTTTACTAAAGACCTCTGTAAAAGAATCCGACACCCCGCTGGAAAAAGAGATAATACCTTCCACATCTTTAACAGCTTCCCGAATAACAGTCATAATTACTTCATTGGAAATTTCAATTTTTCCCTCTTTACTGATGATTTCCATTTTTCTGCCTCCTTAGATCATTATTTATAGCTTTCGCTTGTTCATAGTCTTCTTTTTTGTTGATATTATAAAAACTCAATTCTTCTGAATCAAATTTGTGAATGATTTCTTCCCCAATGGTATGAAGTTTAATTTCCGGAAAAAAATCGATAATTTTATAATGTTTCTGATCTATCATTTTTTTCATCGGTATTAAACAGTTTTTGTGATAAATACCATGTAAAGGTTGATAGTATTGATCAATTTTCGGTACTACCACATTATAGCCCTTCGAATGATTTATTATATACTTAACCAGATCTTCATTAAGGAAGGGCATATCACAAGGTAAAAAAAAACCTCTTTCTGTTGGTATCTGAGCTAACCCTGAATAAAGACCTACCAGAGAATTTTTTTTAACGGTATTCGCAAGATCTGGTACAAAGCATACATTTTCTAAGAAATCATAGGTTTCCCGCTGATTCGTAACGATATATGTTGACTTTTCAAATATTTTTTCAAGTTTTTGCACCATGATCTCAATGATTTTCTGATCATCCATTTCTAGTAAAGCTTTGTTCTCTCCCATACGGCTATTAGCCCCACCAGCAAGTATTACAGGGGTAATATTAAGCTTTTCCACTGAATTATTCATTTATACCCTATCGCTTCCTATAATATTTTCTTCATATTGCAAGTGAAGTTTATTAATATCCTGTGTAAGAATTAACTCTTCTGAATTTGCGGAATGAAAAACGACTTCACAGTCTTCATTGTCGCATAAATGGAAGTGGGTTCCATGAAGATAAGGTAGCACTGACTTTTTCACCATTTCATAAACTTCATCTGCAATGACCTTATGGGTAATACTATTACACAAGGGACATCGGGTTTCGTTTTTGTGACAACCTTTCTTGCAGGTACTACAAGACATGTAAACGCCTCCTATAAACTCTTTATATTACTTTAGATTTACTGATTAATACTAAATGTATCTATAAACATTTTAACACAGAGAATGTTTAGATGCTATACTAAACCCGTCAATCAATAAATCAGATTGCATTTTATTTCTTTAAGATTTATAATGAGGCTTGTAGACTCATTATAATCGTTTTTTAAAGCTTATTTATGATCTTATATTCCATCAAGGAGGCTTATATGAAAAAACAATTTGATAATCCTTATTTACAGGTTAGTGAACCGAAATCTTCTTTGGATTTTTTAAGTAAAATTGAGCAGGAAAAGAGTTCTTTTTATCCCTTGCAATCTCTATTAGGGGTTGTTGGTGTGATTCTTATTTTTTTAAGTTTTCGAAATCCGATATACTTTTTTGTCGGAGCAGCTTTTCTATTCTTGAGAGTGTTCTGGCGAAAAAATACCGATCCCTTATTATCCGCACTGCAACAAAGCAAACTATATTATCGCAAGAAGCGATTTGACAAATGTTTATCCTCATTGGACCATTTGATTCAAGAATATCCGGAAAACCATGGTCTTAAGCTTATTCAAGGGGAATGTTATTTACATATGAATCGATTGGATGAAGCTTATGAAATCTATAAGTATGGATTTGTACATTCTCGAGAATCATTCTTAGACGAGTCTTCTCAAAAGCATATGGTATACTTGCTGTTTTTAGTTGTACACTTTCGTGATTTTGCTTTTGGTAAAGAGATTGCCGAATTTTATCAGGTTAAGAAAAATTCAGAGTACTTTATTGCCTTATGGTGCAATTATTACTTAGGGATCATCAATTATCAAAATGGAGACCCCCAAAAATCTCTTAAACATTTCAAAAAAGTTTATAGCCTAAACAGTGATTTCAAAAATATTACTAGGGTTCTAGAAAGAGTTAAGAAACAGGAAAGCATTGAATCATTAATATAGGAAAAAACATTTAAAAACAGACCGAATGATCATTCGGTCTGTTTTTGTATTGGTGTGCTATACTCATAAATTGTTAACGGGGGACAGTAAAATCAAATCTATCCCTTTACAACGATATTATAGATTCGACCTGGAACATAGATCTCTTTTACAATTTGTCGACTTTCCAAATGTTCCTGAATGCCCTCTGTTTCTTTAACAATTTTTTCAACGGTTTCTTTCGTTGCATCGGGTTTAATTTCCACTTTGCCTCGAACTTTTCCGTTTATTTGCACTGCAATTTCTATGAATTTATCGATAGTCTTTTCCTCTTCCCATTTTGGCCAGTGTTGTTCGACAATTCCCTCACTGTGGCCTAAAATTTCCCACAATTCTTCCGTAATATGAGGAGCCACTGGATTAAGAAGTATCAACAGGGCTTTGAATTCTGCTTTTGTCACCCTGCCAAGATCATAAAAATCATTAATTAATGTCATCAAGGCTGCAATACCGGTGTTGTACTTTAGGCTTTCGTAGTCTTCACTGACTTTTTTTATGGTTTGATGCATTCGAACTTCCAAATCTTTTGAGAACTCGTCGCCTTCTACCAAAATGTCTTGTATTTTCCAAACTCGGTCTAAAAATCTTCGGCAACCTTTTACTCCGTTTTGTGACCAAGGTACACTTTTTTCAAAGTCTCCTATAAACATTTCATAGACTCGGAGGGTATCTGCTCCAAATTCTTCTACTATTTCATCAGGATTTACTACATTCCCTTTTGACTTAGACATTTTCTCATTATTTTCCCCTAAGATCATCCCATGGGAAGTTCGTTTTTGATAAGGCTCTTTTGTAGGTACCACATTAATATCGTATAAAAACTTATGCCAAAATCTTGAGTAAAGGAGATGAAGAGTGGTATGTTCCATGCCTCCATTATACCAATCCACCGGTAACCAGTAATCCAGCCTCTCCTTTGAAGCTAAGGCCTGATCGTTATCTGGATCCATATACCGAAGATAATACCAGGAAGATCCGGCCCATTGAGGCATCGTATCGGTTTCCCTTCTTCCCTCTTTCCCGCAGGACGGACAAGTAGTTTTTACCCAGTCCTTAATATTTGCTAAAGGAGATTCTCCATCATCGGTGGGTTCGTAATTTTCCACTTTCGGCAACTCCAGTGGAAGTTCTTCTTCCGGGATCGGCACCCAACCACATTCTGTGCAATAAACTAGTGGGATCGGTTCACCCCAATACCGTTGTCGGGAAAATACCCAGTCCCGAAGTTTATAATTTACTTTTTTCTCTCCCAAGTCTCGGTCTGCTAACCAGTTACTGATTTTTTCAATTCCATCCTGGGGTTTTAAACCATTGATAAATTCTGAGTTCACAAGAATTCCCTGATCCACATCAGTAAAGGCTTCTTTGGTGACATCTCCGCCTTGGACCACTTCTTTAATGGGAAGGTCAAACTTCTTTGCGAACTCCCAGTCCCGTGTATCATGTCCCGGTACTGCCATTATTGCTCCTGTGCCGTAACTCATTAACACATAGTCGGAAATCCAAACAGTCATTTCTTCCTTCGACACAGGGTTGATGGCTTTAATTCCTTGTAATTGTACTCCGGTCTTATCTTTTACCAGTTCACTCCGTTCAAAATCCGATTTTTTAGCCGCCTCATGCTGATATTGATGAGCTTCGTCAAAATTTTCAATTTGACCCTTAAGTCTATTTAACACCGGATGTTCCGGAGAAATTACCATATAGGTGGCTCCAAATAAAGTGTCGGGACGAGTGGTAAATACTTTTAGAACTTCTTCGGTTCCTTCAATCGCAAACTTTATCTCCATTCCCTCAGATTTTCCGATCCAGTTCTTTTGCTGGGTTTTAACCCGTTCAATGTAATCGACTTCATCAAGATCATTAATCAGCCTCTCCGCATATTCGGTGATTTTTAGCATCCATTGGTTTTTAACCTTTTGTACAACTTCTCCACCACAGCGCTCGCAACCACCCTGTACTACTTCCTCGTTAGACAGACCGACTTTGCAAGAAGTACACCAGTTTATAGGAAATTCTTGTTTATAAGCCAATCCTTTTTCGAATAGTTTAAGAAAAATCCACTGGGTCCATTTATAGTAACTAGGATCAGTAGTATTAACTTCTCTGGACCAGTCAAAGGAAAACCCTAAGGATTGCAACTGAGCTTTAAAACGGGCCACATTATCTTTGGTAACCTTTTCCGGATGAATTTTATTTTTTATCGCATAGTTTTCTGTTGGTAGGCCAAAGGCATCCCAACCCATGGGAAATAATACATTATAGCCCTGCATTCTTCGTTTTCTTGCCACCACATCCAGGGCTGTATACGGTCTTGGATGCCCAACATGAAGCCCTTGTCCCGATGGATAGGGAAATTCTATTAAAGCATAAAATTTTGGCCGATCATCACTTTCCTTTACATGAAAAACCTGTTTTTCCTCCCACCGTTTTTGCCATTTTTCTTCGATGGATCCCGGGTTATAACTTAAGTTTGCACTCATTCTTATTCCTCCTTTAAATAATTAATGTAAAATATTTATTCTCCCATCAAAAAAATCTTCCTCTCATTTAGAGACGAAGATTCGCGGTACCACACTAATTGATAAATGTAAATACATTTATCCACTCTTCGATTAACGGATCGTAACCGGTTTGACTTACTTTTTTCAGCCAAACAGCTCTATAGACGAGTTCAGTATCTTTGTTTACCATATTCCACCTACTATGGCTCTCTGTAAAACAAAGTTAAAACTTACTACTTCTATTCATCGCATTTTTTAATTCAATTGTATAAAATTGATTATAACAAAGTTATCAGAATAAATCAATTAAATCACCCAATAAATATATCAAAAACAGGTTTTACTTTGCTACACCTTCATTCTTGATGCCGTAATAGTTCGTTCCCCATACTCCCAGTAAAATTAGTATTGCCCCCACTACATGGAACCAGTAAAAGGGTTCTCCTAAGACCAAAATTCCTGCTATGATAGAAACCACCGTTACCAAATTCCCAAATACTGCTGATTTTGTAGCTTCGATCTTTGAGAGCATAAAATTCAGCATGAAAAAGGCTAAAACAGAAGATAAAATTCCTAAATAGGCTACTGCGAATAAAACTCCAGGGTTTAGCAGCGGTGTAAAATATGATGTTATTTCTCCTCTGATGATATGATCCGTTACCGCTATTCCATTAAAAACCACAAGACCTACCATCATCATAAAAAAAGTGATTTCTATGGCATTAAAGTATAAGGAAGATTTTCTTGATAGAATATTAAAAGCGCCAGCAGAAAAAACTGCACCTAAAAGGACCAACATCCCGATAAAATTTCCTTCTACTTCACTTTCCCTCATAATGGTGATAAAAATCACTCCTGCTACGGATAGAAAAATGAAAATCCACTGTTTCGTACTGGGTTTCTCTTTGAGAAATATCACTCCGAGTATTGCCGCTACTACCGGTATTAAGGAAATCATCATTCCACTTTCTGAAGCCGAGGTCATATCCACCCCTGTAACTTCGCATATAAAGTAGAGAACAGGTTGAAAAAGAGTTAAAAAGAATAAGGGTTTTATTCTCCGTCCGGAAAAATTAATCTTAATAACCTTTAAGAGTCGAAGTATCCATAATAAAGTACTGGCAAATATAAAACGAAGCCCAAGTAGATGGAAGGGATCCAGTATTTCTAATGCCCCTTTGGTAAAGGTGAAGGAAAACCCAAAAATAACTGCAACCAGCAGTCCTGCAAGAATCGGTAATAACTCGTCTTTTTTGTTCATAACAGTCCCTCTTTTCTTTAATCTTATGTAGTGATCAATAGATGGATATTTATAGATTAATGAAGTTATGGTAAAACTTTGCTTTAAAGTAAGATAACTAGTGTGGGATAAGAAAAATGCTTTAGATTTGAAAGCATAATTAAAAACGATGCCTTGAGATTTCCTTATAGACATTAAAAAAGCATTATGGGTTACCATAATGCAAAGTTTTTAATTTGGTGGAGGCGGTGGGAATTGAACCCACGTCCGAAAGCCCTTCACCATCAGTTTCTCCGAGTGCAGTTACTAATTTAAGTTTTGCCTTTCAAAACGCCTAGTAACAGGCTTTAAGATCGGCTAGTCCTAATTGTACAACTTAGCGTCAGGACATCCGTTAAGTCGTTCCCCACATAGGTTGACGTCTGATCCTAAGCTGTGGGAACTTAGAAGAGACGGGCTACCTAATAAATTAGGCAGCTAATGCGTAATTATTATTATCTGCGTTTATCTTTAGTGCTCAGTTTTTTTACGTGTGAAAGAGCGAAACACGACTCGCTACTGATGGATACAGACCCCCGTCGAAACCAGTACGCCCCCTAAATTTCTTTTTGACGTTGTCGAAGGGCTTTTTGAATATTACGATTGGCATCTCTTTTCGCAATATCTCTTCGTTTATCATGAATTGCTTTACCTTTTGCTACACCAATGGACACTTTTACCCGTCCGTTTTTAAGATAAACTTCCAGTGGAATCAGGGTATATCCCTTTTGTTTAATATAACCGATAAGCTTACGAATTTCTTTTTTATGAAGCAATAATTTTCGAACCCTAAGGGGATCTTTATTGTAGATATTTCCCTTTTCATAAGGACTGATATGCACCCCGTGTAGGAAAACCTCTTCCCCATCAACCTGGGCATAGCCTTCTTTGACATTAATCTTGCCCATACGTATAGACTTAACCTCTGTCCCTACCAGGACGATTCCTGCCTCTAAAGCCTCTTCGATAAAATACTCGTGTCTTGCTTTACGGTTTGTCGCCAATGTTTTTCCCTTGTTATTTGCCATAACCTTCATCCTTTAACTGCGTCATCAAGCAACTTAGCTTTTGTTGCTAGAGCAATTATAACATGGGATAGGGCAACTGTCAATTTATTGAACGCTACCCTTCTCCCACCTTCACTTGCTTACATAGGTTTATTTATTTGATATATTTTCGTTTTTGTCTGAATCATTTTCTTCTTTTTTTACATTGACCAGACTAAAATTCACTTCCCCTTCCATAACATTCACCTTTTCTACCTTAACCACTACAGACTCTCCTATTCGAAATTGCCTTTTGGTTCGTTCTCCTAATATTTGCTGATTTTCCCGATCATAATGGTAATAATCATCGGTCAACGAGCTTAGACGGATAAGACCTTCAATGGTATTCGGAAGCTCCACAAATATTCCGAAAGACGTTAAACTGGTAATAACACCTTCGAATTCTTCACCGATTTTTTTGGACATATATTCTGCTTTTTTAAGATCTACGGTTTCCCTCTCAGCAGAAGCTGCTTCCCGCTCTCTTGTAGAGGATTGATCAGCAATCTTCGGTAAATTCTTTTCCAACTTTTTTAAACGATTTTTCGATAATTCATTATTCAGATGCCATTTGATTATTCGATGAATCATCAAGTCCGGATACCTTCGGATTGGCGATGTAAAATGACTATAATAATCTGCTGCAAGTCCGAAATGTCCTACATTGTCAGCAGAATACTCAGCCTTTTGTAAGGATCTTAGCATCAAGGTATTTAGCATTTTTTCTTCCTTTTTACCCTTTACCTTTTCATTGATCTCTTGAAGTGCTTTGGGATGTACTTCATTTTGAATTCCTTTTATTTGATACCCGAAATTATAGATAAATCGATTGAATTCTTGAATCTCTTCAAGGTCCGGTTCTTCATGAATTCGATATAAAAACGGTATTTCCAGCCAATGGTATCGCTCTGCTATCGTTTCATTGCATACCAACATAAACTCTTCGATGATTCTATTGGCAGTTCTACGCTCCTCTTCTTCGATATCCACTGGCGTTCCTTCTTCATCAAGGATCACTCTAGCTTCAGGAAAGTCAAAGTCAATGGCTCCCCGATCCATTCGTTTCTTGCGAAGAATTTCACTGAGTTCTTTCATATTGTTAAACATATCTAGATAATTTTTATATTTTTTCATTAGTTCCTGGTCTTCATTTTCCAAGATGTCCGAAACATCTTCGTAGATTAAACGCTCACTTGTATTAATAACACTTTCAAAAACTTCTTCGTTTTGGACTTTTCCTTTTGCATCAATCTCCATAAAAACTGACATCGCCAATTTATCCGTATTCGGATTGAGACTACAAAGATTATTCGATAATTTTTCCGGTAGCATAGGGATTACACGATCAATAAGGTAGACACTGGTGGCTCTTTCCAGGGCCTCTTCGTCTAGTGCCGTGCCCTCTTGTACATAATGGGTTACATCAGCGATATGCACCCCAAGTTTATAGTTTCCATTTCCCAATTTCTCTAAAGAAACACCATCATCTAAATCTTTAGCATCGGCGCCATCGATAGTAACAATGGTTAGATCCCGTAGATCCTTTCTTCGTTGCATTTCATCTTTAGCTATACCTTCTTTGAAGCTCTCAGCTTGCGTTTCAACTTCTTCTGGAAATTCTAAAGGAAGTTGATGCTGTTTAATAATGGATAGAATATCTACCCCTTTATCTTCCTGGTAGCCTAAGATTTCACTGATTTTTCCTTCCGGACTCTTTCTTCTACCCTCGGGCCACTTTACAATGTTACAAACAACTTTTTGTCGGGTGGAAGCACCCTTTTCGTTTCCTTTTGGAATAAAGATGTCCTGTTGAATTCTTTTATCATCAGGAATAACAAAACCGAAGTTTTTGCTACTCTCATAGGTTCCTACAATCTCTTTATTGCAACGCTTAATGATTCTGATAATTTCCCCTTCTGCTCGACTCGTTTCCGTTTTGGGAGATTCTATTCGTCCGATAACTTTATCACTGTTCATGGCACCATTCATGGCACTTGGTGGAATAAACAAATCTTCAGAGTCTTTTTTCTCGGATATTAAAAATCCGAAGCCCTTAGGAAAGACTTCTAGTCGACCGACGACTAGATCCAGTCGTTCCGGCACTGCATATCGGTTTGTTTTCGTTTGAATAATCAGGCCCTCTTTTTCCATATCATTCAAGGCCTGACCGAATTCCTTTTGTTGGCCTTTATCAATGTTAAAGGCTTGCATCAGTTCTTTTTTTAGCATTGGTTTATAAGCGGATCTTTCCATATAATCCAATAATTTTTCTTTGATCTTCAAATGTTTTCCCTCCTTCTAAAGCTATTTTACTTCCCGGAGAATATTTAAACCTACAAGTTATGATAAAGTACTCCGAGAAGAAAAGCCCATTGTAGTACATATATACCCGGGATTCCTATATAAAACTTCTTTTTAGAAGTTTTATGTTTAAAAATCAACATGCCAAAGGCAATACCCACACTACCGCCCAGAATACCGATCATGAGTAGTTGATTTTCTGGGATTCTGCTTTTTTGATTTATCGCTCTTTTTTTATCCCATCCCATTACAATAAAACCAATCATTGAGAATACGGTTATGTAAATGTATAAAGCGATTCCATAATTAATTATATTCTCTTGCATGTCCACTTGTCGCCTCCTATGGAAAAAGTCCCCAACCTCTTTGGATTAGGGACTTCTTGAATTCATAATCAAGTATACAGTTATTTATGAAAAACAATTATTTTAAAGACTTAACAGTCCACCAATGCTTAAAAATAAAGGTGCAAATACTACAGAAACAATGGTCATCAACTTAATTAGAATGTTGATTGAAGGACCTGAAGTGTCTTTAAAAGGATCTCCTACAGTGTCTCCAACAACTGCAGCTTTATGAGCTTCACTTCCTTTACCTCCATGTTCTCCACCTTCAATGTATTTCTTTGCATTGTCCCATGCACCACCGGCATTCGCCATCATGATGGCAAGGACAACTCCAGCGGCTAACGCTCCCGCAAGAAGACCTCCTACTGCTGCAGGTCCCAGTAAAACACCCATGGCGATTGGAGAGGCTACAGCCAGAATTCCGGGAACAATCATTTCTCGTAGAGCTGCTTTAGTACTGATATCTACGCATCGTGCATAATCCGGCTTCTCTGTTCCTTCCATAATTCCAGGGAACTCACGGAATTGTCTCCGAACTTCTCCGATCATTTCAAAAGCTGCTTTACCAACGGCTTCCATAGTAAGTGCGGAGAATAAGAATGGAAGCATACCACCAATTAGAAGACCGATGATTACTGTCGGTTCAGTCACACTAATTCCCACTTCAGTTAATTCTACCGCTTCTGTATACGTCGCAAATAAAGCAAGTGCAGTCAATGCTGCTGAACCGATGGCAAAACCTTTACCAATGGCTGCAGTGGTGTTTCCAACCGCATCTAATTTATCTGTGGTTTCCCGAACTTCCGGCGGTAAGTCACACATTTCTGCAATTCCTCCGGCGTTATCTGCAATCGGGCCATAAGCATCTACCGCTACAGTCATTCCTGTTGTAGCAAGCATTCCTACGGCAGCTAGAGCGATACCGTATAATCCTGCAGCACTGTAAGCAACAAAAATTCCGATACAAATGAAAATAATTGGAATGGCAGTAGAAAGCATCCCTACGGATAAACCACTGATAATTGTTGTAGCAGCTCCGGTTTCCGCTTGGTTTGCAATTTTCTTGACATAACCGTATTTTTCGGAAGTATAAATTTCCGTTAATTGACCAATAATCATACCTACTACCAGACCCGCAACAATAGCTACGAAAGGACCGGTAGCATCAAGTAAATAGTTACTTAAAAAGAAGGCCACGACAACGGTAATAATACCACTTACCCAAGTTCCTGCCTTTAAAGACTTTTGTGGGTCTCTTCCGTCTTTCCCTTTTACGAAAAAAGTTCCTATAATGGATGCAAAAATTCCTACTGCTGCCAAAAGTAATGGGAACATGGCTCCCTCTAAACCAAAAGCCAATAATCCTAAAGCAATGGCAGAAATAATTGAGCCTACATAGGATTCGAAAAGATCGGCTCCCATTCCTGCAACGTCTCCCACATTATCTCCTACGTTATCTGCAATGGTTGCAGGATTTCGAGGATCGTCTTCGGGAATTCCCGCTTCAACTTTTCCTACTAAGTCAGCACCAACATCGGCAGCCTTCGTATAAATTCCCCCACCAACACGACCAAATAGTGCAATGGATGATGCTCCAAAAGCAAATCCTGTGATGATTTGAGCCGCAGCATCAGCGCCTTGAGAAGCTTCCAACAAAAAGAAAAGCCCTCCGACTCCAAGTAAACCCAAACCAACTACGCTCATTCCCATAACTGCTCCGCCGGAAAAAGCAACGCCTAGAGCTTTGTTTATACCACTTTCTCGTGCTGCATTAGCGGTACGAACATTAGCCATAGTTGCAACTTGCATACCGAAGAAACCGGCAAGACCTGAGAAAAGAGCTCCAATAATAAAGCAGATGGCTGTAAGCCAGTTTACACCAAAGCCTAAAACAATAAATACAATTACCACAAAAATAGCTAAAGCCTTATATTCCCTGGTTAAGAATGCCATGGACCCCTCATGTATGTAAGCTGCAATCTCTTTCATACGATCGGTTCCTGCGTCTACTTTTTTAACTTTTGCTGTTAAAAAGTAGGCAAAAATAAGCGCAACAACACCTAAAATTGGTGCTATGAGTACAATTTCCATTTAATATTCCTCCTTCACCTTATGAAATTTTATTACTGTATTGCTACAAGTGCTAATGCAATTCCGATAAACAGCACTGCTGCTACGGTTGTTGCTTTATTGAGTAATGATTCATATCCTTTACCTTTTCTACCCATTAACTGTTCTGCGCCCCCGGATATCGAACCAGATAATCCTGCACTTTTCCCAGATTGTAGTAAAATACTTGCAATTAGAACTAAAGATACCACAACCTGTCCAACCATTAAGGCTAATCTCATTTCCTCCACCTCCTATACTTGTTCTTAACATAGTTATTCTATCACAGGCAACCGTTAAAATCAATGGAATTGTTTTGATGATTCGATTAAGAATTTTGATTTTTTGACATAAAAAAACCAATCTCATCTTATTGAGATTGGTCTTTAAAATACTATCGATATTATTTAACTATTGGTTTTTCTTTACCTGTACAGAAATTCATACAATATCGAATAAAAGACCTTAAATAACACTTATTTAATATTATAGAAAGTGTTTAATCCTCGATATTTCCCTCTACCTTTTAATTGATCTTCAATTCGTAAAAGTTGGTTATACTTAGCTACACGATCGGTTCTAGCAGGAGCTCCTGTCTTGATTTGCCCAGCATTTGTAGCCACAGCCACATCAGCAATAAAAGAGTCTTCTGTCTCTCCGGAACGATGGGAAATAACATTAGTATATCCGGACCGTTTAGCCATTTCGATAGCATCTAAAGTTTCAGTAATGGTACCGATTTGGTTCAATTTAATTAAAATAGAGTTGGCAATTTTTCCATTGATTCCTTTTCCAAGCCTTTTAGTATTTGTTACAAATAAATCGTCGCCAACAATTTGAATTTGGCTTCCTAAGCGATCCGTAAGGGATTTCCAACCGTCCCAATCTTCTTCATCCAAACCATCCTCAATAGAAATAATCGGATATTTTCCTACTAATTCTTCATAGTAATCCACCATTTCTTCTGCAGTTTTTTCGACCCCTTCACTGGCAAGCTTATAAACTTTAGCTTCTTCATCGTAAATTTCAGTAGCTGCAACGTCTAAGGCTAGCTTAATATCGGTTCCGGGGGTATAACCGGCTTTTTCAATGGCTCGAATAATAATCTGAAGGGCTTCTTCATTCGAAGCAAGGTTTGGAGCAAATCCTCCTTCATCGCCAACACCTGTGGCAAGATTTTCTTTCTGCAGTACTTTTTTCAATGTATGATAGATTTCTACACACTGAATCATACCTTCCTTAAAAGATTCAGCTCCCACAGGCATAATCATAAATTCCTGGATATCCACATTGTTATCTGCATGAGCGCCCCCATTTAGTATGTTCATCATCGGCACTGGAAGCTCCTTAGCATTTACTCCGCCTAAATATTTATACAAAGGAATTCTTAAAGTATCGGCTGCAGCTTTTGCTGTAGCTATGGAAACTCCGAGAATTGCATTGGCTCCCAGTTTTCCTTTGTTATCAGTTCCGTCCAATGCGATCATAGTCTCATCGATCAACTGTTGGTCCAATCCGTTAAGACCGATCAACTCCGGTGCAATAATCTGATTCACGTTTTCTACGGCCTGAAGGACGCCTTTACCAAACAGTCGATCACTGTCTCCATCTCGTAATTCTACGGCTTCAAAAGCTCCTGTAGAAGCACCGGAAGGAACGATTCCAAGTCCTCGACCTCCACTTTCTAACTCCACTTCTACTTCAATGGTTGGGTTACCCCTTGAATCAAAAACCTCTCGCGCGTATATATTTGTAATGGTATCCATAAAAATCTCCTTTCTCAATTGGTTTTTTAAATTATAGAGAACTCCTTTAAAACGGTGAGAATTTCTCTACTAACTTTTTATCAGACTATTCCCTGTCATTTCTTTGGGTTTTGGCAGTTCTAAAAGATCCAGTATTGTTGGAGCAAGATCACATAAACTACCGGGACCGGTTAGGTTATTTTTCTGATTCTGGATCAGAATAAATGGTACTTTATTGGTTGTGTGGGAAGTGACAGGTTTTTGGTTTGTATAGTCATACATTTCTTCTGCATTTCCGTGGTCTGCAGTCATTAATACTACCCCGTTGATTTCTAAAACCTTTTGTACAATACGATGCATTTCATGATCCACAGTTTTCAGAGCTTTGATTAGAGCTTCCATATCTCCCGTATGACCAACCATATCCGGGTTAGCATAATTAATTACAATAAAATCATAGGGATTATCTTCTAATTTTTTTAACAATGTGTCTGTGACTTCTTTAGCACTCATTTCAGGTTTTAAATCATAGGTTGCAACTTTGGGCGAAGGAACAAGAGCCCGGTCTTCCTTCGGGTTTTCTTTTTCTACTCCACCGTTAAAAAAGTAGGTAACATGGGCATACTTTTCAGTTTCGGCAATCCGAAGTTGGGATAGACCTTTCTGACTTAAGTATTCCCCTAACGTATTTTCAAGTTTAGCAGGGGGATATAGCACCGGCACAGTTTTAAAATTCTTATCATACTGAGTCATCGTTACATAATGAAGATTTAGATCTTTTTCTACGGGAAATTCCGAAAAATCTTCTTCCGTAAGGGCCCGGGTCATTTGTCTAACACGATCTGCACGGAAATTAAAGAATAGTAATCCGTCATTCCTATCTATTTTTCCATCTACGTCAGAGATCACTATCGGATGCATAAATTCGTCAGTCAGCCCTTCCTCATAAGCTAGTAGTACGGCTTCTTCGGCATCTTTTTCTTCTTTTCCTACACCGTGAACTAAAGCTTTATAGGCTCTTTCCGTCCGTTCCCAACGATTATCTCGATCCATTGCATAATATCTACCCGCAACAGTAGCTATTTGACCAATACCGATTTCCTGAATTTTTTCTTTCAATTGGTGAATATAGTCTTTCGCACTTTTCGGAGGAGTGTCTCGACCATCCAAAAAACAGTGAATATAAACTTTTTTTAAACCTTGCTCCTTGGCAATCTTTAATAGTTCATAAAGATGTGTGTTATGACTGTGAACGCCACCATCGGATAACAAGCCGAGTAGATGCAATTTTTGATTTTCCGCTTTAACATGTTTTACCAAATCTCTAAGTTTGGGGTTGTCCTTTAATTGATCCTCCTTGATATCTTTGGATATTCTTGTGAGTTCCTGATAAACCACACGGCCGGCACCGATATTTAGATGCCCAACTTCGGAATTTCCCATTTGACCTTCCGGTAATCCAACAGACTCTCCGCTGGCCTGTAGTGTGGTATTTGGGTAATTGTTCATGTAATACTTAAAATTTGTCATATCGGCTTTTTTTACTCCGTTACCCTCTTTTTCATCTCGTAATCCCAGGCCGTCCAGGATCATAAGCATTACTGGTTTTTTCATAAAAAACCTCACTTTCTAGTTCTAAAAGTTCACTATATCAATAAAATCCTTGGGCTCAAGACTGGCTCCACCTACTAAGGCTCCATCGATATCTGTCTGGTTCATAATTTCTTCCACGTTAGCAGGTTTTACACTACCTCCGTATTGGATGATCATTTCTTCAGAAATATCTTCGCTGTATATTTGTTTTATAGTAGATCGAATATATGCAGCCATTTCGTTGGCATCTTTCGGAGATGCGGTTTTCCCGGTTCCGATCGCCCAAATTGGTTCATAGGCTATAATAACTTTCGGAGCCGCTTTCTCAGTGATATTTTCAAAGCCTTTAAGAAGCTGATTTTTTACAATATCAAAAGCTTTTCCACCCTCCCGTTCTTCCAGGGTTTCTCCTACACAAAGAATTGGTCGAAGTCCATTATTTAAAGCTTTTACAACTTTTTTATTTATGGTATCATCAGTCTCATTGAATATTTGTCTTCTCTCTGAGTGACCGAGAATTACAAACTCCACGCCTAGGTCTAACAACATAGCCGGTGATACTTCACCGGTAAAAGCTCCCTGATCCTCCCAAGACATATTTTGTGCTCCTAACTTTACAGATGAATTTTTAAGCAGTTGGGAAGCGGATTCCAATGAAGTAAAAGGAGGACAGACAACAACTTCTATTTCTGTATCTCCTAATAAGCTATTGAACTCTTGAATGAATTTTCTGGTGTCCTCAGTATTTTTGTTCATTTTCCAGTTTCCTGCAATGATAGGTATTCTCATTATTTCTTCACGACTCCTTTGTTGGATTCAATATTATTTATCGGTCCTCTATGCTATCAATACCCGGAAGGATTTTCCCTTCTAAAAGTTCAAGGGAAGCGCCTCCACCAGTGGAAATGTGACTCATTTCATCAGCAAGATGAAACTTTTCAACAGCTGCAGCACTATCACCTCCACCAATAATTGTTATTCCCTTACTTTGGGCCAAACTCTCTGCCATAGCCTTGGTTCCTACTTCAAAACTACTCATTTCAAAAACACCCATAGGGCCATTCCAGATTATAGTATTCGCATTTTGTATTGTTTTATTAAATATTTCTATGGACTTATGACCAATGTCTAGTCCCATTGTATCTTCAGGAATGCTTTTCACATCCACTGTCCAGTGGTCAGCAGTATTTGCAAATTCTTTCGCAACCACGGTATCTACAGGGAGAATTAACTCTACTCCTTGGCTTTTAGCATTTTGCATTAGTTCCTTGGCCAGAATTACTTTTTCTTCTTCTAATAAGGATTTACCAACGTTGTAACCCTTAGCTTTTAAGAAAGTGTAGGCCATGCCGCCACCGATGATCAGTTGATCCACTTTTCCTAAGAGATTTTTAATAACACCGATTTTATCCGATACTTTTGCACCACCGATAATGGCTACAAAAGGTCTTTCAGGGTTTTCTAAGGTCTTCGTGAAAAATTCCAATTCTTTTTCCACTAGGAAGCCTACGGCGGAAGGCAAGTTTTTCGCTAATCCAAAGTTGGATGCATGAGCTCTGTGAGAAGTTCCAAATGCATCGTTAACATATAACTCTCCTATGGCAGCTAACTCTTTTGCAAATCCTTCATCATTGTCGGTTTCTTCTTTACGAAAGCGGATGTTTTCCAGTAAACCAATTTCTCCTTCCTTCATTTTAGAAACTGCTCTTTTGGTTGTATCACTAATAACCTCTTCATCTGAGAAGAATATTATATTTGTACCAAGTAGTTTCTCCAAACGTTTAGCTACCGGCTTTAGTGATAATTTGGGATCAAACTTTCCCTTGGGTCTTCCTAAATGAGAAATTAAAAGTACTTTCCCACCGTGGTCCTTTAAATATTCAATGGTTTTAAGGGCACCTTGAATTCGTCGATCATCGGTAATAATTCCTTGTTCATCCAGTGGAACATTAAAATCGCAACGAACCAAAATGCTTTTTCCTTTAATTTGCAGATCTTTTAAGGTTTTTTTATTCATCGTATCCTCCTTTAGTACATTTTCATCTTACTAGACTATTCTTTTGAGAACATATAATCTACTAAATCCACTACTCTTACTGAATATCCCCATTCGTTATCGTACCAAGCAATTACTTTAATAAGATTATCCTGCATTACATCCGTAGAGAGTCCATCTATGATGGTGGAAAATTCACTTTTAACATAGTCCGAAGACACTAAAGGTTCTTCCGAATAGTCAAGTATTCCCTTCAATTCATTAGCTGAAGCCATTTTAAATACGTTATTAACAGCATTTACATCCGTGTTTTTTTCAACCTCAACAACTAAATCCACAACAGACACTGTTGGGGTTGGAACCCGCATAGCCATACCCGTCAGTTTTCCTTTTAATTGAGGAAGAACTAGGGAAACCGCTTCTGCTGCTCCGGTGGTGGTGGGGATGATGGACAATGCCGCAGCCCTTGCCCGTCGTAAATCTTTATGGGGTAGATCTAAAATGTTTTGGTCGTTGGTATATGAATGGATGGTTGTCATAATTCCTCTTTTGATGGTAAACTCGTCATCCAAGAGCTTAGCAAAAGGTGCTAAACAATTAGTTGTACAAGAGGCGTTTGATATGATGTTATGCTTATTTGCATCATAATCCTTCTCATTAACTCCCATTACTAAAGTAATATCTTCATTTTTAGCCGGTGCAGTGATGACTACTTTATTAGCACCTGCTTCTATATGTTGACTAGCAGCTTCTTTAGTCCGGAAAATTCCTGTGGCTTCAATGACCAAATCTACCCCAAGTTCTTTCCAAGGCAGTTTTTTCGGATCTTTTTCCGCATAAATTTTAATTTCTTTGTCATTAATCACTAAAGCATTTTCACGTACTTCCAGATTTTCAGTGAACTTTCCATAAATACTGTCGTACTTCAATAGGTGACCTAAGGTCTTTGCATCGGTTAAATCATTAATTGCAACGATTTCCCAATCCAAATCCTTTTCCAGATAAGACTTTAATACATTTCTTCCAATCCTTCCAAATCCATTAATAGCTACTTTTTTCATAAAAAGCCTCCTTATAGTTATTAAAATTCACAATATCTATATGTTCAGTAAGGATAAAGTGTCGAATTTTACTAGTTGTTGTATAAAAATAGGACTTAATATCGCTTTCTTTTGGATGATGATAAGATTCTTAAGTTATCACGATATTTCGCTACGGTTCTTCGAGATATGCTTATTCCTTTATTCTGAAGGTATTTAGTGATTTTTTCGTCGCTTAAAGGTTTTTTGGGATCTTCTTCATTTATTAGTTCTTTAATATAGTCTTTAATGCTGTTTGAGGATAAAGATTCTCCTCCACTCACATTCACTCCGCTGGAAAAGAAGAACTTTAATTCAAAAGTCCCGGCAGGTGTTTGTACATATTTTCCGTTTGTTGCTCGGCTCACTGTAGATTCATGTACTTCTAACTCCTCGGCAACTTCTTTTAAGGTGAGGGGTTTTAAGAATTTTTTACCATGTTCAAAAAAATCTTTTTGTTTCTCGATAATATTTTCTACTACTCTATAAATCGTCTGCTTTCGTTGTTCAATATTCTTTATTAACCAAACCGCCGCATTAAGTTTATCGTTCAAATATTTTTTTGTATCTCCACACTGGATATTATCTCCGCTTAAGACCATTTTTCGATAATCATCACGGATATATAGTCTTGGTACTGAAGAATCATTATAGACCACCACATACTCATTTTGAATCTTTCGTACAATCACATCAGGAACAATATATTTGTTCTGATTAGTGATAAACTGTCTGCCGGGCTTGGGTTCCAGTGAACGTATAAAATCACAGATTTCTTGAACTTGTTGTACCGGAATGCGGAGTTCCTTAGCGATCTCCGGATATTTATTGGAACCTACCATTTCCAAATAGTGTTCTACTACAAGGTATACGATGGGTTCTTTAATATTTAGATTCTTCAATTGAATTAATAAGGATTCTTGTATATCTCTGGCTCCCACTCCGGAAGGGTCAAAGGTTTGAATAATTTTTAAAATCCCTTCAACCATGTGCGGTTCTTCATTTAAATCCTTTGCTAAAATATCAGTACTTATGGTTAGATACCCATTTTCATCTAAATTATTGATAATAAATTCGCCAATTTCATTATATTTCCCTTCAACGGAAGTTAAATGGAACTGAAATAACAAATGTTCCTGCAAGGTAGCTTCTTTGGATATGATATTTTCATAACTGAACTCTTCCCGATCCGGGTTGTAAGGATTCGGTGCATAATGACGATTGTCATGATCTTCTATATATTCTTTCCAATTAATGTCCTGTTCTTTTTCATCTTTTAGGGGCTTAACCGTTTCCTCCGTAACTTCTAAGACCGGATTGCTTTCCATCTGCTCCTTAACATACTGATCCAACTCAAGAGAATTTAATTGTAAAACTGTTATAGCCTGCTTGAGTTGTGGTGTCATAACTAATTTCTGAGACTGTGTTAATTCCAGACCGTATCCCATTCTCACATTAATCACCTTTGCTTTCATAGTATAGTTGCATTATACCATTCTCGAGGGGAAAAATAAAGAAGCTTGCCTACTCTAGTAAATTTTGGCATAAAAATTGCAAAGGCTAAATAAAATCCTAAGCCTTTGCAATCAAATAATCCTTCAAATATAAATCGAGTATTGATAAATTCCCTTTTTATAACCTTGTATTATACAGCCACTATCGTCCACCTTTATCGTATGGTTTACCCACAGCTTTTGGTGCTACAGATTGACGACTGAATGCAACCAAAGCGACAATCGTTAATACATAAGGCAGGGCAAAGAAAAACTCATTGGGAAAACGGGAAAGGATCTCAAATCTCGATGAATACAGTGCAAAAATTCTTGAGAAACCAAAAAACAATCCTGCTCCCAGAACGCCAATGGGTTTCCATCTACCAAAAATCAAAGCAGCCAGAGCAATAAATCCGGTACCTCCAATACTGGTTACCGTATATTGGATGTCCTGTGTTAATACGAGGATTCCTCCTCCAAGTCCTGCAAAAATTCCTGAAAGAAATACGCCGATATAGCGCATTTTAAATACACTTACTCCCATACTATCCAAGGCGTGGGGATGTTCTCCAGCAGCCCTGAGACGCAGACCAAATGGGGTTTTGTATAACACATACCAGCTTACCACAACCAAAACTATAGCCAGATGTACTGTTAAATATACCCGAGTAAATAGCACGTCGCCGATAAGAGGAATTTCACTTAATAGGGGAACCGTAAATCGTTCAAAGCTTTGGGAAAAGCTTTGAGTTCTTTGTTGACCAAAGATTACCTGGGCCAGATAAATAGTAACACCGGTTGCTAACATATTAATGGCTACACCGGAGATGATTTGATCCGCTTTTGCATGAATGCTTAAGTAGGCATGAATCAAAGAGATTAAGCCTCCGACAATAGCTCCGATTAGAATTGCCAGCCATGGTGCTAATGAAGTATAGGGTTGTAAATAAACTAATGCTGTTGCAGCTGTAAATCCACCGAACATCATCAGTCCTTCCAAACCAATATTTACAATACCTGAACGTTCGGAAAACATCCCACCTAAGGAAGTAATAATGATGGGAGTAGAGAAAACTATGGTTAAGGCTAACATTGAATATATTAACTCCATTATTGTTCTCCCTCCTTTACCTTAAGTTTTTTGAGTGCCTGTTTGATCGGATGTTTCATTGCCACGAATACAATAATAATCGCAATGATAATTATGGCAATATCCCTTGGAATTCGACTTACCTGCATAATTGTTTGAGAAGCCTTCAAACCACCAAACAATAATCCGGCAAGGACTGAACCGATGGCAGTACTTCCTCCAACTAAGGCAACGGCAATCCCATCAAATCCATAGTTTTCAAAACTTCCTAGAATTCTACCATATCCGAATGTTCCTACCACTAAAATTGCTCCGGCAAGTCCTGATAAAGACCCTGCAATGGTCATGGAAAGTGCGGCGTTACGTTGTACTTTCATTCCCGCATATTCTGAAGCAAGAGGATTAAAACCTACAGACTTCAACTCATAACCGAATGTAGTTTTATTAATAATAAAGTAGAACACTAAAGCACAAAATATCACAACGAGAAAACCCCAATGAAGTCTTGAGTTATTCGTCAAAGAAGAAAGAAAATCACTTTGCAATGTTGCTTTTGCCGGCAAATCCGCTGTTTTGGTCGATGAACTGTCCGGCAAAGCACGAATATAGTAATTCGAAAAGTATAAAGCGGTATAGTTAAGCATAATAGTAACCACCACTTCGTGTACCCGGAATTTCGCTTTTAAAATCCCGGGGATGAACCCCCAAAAAGCTCCCCCAAGGGCTCCTGCTATAAGAACGACTATCGGAAATATCACAGCGGGTAAATCGAGCATTAGTCCTGCGTAGCTCGCAGCCAGTGCCCCGATCATTACCTGCCCTTCTCCACCAATATTAAACAAACCGGTACGAAATGCGAAGGCTACTGAAAGACCGGTTAGAATCAATGGAATAGAATAAACAAAAAACTCTCCAAAGTAACGGGCATTAAAAGCGGGTTGATCATTAAATAAATTTCCAAGTTCAATACCTGTTACCGCTCTAACAAAAGAGGTGAAAAGATCTAGAGGGTTCAAACCACTAAAAATCATGATAACAGACCCCGCTAAAAACCCTAATATAATAGCGATAAAGGGAATCAATAAACCATGGTGGTCTTCGTTTGCTAAGAAGTTTCTAATTGTTTTCATCCTCTTTCACCTCCTTTTTCTTTGAGCCGGCCATCATCAGTCCCAGTTCGTTTTCATCGGTTTCGGAAGCCTCTACGATGTCCACAATCTTTCCTTCATAAATAACCGCAATTCGATCCGATAAATTAAGAACTTCATCTAATTCAAGAGACATCAATAAAATCGCTCGGCCTTTATCTCTCTCTTCAATTAACCGCTCATGAATATATTCGATTGCACCGACATCAAGGCCTCGTGTCGGTTGTGCTGCAATTAAAAGATCAGGGGAACGATGGAGTTCTCTTGCTACAATGGCCTTTTGCTGATTTCCACCGGACATACCCCGTGCACTAGATGTGCTACCCTCACCACTTCTTACGTCAAATTGGTCGATCAGTTTATCAGAGAATTTACGAATTTCACCAAACTTTAAGATACCGTTTTCCGAAAAAGGCTTTTGAAAATAGTTTTGCAGAATCATATTCTCTTCTAAGCTAAAATCCAATACCAGTCCTCTTTTTTGACGGTCTTCAGGGATGTGCCCGATCCCTTTTAAGGTCTTTTGTCTAGTACTTAATTTCTCAATTGATTCACCATTAAGTAAAATAGATCCTTTCTCAATATCCCGTAGACCCGTAATCGCTTCCATTAATTCCGATTGCCCATTACCGTCTATTCCTGCTACAGAAGTGATTTCTCCTGCCCGAACCTCAAGACTAAGTCCTTTTACAGCATCGAGTTTACGACTATTTTTCACCCATAAATCCTTGAGTTCCAGAACAACATCTTTGGGTTTTGCGGGTTCCTTTACAACTTCAAAGCTTACTTCCCGACCAACCATCATTTCTGCCATTTCTTCTTCCGAGGTTTCTTCAACATCCACGGTGCCGATGTATTTACCTTTTCGAAGTACCGTACAGCGATCGGCAACAGCTTTAATTTCCTGTAGTTTATGAGTGATTAGTACAATAGTTTTACCCTCTTTTACTAAATCCTTCATAATTTTCATTAATTCTTTGATTTCCTGTGGAGTAAGTACAGCGGTTGGTTCGTCCAATATTAGAATATCCGCTTGACGATAAAGAGTTTTTAGTATTTCCGCTCTTTGTTGCATACCGACGGAAATATCGATGATTTTAGAATCGGGATCAACTCTAAGTCCATATAAATCACTGATTTCTTTGACTTTTTTTCTTGCGGAATTCATATCGATTCTACGAAAAGACATTCGTGGTTCTTGTCCTAAAATAATATTTTCCGTTACAGTAAAATCCTCTATTAGTTTAAAATGTTGATGAACCATACCAATACCCAATTTATCAGCTACTTTAGGATCGGTAATCTCTACCTTTTCTCCTCGGACTTTAATCTCTCCTGCTTCCGGTTGATAAAGACCAAAAAGAACACTCATCAAGGTAGATTTTCCTGCACCGTTTTCCCCTAGCAGAGCATGAATTTCCCCTTCTTTAACTTTGAAATCCACTTGATCATTAGCTTTAATACCCGGAAATTCCTTCGTAACTCCTAACATTTCGATTGCATATGCCATAATATTTCTCCTATCTTTATAATATTATAGTAATATTTTTTGCCCCTTGATACTCTGTCAATAATGCTGAATTGCATATTTTATCATCTATCAGGGCATTGTTCTCAACTTTTATCTTATTTTTTTATTTAATACCGCAATAATATAAACCTATGAGCTTAAGCTCAACATGTGGATGATTTATTAAAATCTACGAAGTATTCTGCGTTGTTTTTCAGATACAATTGATTTGGTATACAA
>Ga0194138_10000198_pt1 | contig 29844 bp, 28 predicted proteins | sample TARM_MetaG_T2_14_FD_134022 | JGI IMG/M metagenome (GOLD analysis project Ga0194138, IMG submission 134022) | Freshwater microbial communities from Pennsylvania, USA, analyzing microbe dynamics in response to fracking - TARM_MetaG_T2_14 (version 2) | ecosystem: Environmental > Aquatic >...
GATAGGAAGTGTAGATAGGGATCGGGCTTCCGCAAGGGTGAAACGTATGAACAGTATGGGTTTTCAGCGTGTTGGTTTCGTAGGCAGCAGCCTATCTGACCCCATGCCTATACTGCTTCCCCTGCAGGCCCGCCTGATGTCCCAGGCGCTGCGCAAGATCACCGGCAACATCAAGAACGCCAACTGCCTGGTGATCTTCATCAACCAGATCCGCATGAAGATCGGCGTGATGTTCGGCAGCCCGGAAACCACCACGGGCGGTAACGCGCTCAAGTTCTACGCTTCGGTCCGTCTCGACATCCGCCGTACCGGCGCGGTGAAGGAAGGTGACGAGGTAGTGGGTAGCGAAACCCGCGTCAAGGTGGTGAAGAACAAGGTGGCTCCACCATTCCGCCAAGCCGAATTCCAGATTCTCTATGGCAAGGGTATCTACCGCAACGGCGAGGTCATCGACCTTGGCGTGCAGCAGGGCCTGGTTGAGAAATCCGGCGCCTGGTACGCCTACAAGGGCAGCAAGATCGGTCAGGGCAAGGCCAATGCGGCCAAGTACCTGGAAGAGAATCCGGAGATCGGTCGGGAAATCGAACAGCAGATTCGTGACAAGCTGCTGGTGGTCGCACCGAACACCAAGGCCAATCCGGTTACTGAAGATCTGGCTGACGCCGATCTCTGATCCATGGCTGCCGTGCTGGATAATCCCGTCGCCGTGCGTCGGGTCGCAATGGACTTGCTGGCCCGGCGTGAGCATGGGCGCATTGAGCTATCCCGCAAGCTGCGCCAGCGCGGTGCGCCGGTTGAACTGATCGAGCCAGCTCTGGATCGCCTTGCCGAGGAAGGTTTGCTCAGCGAGGCGCGTTACCTGGAAAGTTTCGTACGCATGCGTGCCAACGCAGGCTACGGGCCGTTACGAATACGTGAAGAGCTGAGCCAGCGCGGCCTGGCTCGTGACGATATCGAGCAGGCCTTGCGCGACAGTGGTTTTGACTGGAGTGAGCAGTTGCGTGCGGTCTGGCAGCGCAAGTTCGCCGGCGAGCTGCCGGGCGATCCCCGGGAAAGGGCCAGGCAGGGCCGTTTTCTCAGTTATCGTGGCTACCCTCTGGACATGATCGGTCGATTGTTGCGTGGCGCTGCGAGCGACTGCTGACGTTCTCGCCACATCCTGATCGCTTCAACATCAGGCGTTTTCAGTCCTGCACGCCCAGCGGCGCTGCCCAGTTACGCTTGTCATTGATGAAGTCGGTCAGTTCGCGCAGCCGACCGTGGTCGCGGCCATTGAAGACGAAGCTCAGACGCGGCAATTGCTGCAGTTCGGGCTCATCCAGTTCCATTTCGCAACACGCATGCTGCTCGAAGCGGCCTTGCAGATAGAGGTCGGCGAACTCCCGGTTCATGTGATCGAGTGCGGCATCAGTCAACACATGATTCATTCGCATGACGAAGCGGTCTTTAAGCCAGCGGCTTGAGTGGAAGTTGCTGTAGAAGGTATCTATCTCTGCAGCGGCATCCTCTGCATTGTCGACCAGACGTACCAGGTGCATGTCGCTGGGCAGGATATAGCGATTGTCCTGCAGTTGGTGGCGCATGAAGCTCAAGGCATCCTTCCAGAAGGTACCGCCGGGCTCGTCCAGCAGCACGATGGGTACCAGCGGGCTTTTGCCGGTCTGGATCAGGGTCAGCACCTCCAGAGCTTCGTCCAGCGTGCCGAAGCCGCCGGGACAAAGGACCAGGGCGTCGGCTTCCTTGATGAAGAAGAGTTTGCGGACGAAGAAGAAGTGGAATGACAGCAGGTGATCGGTGCCGCCCACCGTTGGATTGGCATGTTGCTCGAAGGGCAGGGTGATATTCAGCCCCAGGCTGTTGTCCGTGCCTGCGCCCTCATGCGCGGCGGCCATGATGCCGCCGCCGGCACCGGTAATGACCATCAGGTCGCGTCGTGCCAGGCTCGCTCCGAGTTCCCGCGCCAGTGCGTACAGCGGGTGCTCGACGGGGGTGCGCGCCGAGCCGAAGACGGTCACTTTGCGGCGCCGCTTGAAACGCTCCAGCACGGCGAAAGCGTTCTCCATTTCGCGCATGGTTTGCAGCAGTATCTTGGCATCCCAGCGATTGCGATCCGCTTGCGCCATTCGGATCACCGTGACCAGCATTTCTCGATAGAGCGGCAGATTCTGGCTGGCGGCGGGCATGACCAGTGCGGCCAGCTCGTCTATTTTTCCCGAAAGATCAGCGCCGCTGGTCTTGATGTGGCGTGAAAGGTAATCGTCCGTTTCAAACGGCATGCAGTGTCTCCCTCGTGTGGTAACCGCGCCACCATGACAGGAGTGGCGCTGCGCGCAGCCGCTCGAAGGCTTGCGCGTAGGTCGGGGCGATTGAGGCGCTACGCTCCGATCAGATGAGGCGTGCGCCAGATATTTCGCTATCAGAGCGCAATGCGGTCGCCGGGTTCAGGGATGTTGGCTTTCCAGCCCAGGCGCTCATCCAGTTCCCTTTGCAGCACCTGCATTTTCTCCAGTTCGCCGTGAATCAGATGCAGCTCGGGACGGGATTTGAAATGGCTGACCCAGTCGATCAGTTGTGATTGGCCGGCATGCGCTGAAAAACCGCCGAGCGTATGCACCTGGGCGTTCACGGCGATACGTTGATGCAGCAGCTTGACGGTTTCAGCGCCGTCAACGATGGTCCGGCCAAGGGTGCCGCGTGCCTGGAAGCCTGGAATGATCAGGTGGCACTCCTTGCGCCAGAGGTTGTGCTTGAAGTGATGCAGAATGCGTCCGCCGTTGCACATGCCGCTGCCGGCAATGATGATCACGCCACTTTTGAAACGGTTGATGGCCATCGACTCTTCGGCGCTGGGGGTGCTCTTGAGTATGGGCAGCCATTTTTCAATGCGCTGTCTGCCGTTGCCGTTCGGATCGCTCGGCTCAACGCCGGCGATATCCAGCTGTTCCTGAAACAGGGAGTAGATGGCGTTAGCGCCGATGGCCATCGGGCTGTCGAGGAATACGGCCTGTTGCGGCAGACGGCCCTGCTGGTAGAGCAGGCCGAGATAATAGATCAGGTCCTGGGTGCGACCGACGGCAAAGGAAGGCATCAGCACATTGCCGCCGTCCCGATGGGCCTGCTGAAGGATGTCTGCCAGCTCTTCGATGGTCGCTTCATGGTTGCGATGATCACGATCGCCGTAGGTGGACTCCATCAGCACCACATCGGCTTCGCTCAATGTTGCGGGTTCATGCATCAGGGGCGAGCAGGCGTTGCCCAGGTCACCGGAGAACACCAGTCGGCGTGTGCGCCCGAAATCCTCGACGTCTGCCTGGACGATGGCTGAACCGAGAATGTGGCCGGCATCGTGGAAGGTCACGGTGACGCCAGGTGCGGCCTCAAACGGCTGACCATAGGCGTGTGATTGCCGCTGTTTGAGCATGCGCTCGGTATCGACTCGTGTGTAGAGCGGCGTAATGGGCGTTTTGCCCATGCGTGCACGCCATTTGTTTTCCCATTCGGCATCCTTTTCCTGGATATGGGCCGAGTCGAGCAACATCAGCTCGAGTAGCTTGCAGGTCGCCTCGGTGGCGTGGACTGCTCCCCTGAAACCTTCTGCAACCAGCTTGGGCAGTAGACCGCTGTGGTCGATATGTGCGTGCGACAGGACCACTGCATTCAGACTTTGCGGGTCGAAGGGAAAGGCTGCACGGTTACCTTCTTCGTCCTGACGCCGGCCCTGGCGCATGCCGCAATCGAGTAGAACTCGGACGCCATCATGGGTTTCTATTAGGTAGCACGAGCCGGTGACCTGTTGAATGGCGCCGAAAAAACTGAGCAAAGCCATGATACGTTCCTGTCTACACGATGAATTCCAGAATGCCCGCTGCCTGTTTTCCACGTCTTGATGCATATCAGCGATAGGCGGGTGAACGCTGTCTAGACTACCGCAACCGCCAAGCTACGGAGCGACCTCATGAATCAACTACTGCCCAGTCTTGCCGAAATGGACCGTCATGCCGAACTCCAGCCGGAGTTTGCCGCCTGGAGAGCCGGATATGGTCCGTTCGAGCACACACTGGAAACCCAGGCGGCGGTTTTTCGTCTGGCTCATCAAATGGTTCAGGCCGGGTTGCAGGAAGATCTCGCCAGCGTGTATCGCCTGTTGCAGGCCATTGATCGGCTGAGTTCGGCGGGGCTCTGGCTGGTGGTGCACATGACCTATGCGCGTCAGGTCCGGCTCGATGGGTCGCCATTGACGGCAGAGGACTTCAAGACCTCACCCGAGGGGCATACGGGAGGGGCACTGAACATGGTCCCGGCTTATGCCGGCTATCTGGGGCTCAATGCCCTGACCGGAACGACCCGTGCCTGGCTGATGGGGCAGGGGCATTGTGTCGCGGCAATCGAAGCGCTGAACCTGCTTACCGACAATCTGCATCCCGAGCAGGCCCTGGCCTATGGCGATGGCGAGGCCGGTATCAATCGCCTGCTTCAGGATTTCTACGGTTATCACCAGGCGGCTGACGGCAGTCCTGCTTCTCCTCTGGGCAGTCACGTCAATCCGCATACAGCCGGCGGCATTGCCGAGGGCGGCTATCTGGGCTTCGCCGAATTGCAGTACGCACACATGCCGCTGCCGGGCGAAACGCTGGTGGCCTTTCTCTCGGATGGTGCGGCTGAAGAGCAGCGCGGCAGTGACTGGATTCCGCGCTGGTGGCGCGCCGAAGATTGCGGCATCGCATTGCCAATCATGATTGCCAATGGCCGACGCATCGAGCAGCGTACCCAGCTCGGTACGGATGAGGGGCTGGCCGGGTTCCGCCAGCACCTGAGCGGTTGCGGCTTCGACCCGATGCTGTTCGATGGTCGTGATCCTGCTGCCTTCGTCTGCATGTTGTGGGAGATGGAGCAGCGCCTGGCCCGGCGGGTCGAGGAAAAGGAGCGCGGCTTGCTCAGTTATCCGCTGCCCATTCCCTACGGTATCGCCGAAACGGTGAAGGGCTTCGGTTTCTATGGCGCCGGCAGCAATGCGGCGCACAATCTGCCACTGCCGGGTAACCCGGCAAAGGACTCGGTTTCACGCGACCTGTTCAACGAACACGTTGCTCCGCTGTTCGTCCCGCAGGATGAGCTGCGCGCCGCACAAGAGCTGTTGCTCAAGCATCGCCAGGGCAGACCCCTGGAGCGCGACAACGCGCTGGCATGTCGTCATCCGGACGCGCCGCAGATGCCGACGCTCAATTACCGTGACGATACCTGTTCGCCCATGGCGGCAGTCGATGACTTCTTCGTGGCGCTGACCCAGGCCAATCCATCCTTGCGCCCGCGTGTCGGCAACCCTGACGAACTTGCAAGCAACCGTCTGGGTGGGGTGCTCAGGGCGCTCAGGCACCGCGTGATCGATCCGGAAAGCGAACTCGAGGCGGTCGATGGCCAGATCATCACAGCGCTGAACGAAGAGGCGGTGGTTTCCGCCTGTCTGGCCAACCAGGGCGGGCTCAACCTGGTTGCCAGTTATGAGGCGTTCTGCGTGAAAATGCTCGGCGCCGTGCGCCAGACACTGATTTTCTCCCGGCAGCAAAAGGAAGTCGGGCGTCCTGCCGGCTGGCTGGGTTGGCCGCTTATTGCCACCTCTCATACCTGGGAAAATGGCAAGAATCAGCAGTCTCATCAGGACACGACGTTCTGCGAGGCCCTGCTGGGGGAAATGAACGATATGGTCCGGGTACTCTTCCCGGCGGACCACAACAGTGCGCTGGCTCTTCTGCCGTCCATCTATCAGGCCCGAGGCACTCTGGCGTGTCTGGTCATGCCCAAGCGCGAGCGACCGTCGATATTCAGCCGCGAGCAGTCCGAGCAGTTGGCCAGGGATGGTGCAATCATCGTCGATGAACATGCAGGCGAGAGCCCTGTCCTGCTGATCGCCAACGGTAGTTACCAGTTAGGTGAAATGCAGCGTGCAACCGTACGCCTGAAGGAGGCGGGGGTTGCCTATCGGCTGGTCTATCTGCAGGAACCGGGGCGTTTCCGGGCACCGCGTGATCGTTGGGAAATCGAGGCGCTGGCCGCAGAGGGCGTCAGGGAGCAACTGTTCCCCGAGAAGATGACCCAACGGGTTCTGCTCACCCATATGCGACCGGAGGTCCTGCGCGGCCATCTCTGGCCCATCCTGCCGGATGCGCGTCGCAGCTCCGTGTTGGGGTATCGCAACCGGGGTGGAACGCTGGACGAGGCCGGCATGCAGTTTGCCAACCGCGCTTCCTGGGCAAACGTGCTGGCAGCCTGTGCACGGCTGCTGGATATGCCGCGCACGGCACTGCTCAAGTCCGATGAGGCAGCGGCAGTGGCTGGCAAGGGGGATCCGCGCGTACTGCGTTGAGCACAAGGCGTCGGGGCAGTCGCGCTGCCCCGGCATTTGTGCTCAGCAATCGCTGGCGCGGTAGCGTTCGCGGGTGATCGGCTTTTTGCTCTCGTATTCGTTGAACTCAAAGCGCAGCACAGCACCTTGAGCCATCAATTGGCGCAGGCCTTCGTTACTGCATACGCTTGATTGCAGTTGGGTGCGGACCTGCTGGGGGTTGTCACGCATTTGTGCGGCATGACGCGGCCGAACGCTCAGGTGATTGACCAGCTCGTTGCCATCGACGCTGTAGCCTTCGTCAAGAAGGTCTTCATTGATGGCGCGGGGTGTGCCGACGCTGCTTTCGTGCGCGACCTTTTCGAGCAACTGGGTCAGTGACTGCTCCTGCGCCGTCGCAAGATGGCTGAAGGGCAAGGCGAGACAGAGGGTGAGTAAAGCGGGCGTGCGGTACATAGTGATCTCCTGATGACTGCCGTCGTTCGACCGATGGCTGCCTGCGCGGTTCATTGTCCTTTGCTAGACTGCCGGCCCACCCGCAACCGCAGACGTTTCCAGTTTCTTATGCCCCATGCCGTAGCTCGTCTGCGTGAGGCGCGCCTTGCGCGCAGCCTCAAACCCTTTATTGCCCGAGGCTCGCGTGCGCCGCGCTGCGAGCGTTGCCGTGTGCGTGACAGTCATTGTCTGTGCGCCTGGCTGCCACATGTGGAGGCACGCAGTGCGGTGTGCCTGATCATGCACGATATCGAGGCGCTGAAGCCGAGCAATACCGGCTGGCTCATCGCCGACGTGGTTGCTGATACTCATGCTTTCGGCTGGCAGCGCACCGCCGTTGAGCCGGGGCTGCTCCAATTGCTGGCCGATCCGCAGTACCAGCCGTTTGTAGTCTTCCCCGGTGAGTACGCCGAGCCCCGGCGCGTGGTCGAGACGGTGCAGATCGATGCGGCGAAACGGCCCCTGTTCATCCTGCTCGATGCAACCTGGACCGAAGCGCGCAAGATGTTTCGCAAAAGTGCCTACCTGAACGGCCTGCCGGTGCTGAGCCTGCAGGCCGAGGTCTTGTCACGCTATCGGCTGAGGCGCTCCACGCGAAGCGAGCATCTGTGCACCGCCGAGGTGGCAGCGTTGTGTCTGGGGCTGGCGGGTGATGCCCAGGCCTCGACGGTGCTGGATGCCTGGCTCGATGTGTTCACCGATCACTATCTGGCGGCCAAGCATCAGCGTGCGCCCAGTCTGGACGATGCCGCTCATCAGCTGCTGGAGGCTAAGCCCTAGGCGGTGTCGCGACCCCGCTGCCGGCTTCCAGGGGGGCTGGCTTGCGAGGCCAGAGTTGGGCAGTGAGCATGCCGATGAACATCAGTCCGCAGCCGAAATAGCCACGCAGGTTGAGGCTTTCGTCGAGAAACAGCGCACCCGCGATCGCCGCGAACACCGCTTCGAGCGAGAGGATGATGGCTGCGTGGGAGGCAATCGCATGTTTTTGCGCGACCACCTGCAGGGTATAACCAACGCCAACGGCAAACATGCCGCCATAGATGAGTACCGGTGTGGCCAGCCAGATACTGTTCAGGCTGGTTTCCTCGAACAGGGCTGCCAGGATCAGACTGGCCACTGCGCACGTCACAAACTGCAGGAATGCCAGACGAATGGCATCGTGGCGACCGACAAAGAAGCTCACCAGCAAGACGTGGACGCCCCAGACAAAGGCGCCGGCCAGCTGAATCCAGTCGCCTGAGGCCACAGTAAAGTCATCACTGATGCTCAGCAGTGCCATGCCCACCACCGCCAGAAACGCACCGAGCCAGGTGCCCATCCCTGTCCTCTGGCCAATGATCAGCCCCAGCAAGGGCACTACGATGACGTAAAGACCGGTAATGAAGCCGGAGTTGGTCACGCTGGTGAATAGCAGACCGACCTGCTGCAGGTTGATGCCCAGCGTTAGTGCAAGCCCCATGCACAAGCCGCCCAGCAGCATGCTGCGTTTAAGAAAGGGTTCGTGCCGTGCTGGTCCGCGACGTTGAAGCAGCAACAGCGGCAACAAAACCATGGCCCCCAGGGCAAAACGCAGGCCGGTGAACAGGAAAGGGCCTATGTGGTCCATGCCGATCCGCTGGGCCACGAAGCCTGTGCCCCATATCATCGCGGTGATCAGCATCAGAAAGTCGGCGCGAAGGGCCTGATTGCGCATATCATGACTCGTCGGGAAAAGGCGGGAACTTTGCCTTAAAACGATCTACTTGACCACTTATTCGCAGGTCGGCATGCTTGCGCCGCCTGATTTAAATGCTCGTCGGTAATCGAATTTAGGATGATGGCGCGATATCATCACGCCGTTCCATTTCCAAACTACAATTTCGGGCTCCTCCTGACGACAGTCTGTCGGATTCGGCTCAGGCCGATGAAAGCGCCAATAAAAACTATAGGTCTGCCAATGGCTGCTTACGAAATCCTTATCGCCGATGATCACCCGCTGTTTCGTAGCGCGCTCCAGCAAGCGTTGACGCTTGGGCTGGGGAGTGAGGTGCGACTCTCCGAAGCCGCCAGCATTGCCGAACTGGAAACATTGCTGAGCGGGTCTTCGGATTGGGATTTGGTTCTGCTTGATCTCAATATGCCGGGCGCCTATGGGTTTTCCGGGCTGGTCCTGCTCAGGGGGCAGTATCCGCAATTGCCGGTCGTAATGATCTCCGCTCAGGAGGATGCCGCCGTGGTTGCCCGCTCTCGTGAGTTCGGCGCCAGTGGCTTCATCCCGAAGTCCAGTTCACTGGAAACCATTCAGGAGGCGGTGCGGGCCGTGCTCGACGGTGATGCCTGGTGGCCCAGCAATATTCAGGACGTGGGTCACGTCAGCCCTGAGGCCAAGGCGGCCAGCGAAGGCCTCGCCAGTCTCACACCCCAGCAGTTCCGAGTGTTGACCATGGTCTGCGATGGTTTGCTGAACAAGCAGATTGCCTACGAGCTGAGTGTCTCCGAGGCGACCATCAAGGCGCATGTGACGGCGATCTTTCGCAAGCTCGGCGTTCGTACCCGGACCCAGGCAGCCCTGCTGCTGCAACAGATGGGCTCCATTCCTACCAGCTGAAGCTTTTCTGGCGCAACGGCTTGGGCGCATTGCATGCAGTTCTGGTGGCTTTCGGCGGTGTTCAGGCGATCGTCGGAAGCACGATTTCATCACTGCGTCGCACACCCTCGGTCAGGGTCTGACAGAGGGCGATGAATTCGCGCATGGCCGCTGTCTGATACTTTTGCCCATGCCAGATGAAATTGAATTGCCGGGTCAGATCCAGGTCGGGCGTTTCCAGCGCCACCAGACTGCCACGGCGAAAGGCATCGCGCAGTGCCAGACGGGAAATGCAGCCAATCCCCAGTCCTGACTCGACGGCACGCTTGATCGCTTCGGTATGTTCAAGTTCGAGGCGAATGTTGAGCTTGAGAGGATGATGGCGCAGGGCGTGATCAAAAGTCCTCCGCGTGCCGGAGCCTTCCTCGCGAAGAATCCATGCCTCCCGCGACAAGTTGTCCAGCGTGATCCCCGTACGTCCGGCCAAGGGGTGCTGTGGCGCGCAGAACACCACCAACTCGTCCGCCACCCATGGAAGCACTTCTATATCGGGGTGTTGGCAATCGCCTTCGATCAAACCCAGGTCAAGTTCATATTGAGCAACCAGCTGCACAATTCGCGCAGTATTTTGAACCTGCAACTTCACTCGACACTCGGGGTGGCGCTGCATGAAGCTGCCGATCAGCAGCGTGGCGAGATAATTGCCGATTGTCAGGGTTGCCCCGACATGGAGGGAACCGAACCCCGTCTTGCCAGCCAGCAGGTCCTCGATGGCTTTGGCCTGATCGAGCAGGCTGACTGCCTGCGGCAGCAATTGATGGCCCAGGGCATTGAGCCACAGGCGTTTGCCTGCCCGATCAAACAGCTGGCAGCCGGACTGGCGCTCCAGTTCAGCCAGTGATGTGCTGGTTGCCGACTGCGAAAGCGCCAGGCTTTGTGCGGCGCGCGAAACGCTTTCCTGACGAGCGACGGAAACGAATACCTGAAGTTGCCTGAGCGTAAAATGCATATCTATATATTCGATAACTCATATCGTTAATATTCATTTAACGGATATTAAAGGTCCCGTTAGACTTCGTACAGATTGAGCCGCCATTGCGCACTAAAAGGGGTATCCGTACATGAGCAATCTGAACGTCGAGCGAGTCCTCAGTGTGCATCACTGGAATGACACGCTGTTCAGTTTCAAAACCACCCGCAACCCTGGGCTGCGCTTCGAGAATGGCCAGTTCGTGATGATTGGCCTTGAGGTCTCAGGCCGCCCGCTGATGCGGGCGTACAGCATTGCCAGTCCGAACTACGAAGAGCACCTTGAATTCTTCAGCATCAAGGTGCCGGATGGTCCGCTGACCTCGCGTCTGCAGCATCTCCAGGAAGGAGATTCGCTGATGATCAGTCGCAAGCCGACCGGCACTCTGGTGCTTGATGATCTGTTGCCGGGCAAACACCTGTATCTGCTTAGCACCGGTACCGGCCTCGCACCTTTCATGAGTGTTATCCAGGATCCGGAAGTCTACGAACGCTTCGAGAAGGTCGTGCTTGTACATGGCGTGCGCTACGTCAACGAGGTCGCTTACCGCGACTTCATTACCGATCACCTTCCACAAAACGAATTTTTTGGCGAAGCATTGCAGGAGAGGCTGGTCTACTACCCGACAGTCACGCGCGAGCCCTTCGAGAATCAGGGCCGGCTCACTGACCTGATGCGCAGTGGCAAGCTGTTCCGTGATATCGGTCTGCCGCCCCTCAATCCTGAGAATGACCGCGCGATGATCTGCGGCAGCCCGAGCATGCTAACCGAAACCAGTCAGGTGCTGGACAGCTTCGGACTTAAGGCTTCGCCACGCATGGGCGATCCCGGGCACTACCTGATCGAACGGGCGTTCGTTGAAAAATAAATCGTAGCGCCGTGTGTATTAAAGAAGGCTGGTCGGCGCGATGCGTCAGCCAGCCTTTTTCACAGGTAGGGCGCGCAACACTTCTTGAACTTCTGCCTGCTGCCGCACGGACAGGGATCGTTGCGACCGGCTTTCAGCGGGGTGGTCGGATCGATGAAGTACCAATTTCCTTCGTTCTGAACAAATGCCGAGCGTTCATGTTGAGCGTGTTCTCCCGCCTGGTCATGCCAGCGTGCGGTGAAGGTGACGAGCGCATGTTCCGGTTGTCCGCCGAGCAGTTGGCTGTGCTCCACCTCCAGCCCCAGCCAGATGCTGGCAGCGCTCCACTCCCGCATTGACTGCAGGTCCAGGGATGCTTGCTGGGCAGGCAGTGTGGTGGCCTGCAGGTAATCGATCAGCCCCAGTACGTAGGCGCTGTAACGCGAGCGCATCAGCCGTTCTGCGCTGGGTGCCGGAGCTCCGGCGTGATAGCGACCGCAGCAAGCGAGCAGTGTGTCGCCGCTGCCGCAGGGGCAGTGGGAGGTGCCTGGATTATCAGAGTTCATGTCAATTCACTATTCGGTCTTGTTACGGCATCTGTGGATCAGCGCCGATTTGTGCAGCAACGACTCGGAACCTGCCAGCGCCCGAGCGAGTCACAGATGCAGTGAGCAGGGCCTGTTCGTTCTTTTATGCTCTCTGCGCGTCTTTTTGAAGCCTGTATGGGCTTAAAGACTAGCGCGGCGGCGCTTGCCGGCCTAGTCTCGTTATAACTGGAGCTGTTTATGCACCACCGCATGGCTCTAGCCGATTTCATACCAGGAGGCTTTACCGATGAGTACCTTACGGACAGCAGTACCCGTGATTGTAATGACTACCTTTCTGGCCGGTTGTGCAGGGGTACAGAAACAGGATTGGCCCACCTGCGCCGCGGTCGGCGGTGTCACTGGCGCCGCGCTGGGCGCGATTGAAAGCAGCACTTACGCCGGCTATGGTGCCTTGATCGGTGGTGGTGTAGCGGCGGCATACTGCTGGGCCAACGGTACCGAGGAGCAGACAGTGGCCTTGGTTGAAACCGTCGAACCCACTCCGGTTGCCCAGTCGGAGCCCGAGCCGATGGCCGAGCCTGTACGTGTCGAACTCGACGTCAAATTCGATTTCGATCGTGCCGTGGTCAAGCAGGACAGCATGAGTGACATCCAGGATCTGGCGGACTTCATGAAGCAGTACGGCCAGACGTCAACCGTTGTCGGGGGTCATACCGACTCGGTAGGTACCGATGCCTACAACCAGCGTTTGTCCGAGCGACGTGCCAATGCTGTGCGCGATGTGCTGGTCAATCAGCACGGGCTGGATGCCAGCCGTGTCGATGCCGTCGGCTATGGTGAGTCCCGTCCGGTCGCGGATAACTCGACAGAGGAAGGTCGTGCCATCAACCGCCGTGTTGAGGCTGAGGTAGAAGCGCGTCCATGATGGACGTGTGAAACAACGAAGCCGGGCATCTCGCCCGGCTTTTTCATGCGCGACAAAAACTGTTACGCGGCTGCTGAAAACGTAGGTGGTTTTGCAATGGCCTGTCAGAACAGCGGGCGAGCACTGGCCAATGCCACTACCAGCAGGCCCAGTAACAGGTTGATACCCACCAGCTTGCGGATATGACCCAGGGTTGCGCCGCCTTCAGGCCAGTTCTGCGCGGCAATTGCGCGTCTGAGCTCGGGTAGTTGCAGCAGCTGGATACGCAGGAACAGCGCCAGCATGACCAGGAACAGACCCGCCATGACATGTACATAGCGAGGTGCTGCGGCCAGGCTGTCAAAGCGCATGTGCCAGAGGCCGATACCGCTGACCGGCAGTATCAGTACCGAAGCCCAGACCCAGTGGAAAAAGCGACGAAACACCTCGGCCCAGAGTTGCAGACGTTCGGGTGGCTGCAGCTCGGAAACGGCGGCGGGCCGCAGCACCATCCAGGCGAAGAACATGCCGCCAACCCATATCATGGCAGCGAGCACATGCAGCGAATAGAGCAGGGCGAAAGTCGTCATGGAAATCTCCGGTGGCAGTTGGGGAAACGCGCGCTATCATAGCCATCCCTACGAAGTACTGAAAATATATACAGCCCCCACGCCCATGCTCAGCACTGAACTCAAGACCCAGATCCAGGGCGCCTACTCTCGCTTTCTCGAGGCCAAAAGCCTGAAGCCCCGTTATGGCCAGCGCCTGATGATTGCTGAAATAGCGAAAGTGCTGGGCGCGATCAAGGCTGATGATGAAGGCCGCCGCGACGGCGAGCCGGCCATCGTTGCAGTCGAGGCCGGCACCGGGACTGGCAAGACAGTCGCCTACAGCCTGGCAGCGATTCCTGCGGCCAAGGCCGCTGGCAAGCGTCTGGTCATCGCCACCGCGACGGTCGCCTTGCAGGAGCAGATCGTACACAAGGATCTACCGGATCTGATGCGCAACAGCGGCCTGAACTTTTCGTTTGCGCTGGCCAAGGGACGGGGTCGCTATCTGTGTCTGTCCAAGCTTGATGTGCTGCTGCAGGAAGGGCAGGCGCAAAGCGCTACGGCTCAGCTGTTCGAGGAGGAAGGCTTTCGTATCGACGTGGATGAGCGCAGCCAGAAACTCTTCGGCAGCATGATCGAAAAGCTCGCCGGCAATCGCTGGGATGGTGATCGTGACAGCTGGCCGGAAGAGTTGGCCGACCCTGACTGGGCACGGTTGACCACCGATCACAGCCAATGCACCGGTCGCCACTGTCCGAATTTCCAGCAGTGCGCTTTCTACAAGGCGCGCGAGGGCATGACCAAGGTCGATGTCATCGTGACCAACCACGATATGGTTCTTGCGGATCTGGCGCTTGGCGGCGGTGCGGTGCTGCCCGACCCGCGTGACACGCTCTATGTGTTTGACGAAGGTCACCATTTACCTGACAAGGCTATCGGCCACTTCGCTCACTTTACCCGTCTGCGTTCAACAGCCGACTGGCTCGGCCAAGTCGAGAAGAATTTGACCAAACTGCTTGCCCAGCATCCATTGCCAGGCGATCTGGGCCGATTGATCGAGGCGGTGCCGGAAATTGCCCGCGATCTGCGCAGCCAGCAACAGTTCATGTTCAGCGCCTGTGAACAGCTGGCCGACTTCAGGGCTGGCGAAGACATGGAAGGGCGAGAGAGACCCAGGCACAGGTTTGTCGGCGGCCTGGTGCCTGAACATCTGCTTGAAATGGGCATTGAACTCAAGAAGGGGTTTTCCAAACTCACCGACCTGTTCACGCGCCTTGCCGAGCTGCTCAAGGAAGCGATGGATGGCGAGGCGGGCGTCGGTATTGCCAGTCATCAGGCCGAGGAATGGTATCCACTGTTCGGCAGCCTGCTGACGCGAGCTCAGGGCAACTGGGAGCTGTGGACAGCGTTCACTGTCGATGATCCTGAAGACAGTCCGCCTATGGCCCGCTGGCTGACCCTGGCCGAGGGTGGTGCGCTGTTTGATATCGAGGTCAATGCCAGTCCCATCCTCGCGGCTGAAACCCTGCGGCGCAATTTGTGGAATGTTTGCTATGGCGCGCTGGTGACCTCTGCGACGCTCACTGCGCTGAACAGTTTCGACCGTTATCGAATGCGCGCCGGATTGCCGCGCTGCGCGGTGACCGCCGTGGTACCAAGCCCCTTCCACCATGCCGATGCCGGTGTGCTGCGGATACCCGATCTGAACGCCGATCCGCGTGACGCTACGGCGCATACGGCGGCGATTGTGCGTGAGCTGCCGCAGTTGGTGGAGGGCTCGCGCGGGACCCTGGTGCTGTTCTCGTCGCGCAAGCAGATGCAGGATGTATTCGACGGTCTGGAGCGCAACTGGCGGCAGCGGGTGCTGATCCAGGGTAACTTGTCCAAACAGGAAACCCTGAACAAGCACAAGGCGCGCGTGGATGACGGTAAGGATAGCGTGCTCTTCGGGTTGGCCAGTTTTTCCGAGGGCGTCGACCTGCCCGGTGCTTATTGCGAACATGTGGTGATTGCCAAGATTCCCTTTGCGGTACCTGATGATCCCGTCGAGGCGGCGCTGGCAGAGTGGATCGAGGCGCGCGGTGGCAACCCGTTCATGGAAATTTCGGTACCTGATGCATCCCTTCGCCTGGTGCAGGCTTGTGGTCGCTTGCTGCGTAGCGAAGAAGATCGCGGCACCATTACCCTGCTCGACCGGCGGGTGGTAACCCAGCGTTACGGCAAGGCCATCCTGAATGCCTTACCGCCGTTTCGCCGGGAAATCGGTTAGCAGACCTACTGAAATTCTGTCCAGAGAGATACGCATGCAGATTCAAGGCTATTTCGATCTTCGTTTTGAGGCGGTCAGAGACTGCTTTCAGGAGTTGTTCGAGCAGGCTGGGCAGCGTGGTGCGGCGATTTGCGTGAAAGTCGGCGCGCAAACCGTAATCGATCTCTGGGCAGGTACCGCCGACAATGCGGGCGAGCAGGTGTGGCAAGGCGACACCCTGGTCAATCTGTTTTCCTGCACCAAGACCTTTACGGCGGTGGCGGCGTTGCAGCTGGTTGAAGAGGGCAAGCTTGAGCTGGACGCGCCAGTTGCAAGGCTGTGGCCCGAGTTTGCCGCAAACGGCAAGCAGGCCATCACCCTTCGCCATTTGCTGTGTCATCAGGCTGGATTGCCAGCGATACGGCAACCGCTTCCCGCAGAAGCCCTGTACGACTGGAATGCCATGACTGCTGCGCTCGCAGCTGAGCGTCCCTGGTGGGCGCCTGGGGATGGTCATGGCTACGCCGCGATCACTTATGGCTGGCTGCTGGGCGAGCTGATTCGCCGCGCCGACGGGCGGGAGCCGGGCGAAGCGATAGTCGCGCGAACCGCCCGCCCGCTAAACCTGGATTTCCATCTCGGGCTTGCCGCTGACGAAGATGATCGTGTCGCCTACCTGACGCGGCTGAAGAATAATCCGGGCGACGCGGCCAGCCAGCGTCTACTGAAGGCGATGATGAGCGATCCGCAATCGCTGACTGCTCGGGCCTTTGCCAATCCTCCGTCAGTCATGAACAGCGCCAACAAGCCCGAATGGCGGCGTATGGCGCAGCCTGCGGCCAACGGACATGGCAATGCGCGCTCACTGGCCGGCTTTTACCAGGGGCTTCTCAACGGAGACCTGCTTGAACCGATGTTGCTGACAGAAATGACACGTGAGCACAGTATCGGCGAAGATCGCACCCTGCTGACACGTACCCGCTTTGCGCTGGGATGCTGGTTGGATCAGCCGGATGTGGCCAATGCGACCTTCGGTATGGGGCCGGGTGCCTTTGGCCATCCGGGCGCGGGAGGCTGTATTGGCTTTGCTGATCCGCAGCGCGAGCTGGCATTCGGTTTTGTTACCAACAGCCTGGGTCCTTACGTGTTGATGGACCCTCGGGCGCAGCGCCTGGCGCGAACGGTAAAAGCCTGTCTGGGGTGAGCCGCTCGTCTGTTTGTGGCAACACGACTTTTCAGAACAAGGACCTGCGTCCACAATCTGAAGCAAATCCTTGCTTAAGCTGCCTGCCTGCTACCTGCAGCATCACCATTCACTTTCACGGAATCTGCTACATGAACCTGCTGAAAAGCGCATCCCTGATTGTCCTCATGGCCCTTGCCGGCTGCAGCTCGAAAAGTGAAAAGCCTGCTGAAACGGCGGCTGCGCCAGAGCCGGTGATTGATCACGCCTGGCTGGATGATTATGAGCCGCGTCTACGCGATGCGCTGAAGGAAAGCCGTTTTGAAGTCGAGCGACGCAAAGGCATGCTGGTGGTCACGGCGCCGGTCGATGCCACCTTCAATCCAGACCGTCCAGGCATGTTGCTGCCTGTGACCCTGGGGCCAATCAGTCGTGTGGCAAAGATGGTCGAGGGCGATGAAAAAACCGCCGTAGTGGTTCTTGGACATGCCGACAGTACCGGCTCGCTGGAAATCAATCGCGACATCAGTCGTCAGCGTGCAGGCGCCGTGGCTGCCATCTTTCGCCTCAGCGGACTCAAGCATGACCGCTTGCGGATTCGAGGAGTGGGTTCGGACATGCCTCGTGCCTCCAACGAACATGAAGAAGGTCGTGCACTGAATCGTCGTGTCGAGATGATGCTTGCGCCGCAAACCACGCTGCTGGCCTTGATCAGCCAATACAGCACGCCGCCAGCGCCAGCCGAGCCGACCCGGATAGCCGCAGCCGAAGTCAGCAAAGCCAAGTAATCCATGCTGTTCCCGATTGGGGGCAGGAAGTGTCTGTTTGAGCTTGTTTTGCGCTGAATCAAGCGGAGTGTGGTCCCAAACCGACTAAGCTTCGATTTCGACTGTTTCAGGAATGCCGCGATGACTCAGACCCTGGCCGATATGCGCCGCGACTACACGCGTGATGGACTCAGTGAAACCAATGCGCCGAATGAGCCTTTCGGCCTGTTCCGCCAGTGGTTCAGTGATGCGGTTCAGACCGAGCAGTTGCCGGTCGAACCGAATGCCATGACTCTCGCCACGGTTGACACCGAGGGTCGTCCACATTGTCGCGTGCTGCTGCTCAAGGCGCTGGACGAGCGCGGCTTCACCTTTTTCAGCAACTACGAAAGCGCCAAGGCGGAACAACTTGAAGCCTGTCCGTTTGCGGCGATGACATTTTTCTGGCCGAGCCTTGAGCGACAGGTGCGCATCGAAGGGCGGGTCGAGAAGGTCAGTGCTGCCGACTCGGACGCCTATTATCAGGTGCGGCCTCTGGGCAGTCGTCTTGGCGCCTGGGCTTCGCCACAGAGCCGGGTGATCCGCGACCGTGCGGAACTGGAGAGGCTGCTTGCCGAGGCCGAGCAGCGTTTCCTCGACAAAGAACCGCATTGCCCGCCGCACTGGGGCGGTTATCGGTTGCTCCCCGAACGCATGGAGTTTTGGCAGGGTCGTTCGAGTCGACTGCATGATCGACTCAATTACCGGCTTGTAGCCAGTGATTGGCAGTGTGAGCGTCTTGCGCCCTAAGCGCGCATGGAAAGCCGCTCTGGTGCAACGCCGGAGCGGCTGTCGGCTCGATCAGTTGTGGTTTTCCAGCTCCCTCTCAAGCCAGTCTTGTAAATCCTTTCTTTTTACCTTCGCCGCTTTTGCGGCTGCCAGTCTTTCCAGTATCCAGGTGCGCCTGAGTGGGTCATTACCCGCCAGGGAAAGCGCCAGGTCGCGGTCGGCCCAGCGCCTGAAACGCACAAACAGCCAGGCATGAAATGCCAGTCCGGCAATAGTGGTGACGGCTATGATGAAGTAATCCATGGAGAGTCTCATGAGTTGCAGAGGGCTTTTCGTCTGTGCGGGGCGGGATAGCCTCGGGTACAGTAGGTCTAACAAAGGGCCTGTTGAGGTTTTGTCGGGCCGGGATGAAGATCAAAGGATAGCCTGAGCATGCTGAGTCAGGGCGAGTCTGTTGCCAAGAGCTTCTTCGCCGCAGGCCCTGGCGGCTACAGGTATCAATGTCGTTTCAGGAGAGTACATATGCGCAACCCTGTCTTAGTTGCTTCGTTCGCCGTCATGGCACTGGTCGTGGGCGGCTGCACATCCAATCTGACTGGTGATTCCTATTCTCGCGATGAAGCGCGAACGGTACAGACCGTTCGCTACGGAACCATCGAGTCCCTCCGTCCGGTCAAGATCGAAGGGACCAAGACACCTATAGGCGGCGGTGCCGGCGCTGTTGTGGGTGGCATTGCCGGTAGCGGTGTTGGCGGCGGTCGTGGCAGCGCAGTAGCCGCTGTAATCGGCGCTGTGGCCGGCGGCATGCTTGGCGCTGCGGCGGAAGAAGGTATCACGCGCACCCAAGGCGTCGAGATTACCCTGCGCGAAGACGATGGAAGTCTGCGTGCCTATGTCCAGCAGGTCGAACCCAATCAGGTGTTTCGAGTTGGCCAGCGGGTGCGCGTCATGACTGTCGATGGCACCAGCCGCGTAGCGCCCTGATACTTTCGGCTGGTGCGCTGGTTTTATACCGCATCAGTTGTTAGGTTGAGTCCCGTCATGCGAAGAAGTGTGGTCCACGCAAGTGGAGCGCGCTTTCGTTTTTAGAAATATATCAATCCATGACGTTACGGTAGTCGGTGTGGATAATCGTCGCACGCCGTCATGCCTCTTTGGGCTGAGTGCTGGCCTACAAAGGATATAACTGCCACGCATTTGCGTGGCTCAAGGGGTTTTGTTCATGGCGCTTGCGCTGATAATCGCTCTGCCATTCCTCGGGATATGCCTGCCGTTGCTGTTTGAGCGGCTTGGTCGGTCCGCCTGTGCTTTCGGTGCGGGTCTGGCCCCGCTGGCTGCACTGGTTCTCCTCATTTCCAAGCGTGCCGCTGTGTTCGACGGTGAAGTCGAAGTGCAGATGCTGCCCTGGTTGCCGGAGCTGGGGTTGAACCTGAGTCTGAGGCTTGATGGGCTGGGCTTCCTGTTCGCCTTGCTGATCCTGGGTATTGGCCTGCTGGTCATTCTATATGCGCGTTACTACCTGTCGAAGCATGAGCCGATGGGGCGCTTCTATGGGTTCTTCCTGCTGTTCATGGGTGCGATGCTCGGCGTTGTGCTGTCGGAAAACCTGCTGTTGATGCTGATGTTCTGGGAGTTGACCAGCCTCTCGTCATTCCTGCTGATCGGCTTCTGGAATCACCGCGCCGATGCCCGTCAGGGCGCTCGCATGGCATTGGCCGTGACGGGCGGTGGCGGGCTGGCATTGTTGGCCGGCATCCTGCTGATCGGTCATATCGTCGGTAGCTATGAATTGAGTACGGTGCTGGTCTCGGGCGACCTGATCCGTGCACATGCCTTGTATCCCGTGGCGCTGATTCTGGTGCTGCTCGGCGTTTTCACCAAGTCAGCGCAATTTCCGTTTCACTTCTGGTTGCCGCAGGCGATGGCAGCACCGACGCCAGTTTCGGCATTCCTGCATTCGGCCACCATGGTCAAGGCAGGGGTCTTCCTGCTGGCCCGCTTGTACCCGGCTCTGTCTGATTCGGAATGGTGGTTCTATCTGGTCAGCATGACCGGGCTGGCGACATTGCTGATCGGTGCGGTGATGGCGCTGTTCCAGCATGATCTCAAGGGGCTGCTGGCCTACTCAACCATCAGCCATCTGGGGCTGATCACCCTGTTATTTGGTCTCGACTCGCGCCTGGCGGCGGTGGCGGCGATCTTTCATATCATCAACCACGCCACCTTCAAGGCCTCGCTGTTCATGGCCGCAGGCATCATCGACCATGAGACCGGTACCCGCGATATGCGGCGTATCAACGGCATGGTGAAATACATGCCGCACACGGCAGTGCTGGCGATGATCGCCTCGTTGGCGATGGCCGGCGTGCCGCTGCTCAATGGCTTCCTGAGCAAGGAAATGTTTTTCGCCGAAACCCTCGACCAGCATTTGCTGGGCAGCTTCTACTGGACCATTCCGGCGCTGGCGACCCTGGCCGGTGCCTTCTCGGTGGCCTATTCACTGCGTTTCGTGCATGACGTGTTCTTCAATGGCGAGCCGATCGAATTGCCCAAGTTCCCACCGCATGAGCCTGCGCGCTACATGAAGATTCCGGTGGAGATCCTGGTGCTGCTCTGTCTGATGGTCGGGATGCTGCCAGCCTACACCGTGGCGCCCTTGCTGGCGGTTGCGGTTGCCGGAACGCTGAATGGCGCGGTGCCTGAATACAGCCTGACGATCTGGCACGGCTTCAATCTACCGCTGTTGATGAGTTTTGTTGCGCTGGTCGGTGGAGTGCTCATCTATGGGCTGCGCAAGTGGGTATTTCGCTGGTACGAGGGGCTTCCCCACGTTGATTCTCTGGACGTTTTCAGGCGCGTGATCCGCGAGATTACCGCAGGCGCGCGCTGGGTAACCGAACGTCTGGAGAATGGCTCACTGCAGCGCTATCTGATGCTGGTGCTGGTCAGTTCGCTGGTGCTGGTGATCTATGCTCTTACGCCGCTGGAGGCGCTCAGTGGCCCGGTTGCGCTCACCCCGCTGGATATCATTACCGTCGGCGGAATGGTGGTTCTGAGTCTGACCTCGCTGCTGACAGTGCTCTTCCACCGCAGGCGACTGGTGGCGCTCATGGTGCTTAGTGTAGTCGGGCTCATGGTGGCGCTGGTCTTCGCTCGTTTTTCCGCGCCTGACCTCGCGTTGACTCAGCTGTCGGTCGAAGTAGTGACCATCATCCTGCTTATTCTGGCGTTGTTCTTCATGCCTGACCGGACTCCTGCAGAGTCGAGCAGCCTGCGCAGCTTCCGTGATCTGATTCTGGCCGGCGGCTTCGGTACCATGATCGCCTTGCTCACCTATGCCGTGCTTACGCGCCCTTACGACAGCATCGCGTCCTTCTTCCTGGAGAACAGTGTTTCCGGTGGCGGTGGAACCAATGTGGTCAATGTGATCCTTGTGGACTTCCGTGGTTTCGATACCTTGGGCGAGATAGCGGTACTGGCCATTGCTGCGGTGGGCATCTATGGATTGCTCAAGGGGCTGCACCTGCCTCATCCGCTGCGTGACTATGGCGGAAGGCTGTGGAGTACCGACAGCCATCCGATGGTGCTGGGTGCGTTGTCTCGTGCCTTGCTGCCGATGGCCTTGCTGATTTCCGTGTTCATTTTCCTGCGCGGGCACAACCTGCCGGGTGGCGGCTTTATTGCCGGCCTGATAACGGCAGTCGCACTGATCCTGCAGTACATATCCCACGGCGTGACCTGGGCGCAGCAGCGTCAACCCTTCAGCTACCACGGCGTAGCCGGGCTTGGCGTGTTCATCGCATGTTTGACCGGATTGGGCAGCTGGCTATTCGGTTATCCGTTCCTGACCTCCGCCTTCGATCATTTCCATCTTCCCTTTATTGGCGAGTTTGAGCTGGCCACAGCCATGCTGTTCGACCTGGGCGTTTATCTCGCGGTAGTCGGCTCAACCCTGCTGATCCTGTCCAATATTGGTCACGTCAGTCAGGACGAATCGTGCAAGGAGGTACTCTGATGGAGGCTGTACTGGCGGTAACGCTGGGGATCATGATGGCCAGTGGTGTTTACCTGCTGCTTCGTGCGCGAATATTCCCGGTGGTGATGGGGCTGACGCTCATATCCTACGCGGTGAACCTGTTTATTTTCTCCATGGGGCGACTGGCCACGGGTGTGCCGGCGGTTATCGGCAGGAGCGCCGACTATGGTGATCCGCTCCCGCAGGCATTGGTGCTGACCGCCATCGTCATCGGCTTCGCCATGACGGCATTCATCGTGGTGCTGGCTCTGCGTGGTCTGGGTGAACTGAAAACCGACCATGTGGACGGTCGGGAGCCGCGCGAATGAATCATGTGTTGATCCTTCCTGTCCTGCTGCCACTGCTCGTTGGCAGTCTGTTGCTGCTGACTCACAGGCTAGGCGCGCCTTTCAAGCGTCTGTTGTCGTTGCTGGCAACCTGGTTGCTGGTGCCGCTGGCCCTGTGGCTGCTGCTGCAGGCCAATAGCGGCACGCTGTTTGTCTACCAGTTGGGCAACTGGTCGCCGCCGTTCGGCATCATGCTGCTGCTCGACCGTCTGAGCGCAATGATGTTGCTGGTGACGGCCGTGCTGGCGGGGTTTGCAATCCTTTATGCCTCCCGCGGTGACGATGAAAAAGGGCCGAACTTCCATGCGCTGTTCCAGTTTCAGCTGGCTGGAATCAACGGGGCTTTCCTGACCGGTGACCTGTTCAACCTGTTCGTGTTCTTCGAGATCCTGCTGATTTCGTCCTATGCGTTGTTGCTGCATGGTCACGGTGCGAAGCGCGTGCAGGCCGGCATTCATTACGTGGTATTGAATCTGCTGGGCTCGGGGCTGTTCCTGATTGGTGTCAGCATGCTCTACGGCCTCACCGGGACTTTGAACATGGCTGATCTGGCCATCCGGGTCGGTGCGGCTGATCCTGCCGATGCACCACTGCTGGCGGCTGCGGGTTATCTGCTGCTGATCGTATTCGCCCTGAAAGGCGCGATCCTGCCACTGTACTTTTGGCTTCCGAGAGCCTATGCCTCCGCGACGGCACCGGTTGCGGCACTGTTCGCAATCATGACCAAGCTCGGCCTCTATGCCATTGTCCGGGTGTTCACGCTGATTTACGGCAGCGAGGCGGGCGTTCTGAACAACATGGTTCTGGACTGGCTGTGGCCATTGGCGATGCTCACCCTGGGTGCTGGTGTGCTGGGCGCGCTTGGGTCGCGCAACCTGCAGATACTGCTGTCCTATCTGGTGGTGGTTTCAGTGGGAACCCTGTTGGCCGGGTTTGCCATGGGCACCGAGGAAGGTCTGAGTGCTGCGCTCTATTACCTGCTGCACAGTACGCTGGTCGCAGGCGGCCTGTTCCTGCTGGCGGACCTGATTTCCCGCCAGCGGGGTGATGTGGGTTCTGAGCTGGTATCCGCGCCAGCGCTGAGGCAACCGTTGCTACTGGGGGCGCTATTCTTTTTCGGCGCCATCTCGGTTGCCGGGTTGCCACCGTTTTCCGGCTTCCTGGGCAAGCTGATGCTGTTGCAGGCGGTTACACCCGGCAACGGCGCGCTGGTGCTCTGGCCGGTCGTGCTGGTGGGTGGTCTGGGTATGGTGATTGCGCTGAGTCGCGCCGGTAGCACACTCTTCTGGCGATCGAATGAGGGGGTGGAAGAAACTGTGGCGGCGCCAAGCGATTCGTTGCGCATGCTGGCAACGCTCGGCTTGCTGCTGGGCAGTGTGCTTCTGGTCGTTGCTGCGCAGCCGGTGCAGGCCTATGTGCAGGCCACGGCAGCCCAGTTGTTTGATCTTGGCCCTTATCTGCAGATTATTCAGGGAGGTGGTGCATGAGCGGGTCTCGTCTGTTGCCGAATCCCATGCTGACGCTTCTGCTGGCAGCGCTCTGGCTGTTGATGAACAACACCCTTGGGGTCGGCCATATCGTGCTGGGACTGTTCCTCGGCTGGGCCATCCCGCTGCTGGTGGCGGGTTTCCTCATCGAGGTGCCGCGCGTGCGCAAGCCGCTCAAGCTTTGCCTGTTCATGCTGATGGTCTTCTACGACATCGTGATCGCCAACATCCATGTGGCCCGACTGGTGCTCGGTTCGAAAGAAAAACTGCAGCCCGCCTTCATCGAAGTGCCGATGCTGATTGAAAACGAGTTCGTGCTGGCGACCCTGACCAGCATCATCTCGCTGACCCCCGGCACGGTATCGGCTGGCCTGAGCAAGGATCACAAAAATCTGATCCTGCATTCGCTGGATGTGCCGGATATCCAGGCGCTGGTTGCCGTGGTGAAGAGTCGCTACGAGGCCCCGCTGTTGGAGATTTTTGAATGCTAGCCTACGTGATCCCCTTCTGTGCGGGCCTGCTGGGCGTGGCGGCGCTGCTTAATATCATTCGGCTGATCAAGGGGCCGGATATGCCCGATCGGGTATTGGCGCTCGATACGCTCTATATCAACGCGCTGGCGCTGATCGTGCTGTTCGGTATCTGGCTGGCTTCCGATCTGTTCTTCGAGGCCGCCTTGCTGATTGCGGTAATGGGCTTCGTCAGTACCGTCGCGGTGTGCAAGCATCTGCTGCACGGCGACATCATCGATTAGGAGAGCACATGCCGTTCTGGATTGAGTTGCTGATCAGCGTGTTCCTGATCATCGGAAGCATTTTCGCGCTGGTTGGAGCGATAGGCCTGTATCGCCTGCCTGACTTTTATACCCGTCTGCATGGGCCGACCAAGGCCACCACACTTGGAGTGGGCGGGATCCTCATTGCCTCGATGCTGTTTTTCAGCTATCACAATGACGGCTTGAGCCTGCACGAGCTGCTGATCACTCTCTTTCTGTTCATCACCGCTCCGGTCAGCGCTCACATGCTGGCCAAGGCTGCCATGCAGCAGAAGCTGTTCAGTGTCGAGCGTACCAAAGGCAAGCCCTGGGATTGATCACCGCCTGCCCGGGCTGAGTGGTAAGCGCCAACTCTTCAGATTTCGATGCTGCTGGGTGAGGGCTGGTGTTCGTTTTCCTGTGTCAGTTGCCTGACCAGGGCCTGTTGCAGCAAGGTGCAGAACTGCGGGTCCGACAGCGGCTGATTGTCTGCATTGGTCACGAAAAACACGTCTTCAACCCGCTCGCCCATGGTGGCGATCTTGGCGTTCTGTACCGACAGGTCGAAGTCCAGAAACAGCTGGCCAATGCGAGCCAGCAGGCCGGGGCGATCCGGTGCTATGACTTCTATGATGGTCTGCGGTCGCTGGGTATCGTTGTGGATGGTGACTTGCGGCGGGAAGGCAAAGTGCTTGAGCTGCCGGGGCACGTGCCGCTTGATGATCGTCAGGTACTCTTCCGGTTTGCGCAGCGCCTCGATCAACCCGTGGCGAATCTCCTGGATGCGTTCGGAATCGTGGCCAATCGGTGTGCCATCGGCGTCCAGGACGATATAGGTATCGAGGGTGAACTGGCTGCTTGACGTGATGATGCGGGCGTCGTGGATGTTCAGGTTTAGCTGATCCATCGCGGCTACGGTCACGGCAAAGAAGTCATGCTGGTCGGCAGCGTAGATGAAGATCTGGGTGCCACCCTCGAACTCGCGTTGTGTGGTTTCCTTGATCAGTACCAGCGGCTCGCTGCTGTCGCCATGCTGGAGGATGGCTTCGGTATGCCAGGCCACATCGGTCGCGGAGTGACGCATGAAATAATCGTCGCCCAATTGCGACCAGAGCTGTTCGGCGTCGTCCGGGTCGGTACCGTTGCGCACCAGGCTGTCCAACGCGGCGCGCTGGGTCTGGCGAATCTGCTCTTCACGCTCCAGAGGGTTTTCAAGGCCGCGCTTGAGCGCTCGCAGGGTTTCGGTATGCAACTGGCGCAGCAGGCTGGCACGCCAGGAGTTCCAGAGGGTCGGGTTGGTGGCGTTGATGTCTGCCACGGTGAGGACATACAGATAGTCCAGATGCGTTTCGTCGCCGACCAGTTGGGCGAAATCGTTAATCACCTGTGGATCGGAAAGATCCTTGCGTTGTGCCGTGGTGGACATGATCAGGTGATTGGCTACCAGCCAGACTACCAGGCGCGTATCCCAAGCGGGCAGCTTGTGACGCACGCAGAAAGCCTGGGCATCGACTGCCCCGAGTTCCGAGTGATCGCCGCCACGACCCTTGGCGATGTCGTGATAAAGGCCGGCGATATAGATCAACTCCGGCTTGGGCAGCATCCCCACCAACTGACTGGCGAGAGGGTATTTTTCGGCAACCCCAGGTTTGCTCAGTTTGCGCAGGTACTTGATGACGTTGAGCGTATGCGCATCGACGGTATAAATGTGGAAAAGATCGTGCTGCATCTGTCCAACGATATGGCCAAACTCCGGCAGGTAACGGCCCAGAATTCCATAACGGTTCATCCGGCGAAGGTTGCGATGGATGCCTTCCTTACACTTGAGTAATTCGATGAAAAGGCTGGTGTTGCGGATGTCGCGGCGGAATTCGTCATCGATCAGGTGGCGGTGATCGCGTAGCAGACGGATGGTTTCGGCACGTACCCCCTTGATCTCCGGGTGTTGCGCGAGAAGGACGAAAACCTCCAGAAGCGCAAAGGGGCGATGCGTGAAGACCGAGTCCTTGGCAACTTCCAGATAACGGTCGCGTACCAGGAAGCGGCTGTTGAGCGGGACGGCATCGCCGCTGTCGCCTTCCCAGAGGATTACCTCGGCAAAGTGCTGACCTACCAGGTCGCTGAGTTCGGAAATGCTCATCACGACCCGGTAGTACTTCTGCATGAAGCGTTCGATGGCCAGCTTGGCGTCACTGTCTTCATAGCCGAGCAGGGCGGCGAGGCTGCGCTGGTGATCGAACAGCAGACGATCCTCGGCGCGTCCGGCCAGCATGTGCAGCCCGTAGCGGACCCGCCAGATAAAAGCCTGACTGGACACCAGCAGCGAATACTCGCCCTCGGTGAGGAAGCCCTGATCGACGATGGCACTCAGGTTCAGGCTGCCGAACTGACGCCGTGCAATCCACAGGATTGTCTGGATATCGCGCAGTCCGCCCGGAGAGCCTTTGACGTTGGGTTCCAGGTTGTATTCGGTGTTGTTGTATTTTGCATGGCGGGCGCGCTGTTCGTTGCGCTTGGCCAGGAAGAACTCTTTGCTCGGCCACATCTCGCTGGGGCTGGTCACCTTCAGCATGTTCTGTCGCAGCCGCTCAGGGCCGGCGATGGTGCGGCTTTCCATCAGATTGGTGATGACGGTGAGGTCCGCGCGTGCCTCTTCGGCACATTCGGCCACCGAGCGGACGCTCTGGCCAACTTCCAGGCCTATATCCCAGAGCAGGGTCAGAAAGCCTTCGATGGCGTCGCGGAACAGCTCCTGGTCGCTGTTGTCGAGCAGGATCAGCAGGTCGATATCGGAATAGGGATGCAGCTCGCCGCGCCCGTAGCCGCCAACAGCCACCAGTGCTATATCGGCCTCGCTGTTCCAGTCGAAGCGCGCCCAGGCGGCGCGCAGTATCTGGTCGATGAACCAGGCGCGGTCGACGATCAGACGACGGATATCGCATCCTGCGAGAAAGCGTGCGTCCAGCACCTGACGAGCGTTGCCGATGACCTTCTTGAAGGCGGGAATCGGACTGGCCTTGAGTGCTAGCTCCGCCTGGAACTGGCTGCGGTCGAAGAGTTCGGGATCAACCTGTGGCATGCCAGTTCTCCGTCAAGCGGTATTCAGGGGCGAGTGCGAGCTATGGTGTCGTCGCTGCGCAGGGTAAAGATTTCGTAGCCTTCGGCAGTCACGACCAGAGTGTGCTCCCACTGTGCGGACAGCTTGCGATCCTTGGTGATGGCTGTCCAGCCGTCGCCCAACAGTCGGGTTTCCGAGCGGCCCTGGTTGATCATCGGCTCGATGGTGAAGGTCATGCCTTCCTTCAGTTCCAGGCCGGTGCCGGCACGTCCGTAATGCAGTACCTGGGGCTCCTCATGGAAAACCTTGCCGATGCCGTGGCCGCAGTATTCGCGCACCACGGAGAAGCCGTTCTTCTCGGCGTGCTTCTGGATCGCTTCGCCGATGTCGCCGAGGCGGGCGCCGGGACGCACAAGTTCGATCCCTTTATAGAGGCATTCCTGAGTCACCCTGCACAGGCGTTCGGCCCACTCGGTGGCCTTGCCGACGATGAACATCTTGCTGGTGTCGCCGTGGTAGCCGTCCTTGATGACGGTGATGTCGATATTGAGGATGTCGCCATCCTTCAGCGGCTTGTCGTTGGGGATGCCATGACAGACGACATGGTTGATCGAGGTGCAGATCGACTTCGGGTAGCCCTTGTAGTTGAGCGGTGCCGGAATGGCCTGCTGCACGTTGACGATGTACTCGTGGCAGATTCGATCAAGCTCTTCGGTGGTGACGCCCGGTTTTACATGATCACCGATCATCCCCAGTACTTCGGCCGCCAGGCGGCCGGCGATGCGCATCTTCTCGATATCTTCTGGCGTCTTGATGGAGACAGTCATTGTGGGCTCTCGGCACGAAAGGAAGGACGACATGTTACCAGCTTGAAGCTTCTGGCTTGTAGCTGCTTTCTATGCTATAAAACGCGCCGCTCAACGGGACTGCCCGTTGCGCTTGACCCCACACACGTGTCGACACGGTATCCTGGGTGCTCGAAAGAGTTGGATATCGGGGCGCGTGGAGGCCTAACCCGCTTTATCGAGGAAGTATCATGACTCAAGTCACCATGCGCGACATGCTGAAGGCCGGTGTGCACTTCGGCCACCAGACCCGTTACTGGAACCCGAAGATGAACAAGTTCATCTTCGGCGCGCGCAACAAGATTCATATCATCAATCTTGAAAAAACCCTGCCGATGTTCAACGACGCACTGCAGTTCGTTGAAAAGCTGGCTGCAGGCAAGAACAAGATTCTGTTCGTCGGCACCAAGCGTTCCGCTGGCAAGATCGTTCGCGAAGAGGCTGCTCGTTGCGGCTCGCCGTACGTCGATCATCGCTGGTTGGGCGGCATGCTGACCAACTACAAGACCATCCGCGCCTCGATCAAGCGCCTACGTGAACTGGAAATCCAGTCCCAGGACGGCACTTTCGACAAGCTGACCAAGAAAGAAGCCCTGATGCGCACCCGTGATCTGGAAAAACTGGATCGCAGCCTGGGTGGTATCAAGGATATGGGCGGCCTGCCGGACGCCATGTTCGTCGTCGACGTCGATCACGAGCGCATTGCAATCTCCGAAGCCAACAAGCTGGGCATCCCGGTCATTGGCATCGTCGATACCAACAGCAGCCCTGAAGGCGTGGATTACATCATCCCCGGTAACGATGATGCCATCCGTGCCGTGCAACTCTACCTGGGCGCCATGGCCGACGCCGTAATGCGCGGTCGCCAGAACGGCGCCGGTGGTGCTGACGAGTTCGTCGAAGAAGCAGCCCCCGAGGCCGCTCAAGGCTGAGCGAGTGGTACCGCCTAGTTGAACCCGGTGAACAAGAAGGGGGCTATGCCCCCTTTTTGCCACTTCCGAATTGATCGCTCTGGTAAGGGGCGATGATCGATAACGAATCGAGAGGATTTGCGAACATGGCAGAGATTACTGCAGCCCTGGTTAAAGAAC
>Ga0194138_10000199_pt1 | contig 29785 bp, 22 predicted proteins | sample TARM_MetaG_T2_14_FD_134022 | JGI IMG/M metagenome (GOLD analysis project Ga0194138, IMG submission 134022) | Freshwater microbial communities from Pennsylvania, USA, analyzing microbe dynamics in response to fracking - TARM_MetaG_T2_14 (version 2) | ecosystem: Environmental > Aquatic >...
CCACCCCCCTCACCATGGAGGAGGTGGGACAAAACTACGGGTTCATCCTCTACCGCGGACGCGTCTCCGGCCCCCGGGCCGAAACCAGACTGTTTCTACAGGAGGTGCGCGACCGCGCCTGGATCTACCTCGACGGCACCTTCCTTGGCGTGATCGATCGAAACGACCCGAAAACCGGAATGCCCCTTTCCGTGCCGCCCCAAGGCGCCGTCCTGGAGGTCCTGGTCGAAAACCTAGGCCGCGTGAACTACGGTCCCGATGTCTGCGACCGAAAGGGCGTGACCCACTGCATCCGTCTCGACCACCAGATTCTGCACGGCTGGGAGATTTTTCCTCTCACGATGGAGGACCGGTCCGGCCTCGAATGGTCCAAACCCGAAACCGCCCACACACCGTGTTTTTTCCGATCAAACATCGAGATCGACCGCCCCGCGGACACCTTTCTCCGCGTGGACCGCGGCACCCACGGCTTCGTGTGGCTCAACGGGTTCGCGCTCGGACGGTATTGGGACATCGGCCCCCAGAGAACCCTCTACGTCCCCGCCCCCCTGTTGCGCCGGGGCGCCAACACCATTGAGATCTTCGAAACCACCCCCACGCAAATCCCCGTTCCCGAATTCCTCGCCGAAGCCGATCTCGGAGCCTAACCCCACGATACTCCATGGACACGATTACCCACGACTTCCGGGGCCTGCGCCCCACCGATCCCGGCGGACGCTGCGGACTCCGCAACCCCGGCCGCGGTTTCCGCATTGAGACCGTCATCGCCGAACCCGCCGGAAAAGACAATCCAAACAGCCAAATCCCCGGCCACCTGCGCGGAAGAATCGGCCCCGGATTCAACCGGATGAACTGGATCATGGACGCCCGTCGGTTTGAAGCCCACGGCCTCACACTCGCGCAAACCTATTGTTACCTGACGGAATACCACGACCGGGAAATCGCACGGGAAAAGTTCGACCTCCTCGAGGACGCCTTTCGCACCCTGCGCCACCTCGGACTGAAATGTGTCCTTCGATTCGCCTACGTCACGGACGATCCAAAACTGGCCCCGCCTCCCCCGCTGGACCGCATTCTCCAACATATTGAACAACTCCGTCCCTTCCTGCGAAAACATCACGATGTGATCCACACCCTGGAGGCCGGGTTCGTCGCCGCCTGGGGCGAATGGCACATGGAGCGTCACCTCCGGACCCCCAAGGAACGCACCATCCTGTTGCGGGCGATCCTCGACATGGTCCCCCGCTCCATACACCTCCAGATCCGATATCCGGGCATGAAGCACGACCTCGTGCCCCGCCTCACGGGCGAACCGTACCGGCCCGTGACCGCCGACACCGCCTTCGGCCCCACGCCGGAGGCTCGGATCGGTTATAACGACGACGGCGTCCTCACCTACCCCGAAAACGAGTCGACCTACCGTTTCGCCCGCGAACCGGAGGAATACGGAAATCTTCAAAAACTGGTACAACAGGAAACCCTTTTCGTGCCCATGGGAGGCGAACTCTTCTGGAGCGACATGGCCTGGTATGACGAAGGCACCCACTACAAAACTTTCGACGGACTCGAGGCCGCCGAATATCTCCGCGACTACCATTTCAATGTGTTCAGCCTCGCCCATTCCTACTCGGAGCGGGAGGGGTCCCCGCGAAGCATCGACCACTGGCTATCCCGGCCCGTGACCCAAACCGACCTGCGAACCCGCCACCTCCCCGTTTCCGAGGACTGGTTCAAAGACAATTTCGGCCGGCCCGTCGAACGCAGCCAGTTCGAATACATCCGGGACCACCTCGGGTACCGACTGGAGTTGCAACAACTGCGGATACCCGTGCGCTGGACCGTCCGACAACCCTTTTCCATCGAACTCACCCTGATCAATCTCGGGTTCAGCACGCTCTTCACGCACCACCCCGTCTTTTTCACCCTCATCGATATCCACGGAAAAATCACCCTGCTACCCGTAGAGAACGCCGACCCCCGCCACTGGATTCCCCACCGTCCGGGCGACACCGGCCATTCTCCCCTCACCCACACCCTGGGCCTGAAGGACAGCCTGCCCGACGCCGTCGCTCCGGGCCGTTACATGCTGGGCCTGTGGATCCCCGACCCCTGCGCCCGCCTGCAGTTGCGCTCGGAATACGCCGTGCGCGTGGCCAATGGCGACGTGCCCTTCTGGCGGGACGAACACCACCGCTACGGCATCAACCTTCTTCACACCGTTCACGTCCACGACGACTGACCCCTCCCCACGCGGACGCGTCCAGAGCGACCACCTCTCTTCTCCACGAAACACGGGCCGCGAATTCCCTTCGCGGCCCGTGTTTCGTTTCCGGTCGGGGCTCCGCCCCGTGAAGCACCGGCCCTCAGTCGTCCGTGGGGCCGGGCAACGTTTCCCGCAGACTGTCGTCCTCCCGGGCCACGTCCTCCGCGTTCTGATCGCCGATCACCTGGCCGTTGTCCAAGGCGTTGCGCTGGATGTTTTTCAGGTTTCGGAACAACCGGGACAAATCCCAACTTCCGCCGATCAGGAACCAGACCGAGGTGATCCCCGCCAAACCGACCATGAACGGAATGAAGAAATAGTGGAAGTAGTTCAGCCAGCCCTGGATGCTCCACCGTTCGATGAACAGATTCCAGCCCACCACCAGCAGGAAGGTCCCGACCTTGAACAAGGTGAAGGCGAACACCCCCCACGCCAACCACCGGTCTCCCCGGCTGTATTCGTCGTCGATGCCCACGACCCGTCCGATCCAGCCCTTCTTGACCTTGGGCGTCTTCAACGGCTTGTGTTCCAGGTTGTATTCGCCCCGGTGGAGCATGCGGTCCAGATTAAACGGCTCCTTGCAGGTGAGCAACGACACCACGACGTAGGTGATCGTCGAACAGAACATGGTGATAAACAACATTTCCTGGCCCGAAATCGGGAAACTGGTGGGGGTCACCTCCCAGTTCACAAACGGCAGAGCCCCGCCCCAGGACTCCAACATGCCCGTGAAGGCGACGAGGAAATCCTCCGCGTTTTCGGACATCCATCCGTAGATGTGCGTGGACCAGAATTTCTGACAAATGAAACCGAACACCCCAAGTGACGCGCCCACGATCATCGCCGTCCACGCCCCCTGGCTGGTGCCCCGTCGCGAATACAGGCCGCCGAGAATCACGATCCCCGCGCCGCCCATGTAAATCGCGCCCGTCAACGAAAAGAACATCAGGATATACGTCACCTGCCCGAAATACATGCTGAACGTCCAGGCGAACACCGCGATACCGAAAATCGCCAACCGCAAATACAGGATTTGTCGTTTGGTCGTCACCGGTTTCTTGTGCAACGGCATGACCACGTCCTGCACGAAAATACTGCCCCAGGAGTGAAGGTAGGTCGTGTCCGTGCTCACCAGCAGGAAAATCATCATCGCCACGAAAACCCCCGTGATCCCCACAGGAAGGATTTCACGCAACGCCACGGGCACGGTCATCTGGCTTCGGATCGTCTGCGTTACCGTGGGGTCGTCGAATTGAATCCGATTCACCAGCTCCTCCTGCACCGCCTGCTGCCCTTCGGCGTATTCAGGATGGTGCATATAGGTGTAGGCCGCCAGCCCCAACAACAGAATCGTGGTATAGGTGAACCCGCCCCGGAAGGTGCCCAGCAGGCCCGCCATTTTCTGCTCGTGGGGCGAGGAAGCCGCCGCGTTGAACCCCTGGGTGCCCTGCCAGGACATCCGGTTGTACACCATGGACACCACCCCGATCAGCACGTACAGCAGATTGAACTGGGTGAAATTTCCCGTGTCGAACGGGTTCAGAAAGGATTCGCCCGGCGGCTGGTCCGCCAGCGATTCGCCCACCTGGGTGAAGGAAAATTTGGCGAACAGGGCGATCACGATGATCGTGAACCCCACATAGCCGAACAGCCCCTGCACGCAGTCCGTCACCATGGTCGTCAACTGACCGCCCATCAGCACGATGGCCAGCGCGATCGACAAAAACAACGCCATCACAAATCCGAAAGTTGAAACCGTCACGCCGAACACGTCGAAGGTGTGCGGCAACCGGCAGTAATAAATCAGAAACCGGCCGCCCACCGCCGGAAACAGCGCGTAATTCACCACGCCCGACAAAAAGGCCAGCATGCCGGAAAAAATCCGGAACCGACGGGAATACCGCACCTCGAAAAACTGGGCCATGGTCAACGCCCGGGTCTCCCGGTAGCGGTAAATGGCGAACCCCGTCAACGCCATGATCAACGCCGTCACCTCGATCAGATGCTGCCAGAAATACAGCGACACCCCCGTCTGGTAGTAGTACTCGAACAGCCCCACCACCGAAATCAGACCAATGGCCGACTCCCCCGACGACACGCTTAACACGTAACGGCCGGCCACCCGGCCGCCGGCCAGAAAGTCCGCCACGTCTTTCATGTGGGACCGGACCCGATAGCCGATCACACAAATGGCGATGACGGGAATGATTACAATCAGCCAGTCGATAGTACTCATAAGAAACCTGGGAGTGGGAGTTGAAGTGCGAAGGACGTAAAACGAAAAATCGGAGGCGTCGTCACCGAAAGGTCACCGACGTCCATTCATGGCGTCGGTGGAACGACAGCTTGCGGTGCGGAGAGGTCGAGAACAATTCGGCCGACGCCTCGCCGTCGGTCCGCGTGTAGTCGTACCGGCAGAAGGACATCTTCCATTCCTTCGGCACCGGACGCCCGGCGGGCGCGATCAAGTCGGCCAACGGAATTCGGACGTACACCACCCACCGGTTCTCCTCCAGACGCACCTCCACCCGACTCTCCACCGGCAGGGTCGACAGCTCTTTGCGAAAAACGGAATTCCCCTCCGCGTCCACCCCCTCCGGGTCGAACCGCAGTTGATACCTCTGATTCCCGGGCGTGACGTGGAATTCAAAATACCGCTCCTGCCCCTCCGGCCGCAAGAAAATCTCGAACACGTCCCCCCGGCTCCACGCCTCCCGGTTGAACTCCGTCACCGGATTGAAGATGTCCCGGTCCGGAAGCACCCCCTTCACCCAGAGATCGTTCCCGCTCCGGAGCAGCCGGACCTCCCCACGCTGTTGCGGCGACGCCTCCGTCCACCCCTGCCCCATGGACAGTCCGGGCAAGGTCCCGTGCGGATACTCCACCCAGGCGTCAAACCCTGGGATACGCGCCTCGGGGCACTCGAGGGTTTCGGGAAACAGGAACAAGGAAGCGGAGTCGGCGTGCGTCATACGAAAACCACAAAGAATCAAAGCCAGGCCCACACGGACGGAAATCCGGGGCGCGAAGGGGGAAATTCTGACAAAGGGCGGCATGGGAGGGAAAACCAAATCGGAATACAATGCGTCTCCCTTGGTTCTAAAGGGCCTCTCATCATATTGCAACAAAAATTTATGTTACAATAAAACCAATATACGCGTTCTCTAAAAAGAGATCGGCTGTTCAAGTCGTCAGATTTCGGAGCAGCCGGGTCGGCAACACCACGTCCCCCGACTCCCGCTCGTTGATCAGACGCGCCGCCCGCTCCCCCATGTCCGAGAAGGGAATCTGCACGCTGGACAACCCCGCGTCCAAGGCGATCTCCGTGCCCATGCCCGAAAGAATTCCCACGTCCTGCGGACACCGCAGCCCGGCTCCCCGCACCCCTTCCAACAGCAACTTCCCCACATTGTCCTCGATGCAGAAAATGCCGATGCGCTCCGAGGTGTCCTGGATTTCAAGCATCAGACGCGCCCGTCCCCGATCCGTGTCCACCTGCCACACGTCCTGTTCGCCCACGCCGTAATCGCGACCCACCCGCACCGCCGCGTCGACGATGGAATCCACCGCGCTGTCCCCGAGAAACGGAACGGCGATCAGAATGCGATCGTACCCGCACTCCTTCAAGTGGTCCAAAGCCTGCCGGACCGCCTCCTCCGGGTCAATCCGCACCGACGACACGCCCTTTACCCGGGTGGCCCTCCAGACAATCACCGCGTTGCGCAGGTCGTCCACGCACGCCTCCAGCACGTCCTCGTGCCATAAATGGTCGAGCAAAATCCCCTGGGGCGCTTGCGGATTCGTTCGCAACACCCGCCGAAGCGCCCGAAGCTGGTAGGACGAGCCCGAAAACACCGGCTTCACCTCCGGAGCCTCGTGTTGCAACAAGCCCAGGCCGGAGGGAATCAGCAAACTCCGCCGCGCCTCGGAACAGGCGGTGCTGAATCCCTGCAGCAGCAACTGGTAACTCGCGAACCAGGCGCTCAACTCCCGAATCAGACACAAAACCGGCTTCGGCCGCTCCGCCATCTCGCGGGCTCCCGGCAAAAAGTACCGCCCGTTTTCATTGCGCCACAACAACCCCTCGTCCCGCAACTGCCGCATTACGCGATGAACCGTCACATTCGACACGTCGTATTGTTCGGCCAGTTCACGGGTGACGGGCAACGGCTCGCTCGTCTTCCACTCGCCGCCGCGCAGCAGTTTCCGCAGCTCCGACTCCAGCCGGATCACTTTCAATCCTTTTTTTCTAGGCATACAGTTCTTGGGTAAATGGTTGACGGCGCTTTATGAAACATAACAAATCGTTTCAAACTTTTTGTTACAAAATCCCAGAAACTCGCAACAGGCCGCCTTTATTAATTAACAAATATTTTTGTTGCATTTTAAGTTTGGAAACATTGTTTTTAGTTTATGGACACCTACTCACACTTGATTCGACGCGCTCTACGACGCGCATCCCTTCTCTCCCTGGCCACCCTCGCGGTTCCCACCGGCCGGACGGAAGAACTCAAATGGAACGGCGGCGACGGGGTCTGGGACCTCGGCGTCTACAGCGAAGCCTACGCCGACGGCTGGCCCGCCGGCGGAACCTGGATCGGAACCCCCAACTGGAACGAGGGCGTCCACTGGACCAACCAGGACAGCGGAGCCACCACAGCCACCACCGGCGCCACCGGCCCGGGCTCCGGAGAACGCGACACCGCCGTCTTCGATGTCCCCGGGGGAGGCGTCGTACAGGTCGCCGATGTCACATCCACGCGGGAAATCGGAATTTTCGGCGGACACATCTCCTTTCGGGAGAGCGGCTACGAACTCGTCGGGCCAACTGGTGGGAACGCCCTCATCGAAATGAACCACAGCACCGGCGTGGAGGTCGACGCAGGCGTCACCGCCACGATCGGGAGCGGCGTCACCGTGATCATGACCGCCTGGGGCTCCCACAGCAATGTCGGTGGAGGTGGCACCCTGAATCTCAAAGGCGTGCTCGCCCGCCGATCCAGCGGCGTCTTCGAACTGGAGGACCACACCACCTTGAACGTGCTCGAGGGGGGCGAACTCGGCGGGGACCACCTTGGCAACAACATGTACATCGGGGAAAGCGGACCCGGTACCCTTGTGGTCGACGGCGGCGACGTCAAGGTCGGCAACGGCTCCCAGAACCGCAGCCTCATCGTCGGAATGACCTCTTCCGCCGCCGGATCCTCCGTCACCCTGAACGAGGGACGGATCTTCATTCTCGATTACGGCACCGCCCGGGTGGAACTCGGCCGCTCCGGCTCCGGCTCCACCGCCTTCCATCTGAACGGGGGCGTCCTGCAAACCCCGTCCATCATGTCCGACGGAGGCGACGCCCTCTTCCGCTTCAACGGCGGTCTGCTGCAAATTCCCACCGACGCGGACGACCTCTTTACCGGAGTGGACAACGTCCTCGTCGGTACCGAACCGGCCCGGATCAGTTGCGGAGACGCGCTGGCGGGCTACACCGTCGTCCTCGCCGAGCCGCTCCGCCACGACCCCGCCCTCGGCGTCACCCGCGACGGTGGCCTGATCAAACAGGACCACGGCACCCTCACCCTCGCGCCCGGCAACACCTACACCGGCGACACCGTGGTCGAACGCGGCGCCCTCGTGCTTTCCGACGCCTTTCTGGACGACGACTCCGCCGTCCATCTCGGTCCGAGCGCCCGCCTGGAACTGAATCACGACGACGTGGACACCATCGCCGCCCTGTACATCGACGGAGAGCCCCTTCCTCCCGGCACCTGGGGCGCGCCCGGAAGCGGCGCCGCCCGGATGACTCCGAAATTTTCGGGGAATGGCGTTCTGCAGGTCGCGGGACAGGGAGACCCCCTGCCACCCATCGAATACACAGAGGGACCCGACCTCGGCCCCGACTACGATCCAGACGTCATCGCCAGCATTCCCGATCCGCTCGTCATGGAAAACGGCGACCCCGTCACCACCCCCGAGGACTGGCTCAACACCCGCCGGGATGAAATTCTCGAACTCTTCCGCGAGCATGTCTACGGCCGCAACGCCGTCGAACGGCCCGCCGACATGGAGTTCACCCTGGTGTCCGAAAACACCATCTTCGGCGGCGACGGCGTCAAACGCGTGGTGAACATCCACTACGCCAACGGCTCCGAATCCGACGACTTCAACGTCTACCTCTACATGCCCCCCGATGGCGTGACTCCGAAAGGAATCTTCCTACTCATCAACAACCGCAGCGAAAGCTACACCACCCGCAGCGAAACCTACTCGTCCGGCAGCGGGGGGTACGCCTTCCTCCCCTCCCGGGAAATCATCGAACGCGGGTACATCGCCGCCAGTTTTAAAAACCGACACGTGGCCGACGACGAAACCGACCTCTACGACAAGGACATCTTCCGGGTCTTCGGCCCCGGCGGCACCCTCAGCGGCGGGGAATACCCCGACCGCCCCGACGACGCCTGGGCCGCGATCGCCGGCTGGGCCTGGGGGGCGAGCCGCTGTATCGATTACTTCGAATCCGCCGCCGATCTCAAAGACCTTCCCGTCGCCACCGTCGGACATTCCCGCGGCGGAAAGGCCTCGCTCTGGTGCGGCGCCCAGGACGAGCGGGTGGACCTCGCCATCAGCAACTCCTCCGGCTGCACCGGCGCCGCCATGTCGCGCACCACGCGCGGCGAAAGCGTCGGACGCATCAACTCGGCCTTCCCCCATTGGTTCTGCGACAACTACAAGGACTACGGGGGACGGGAAACCGAACTTCCCGTCGACCAGCACATGCTGCTCGCCCTCTGCGCGCCTCGCCTGGTTTACGTGCAAAGCTCCTCCGAAGACTACAACGCCGACCCCGGCGCCGAATTCGAATCCTGCCTCCGCGCGGGCCCCGTCTACGAACTGTTCGGCCACCCCCCCGTCGCCTCCCGCCGGTGGCCCGGCAGCAACACGCCCCTCCATGACACCGCCATTGGATATCACTCCCGGGGAGACGGCTACGAGGGCGACGACGGCACCGGCGGCTGGCACGACATGGTGCCCTACGACTGGCACCGCTTCATGGACTTCGCCGACCAACACCTCGCGAACCACAGCCCCGACCTCCGCTCCTGGCGGCTCGACCACGGCCTCGACGTGTACGGCGGCGACGACATGGAGCAACCCGCGGGCGACGGCGTGCCCAACGTCATGAAGTACGCCCTCAACCTTCCGGAGGAGGGAGACACTCTCTCCACCCCCGCCCCCTCCATGCCCTTCGACGGCGACGCGGGCCTCCCCGCCGTCGCCGTCGAGAAGGGTGGATTCCGATTCCAATACGTGCGCCGCAAACCCGAAACCGACCCCGGGATCCGCTATCAGGTGGAACGCAGCGCGGACCTCCTCTTGTGGGATCCCGTGGACACCCCCGTCGCCGTCGAGGACCTCGGCGGCGGCTGGGAACGCGCCACCTACGGCGAACCCGTGGACTCCATCGCCTCGGGCCGGATTTTCTACCGACTCTATATTGAACACCTGTAACTCAAGGGGCATGCTCGCCCCTCCCCCTTTTCCCGGAGACCCTCCATGAACGACTCGCTCACCTTCCGTCCCTCCCTCCTCCGCCACGGCCTCCTTCGCAACCCCGCCTCCGGGTGGATGCTCTACGACGACGCCGACAAGGAGGTCGCCCGCGCGGACGCCTACTGGGAGGCCATGGACGAAGCCGCCCGCTCCCACGCCTCCATTTTCTACCTCCGCTGGCGCTGGGCCGAGGCCGAGCCCGAAGAGGGCCGCTACGCCTGGAAATACGACAAGAATTTCCAGGCGCTGATTCAGGGCGCCCTCGATCGCGGTCTTCGTCTCGCGTTCCGTTTCTACATCGCCTCCCGGGACAACAGCGCCCAGGCCACCCCGGACTACGTGCGCCGGGCCGGCGCCGAAGGCTGCATGCAGAAAGGAGCCGACGACACGCCCCTCTGGTCCCCCTACGTCGACGACCCCGTCTTCCAGGAGAAATTCTCCGCCTTCGTCGCCGCCTTCGCCGAGGAATTCGACGACCCCGCCCGGGTCGATTTCATCGACGCCCTCGGCCTCGGCTGGTGGGGCGAGGGGCACCACATCAACCTGAAGAATCCCGACAACGCCCTTCCGGTGTATCGGTGGATCCTCGACACCTACGCCACCCGCTTCCATCACACGCTCCTCGGCATCCAGTATGGCACCGCCTTCGGATGGGAAACGGACGAGGAATGGGCGATCCGCGGCGAGGATTATGTCGTCCGCCGCGACGGACTCGGCAGCTTCTGGTTCAGCGATCAGGAGCGGGAACGGGTGCTCGACCTCTATCCGCGCCACCCCCTCTTCGGCGAACGCTGCTATTGGGGGCTGGTCACCCACTCCGTCGAACAGGCCAAAAAAGACGACACGCGCTTCGGACACCGCTTCGAAACCTGGCGCGACCTCGACCAGGTCGCCGTCGAAGACGCCCTCGCCTACCACGCCAACACCTTCGACCTCCGTACCATTCCAGACGTCAAACGCTTCATGACCTACCCGGAGGTCATCGAAGACTTCAAATCCCGCGGAGGCTACCGCCTCGCCCCCCTCGACGTGTCACTCGAAAAGCCCCTCCAGCCTGGAGAATCCACGATTCTCAAACACACCTGGACCAATCTCGGCGTCGGCGTCCTCCCCAACCACAACCGGCGCTGGAACCACAAATACCGCCCCGCCTTCGCCCTGATCCCCGAAGGCGCCGACGACCCCGGCGACCTCGTCTGGATCGACGATCAGGCCGAACCCGGCGACTGGCTGACCGACGAGACACACGCCCACTCCTTCGCGTTCAACCTCCCCGACACCCTGCCCCCCGGACCCTACCGCCTCTGCTGCGCCGTGCTCAACACCCTCGACGACGGCATGCCCCACCTCCGCCTTTCCACGCGAACCGACCGCCACGGCCCCTGGCACGTGCTCGACGAGGTCCAGGTCGGCGGCTGACACGCGCCCGGCCCTTTCCGAACTTCGGAATGCCCGGGCGAAAAGCCTTCCGAACCCCGGAATACCGGCATGGGATGCCCCGGGACGCGGAAATTCCCGGAATCATTCGGTTCTTGAGCATTTCCGGAACTTCCATTATGTTCCCCCGCCTTTCCGGGAAAGAGCCCGGAGGCATCAAGGAACACTTTTTATGGTCAAACATCTCGTTATCGTGGAATCGCCGGCCAAGGCGAAAACCATCAACAAATTTCTGGGCAAAGACTACGTGGTCAAAGCCTCCATGGGGCACGTCCGCGACTTGCCGAAGAGTAAACTGGGGGTGGATCCCGAGAAGGATTTCCAGCCCCAGTACGTCAACTCCCGCGACAAATCCAAGGTGATCAAGGAACTGCGCGACGCCGCCAAAAAATGCGACGACGTCATCCTCGCCCCCGACCCCGACCGCGAGGGAGAGGCCATCGCCTGGCACCTCAAGGAACTGCTCGGCAAGGTCTTCAAAACCGACGACGCCTTCTCCCGCGTCACCTACAACCAGATCACCAAAGCCGCCATCCAGAAAGCCTTTTCCTCCCCCACCGAGCTGGACCTGCACAAAGTCGACGCCCAGCAGGCCCGCCGCGTGCTGGACCGCCTCGTCGGCTACCGCGTCAGCCCCCTGCTCTGGCGGCGGATTCGCGGCGGTTCCAGCGCCGGACGCGTGCAGACCGTCGCCTTGCGCTTGGTCTGCGAACGGGAGAAAGAGATTCTCAAATTCGTGCCCGAAACCTACTGGATCTTCGGCGCGAACGTGCGAAAACGGGTGGACCCCCGCGATCCCTTCGAAATCAAACTCGCCCGGGTGGACGGCGAAAAGGGCGAAATCCGCGACGAGAAACTGGCCGAGGACATCCGAAGCGATTTGGAAAACCGCGCGCTGACGGTCGACTCCATCCAGACCAAACACCAGCAGCGCCGCTCCAAAGCCCCCTTCATCACCTCCACTCTACAGCAGGCCGCCTCCAGCGCCTTCGGATACCAGCCCTCCCGCACCATGTCCCTCGCCCAACGCCTGTATGAGGGCGTGGACCTCAAGAAGGGCGAAGGCACCTCCGGTCTCATCACCTACATGCGTACCGATTCCGTGCACCTCGCCCCCGAGGCCGTGCAGCAGACCCGGGACTGCATTCGCGACACCTTCGGCGAGGACTACCTGCCGGAAAAACCCCGCGCGTTCACCAGCAAGGGCGGCGCGCAGGAGGCCCACGAGGCCATCCGCCCCACTGACATGACCGTGACGCCGGAGGACGTGAAGCACATTCTGGACAAGCCCGAGTGGAACCTCTACTCCCTCATCTGGAAGCGCACCATGGCCTGCCAGATGAAGCCCGCCGACATCAAACGGACCACCGTCGAGTTCAAGACCGACAGCGACAAGCACGACTACCTCTTCCGCGCCTCCGCCTCCGAGGTCGTCTTCCCCGGTTTCATGGCCGCCTGGGGTCGCGGGATCGACGAGGACGACGAGGACGAGGAAAGCGGCAAGCTCCCCCCCTTAAGCGAAGGCGAATCCGTCGACCTCGTCGAATGGCTCTCCGAGGAGAAACAAACCCAGCCGCCGAAGCGCTTCAGCGAGGCCGCGCTCATTAAGGCGCTCGAGGAAGAGGGCGTTGGACGCCCCTCCACCTACGCCTCCATCGTCGGCACCCTCTACAACCGCGAGTACGTCGAACGCGAAAGCCGCAGCCTCCGCCCCACCCGCGCGGGCATGGAGGTCAACGACTTCCTGGTGGGCCGCCTCCCCCACCTCTTCGAGGTCGACTTCACCGCCCGCATGGAGGAGGAGTTGGACGAAATCGAAGAGGGCAAGCGCCCGTGGACCGAAATGATGAGGGAGTTCCACGGCAAACTGGAGGATTGGATCGAGGAGGCCAAGCACGCCAACATCGACAAGGAGGAGATCGCCGAATACCTCCGGCTCTGCGAGGAAATCTCCGAATTCAACCCGCCCGTCAAACGCGGCAAAAAAACCTATTCCGATGAAACCTTCGTGCAGGAAATGCGCGAGGCGCTCGAAGAGGGCGAGGCCATCACCGACCGGCAGCAGGACAACCTTCGAAAGGTCGTGGCCCGCTACGCCGAACAAATCGACTCCCTCGACACCGCCAAGGCGGAGGAACTCAACCTCACCGAACTTATCGCCCGCGAGAAAGAGGCCAACCGCCCCCCGAGGGAAGAGACATTGAAAAAATTCGCTTTGATGGAGGGCCTCGATTTCGAACCGCCCCGCAAAGTCGGAAAACGGACCTACGACGACAAGGAGTTCCTCGGCAGCCTCAAGGAGCAGGTCGAGGGCAACCGGCGCCTCACCGACAACCAGATCCGCTATCTGGACCGGTTGGTCTGCAAATACGCCGCCCAGATTCCCGACTTCGAGCGGATCGCCCCCACCCTGGGCATCCAGCACGAACAGGAGGAGGACAACGAAAGCGGTCCCCTGCTCGAGCTGCTGGAACACGTCGAAACCTTCAACGAACCCGTCAAACGCGGACGCAAAACCTGGGACGACGCCGAATTCGCCCAGTCTCTGAAACAACAGTTTCAGGCCCGCAAATCCCTGACGCCCCGTCAACGGAACGCGCTCAAAACCATGCTCTCCCGGTACCACGAGCAGATTCCCCTGTATGAGGAAAAACGGGAGGAACTGGGCTTGCGCGATCCCAAGGCGAAACGTAAAACGGGCGGAAAGAAAAAGGCCGCCGCCAAGAAATAACGGTGGTCTCCCCCCCTCTTTCAAAACAACCCCAACCCCCGATTCGATATGGCCGGACACAGTAAATGGGCAAACATCAAGCACAAGAAAGCCGCGGCGGACGCGAAACGCGGAAAGACCTTCAGTAAAATCGCCAAGGAAATCACCGTGGCCGCGCGCATGGGCGGAGGCGACCCGTCGGCCAACATCGCCCTTCGCCCCCTCCTGTCCAAAGCCCGCGCGGTCAACATGCCCGCCGACAACATCGACCGCGCCATCAAAAAAGGCACCGGCGAAGGCAGCGAGAACGTGCAGTTCGACGAAATCGTGTACGAGGGCTACGCCGGCGACGGCGTGGGCATCATCGTCAAAACCCTCACCGAAAACAAAAACCGCACCGCCTCCGAAGTCCGCCACTGCTTCAACAAACACAACAACAGCCTCGGCCAAACCGGTAGCGTGAGCCGCAGTTTCCAACGCAAGGGCGTCATCACCTTCTCCACCGGGGACACCGACGAGGTGACCCTGCTGGAGGCCGCCATGGAGGCCGGCGCCGAGGATTTCGAAGACCAGGGCGAAAACTTCGTCGTCACCTGCGGTCCCTCCGAATACCCGGACGTCGCCGACGCCCTGGAGCAGGCCGGATTCAAAGCCATCGACTCCGAACTCACCCTCGTCCCGGATATGGTGTTCGAAGTGAACGAGGTTGAAAAAGCCCGCTCCATCATGACCTTCATTGAAGCGCTCGAGGATCTCGACGACGTCCAGAACGTCTACACCAACATGGACGTGGCGGACGAGGTCGCCGAACAACTGGATGAAGGCTGAGCCGGTACGCATCCTCGGGGTGGACACCTCCCTGCGCTCCACCGGCGTGGGGATTCTCCTCACCGACGGCGTCCGCCACCGCGCCGTCACCTACGGCGCCATCAAAGCCCCCGCCTCCTGGCCCCGCAGCCGCTGCCTCGTGCAGCTCCGCGAAAAAATTTCCGCCCTCATCGAAGAGGAAAAGCCCGTGATCGCGGCGATTGAAGGCATCTTCCACTGCCGCAACATCAAAACCGCCTTCATCCTCGGCGAGGCCCGGGGCGTGGTCATCTCCACCTGCGCGGAGGCCGGACTTCCCGTGATCGAATACGCGCCCCGCAAGGTGAAACAGGGCGTGGCCGGCGGCGGAAACGCCACCAAAGACCAGGTCGCCCGCATGGTCAAAACCCTGCTCGGCCTGCCCGAGGTGCCCCAAAACGACGCCGCCGACGCCCTCGCCATCGCCTACTGCCACGCCACCCGCCTCCGCACCGCCGGCGCGACCGGGGACATAAAAACCCTGTAACAACGCAGCCCGCACGGTCCCCGTCCGGGTACCACGAAGCCCATCCGACTCCGCCCCACCGGTTTACCCCAACTCAAACGTGGTGATCCCGAACACCCGCTCCAGCGGCAACGCGGGCCTGTCGCCCCGATACATGCGGGCCGTTTCAAACACCACCTTCATCCCGTGCCGTTCCGCCAGCGCCACGGCCTCCGAATTCACTTCAGGCACGTCCAGATACACCGGATCCCCCTCGTCCGCACCGGCGATTAAGGCCAAAAACAACCGTTCCGCCCCTTCCGGCGATTCAGAAAACAACGGACCGATTTTCCACCCGGACCGACAGGGACGCATCACCCCGTACCCGCTCAACGCCCCGTCCTCCCGCAAGGCCAACGCGCGGCACCCGGGCTGACGAATCCAGTTCCGTAAAAATTCAGTGCGCCGATCCGGAAAAAACGGCCGGTCGAAGGCGCACAAGGCATCGAACGGCACCGACTCCGCCAACACGATTCCCGGGTCATCCGTCGCGCCCCCGCCCCCTTTGCCCTCGTATCGCACGTTTCGATGCGCGAACTCGAATCCGGATTTCCGGTAATTGGCTTGCTGCGCCACCACGCCGTCCAACCCCACCGTACGCCCGGCCAACGCCGCCATCCCACTGTTCCACACCCGCAGACCGTACCCCTTTCCCCGTTCCTCCGGAGTGACGATATACAGGCCCAGGAACCCGAACCGTTCTCCGTAGCGCACCGCCGAAATCGCCGCCACGGGGGCGTCGCCTTTCCACCCCATCCAGAACCCGCCCGCGTCCGCCGCGTAAAATCCGTCCACGTCACGCAGCCCCGGGTTCCACCCCTCCCCGGCCGCCCAGTCGATCGCGATCGCGAGATCGTCACGGGTCATGGGACGGATTTCAAGATCGCTTGGGCCCGGATCGATCATGGAATCACCAAACTCCCGTCGGGATGGAATTCCCACGAATCCGCGTGGGCCACCTCCCACAGATGCCCGTCCGGATCTGAAAAATAGCCACTGTAGCCGCCCCAGAACACCTCCCGCGCCGGTTTTTCAATGGTGCCGCCCGCCGCTTCCGCCCGGGCCAGAACCTCGTCCACTTCCGCTCTCGTCCGGGTATTGTGCGCCAACGTCACACCCGAAAAGCGGGGGTCGTCCCCGGGAGGCGCGGCGAAACGCTCCCCCGCGTCCTCCGCCAGTTTATCCAGCGGATACAGGGCCAGACAGGTTCCCCCGGTGCGGAAAAACACGATCCCGCCCTCGGGCGACATCCCGGTGGGGAAGCCCAGACCCTCGTGATAAAACGCGAACGAGCGGTTCAAATCCCGCACGCCCAAAGTGACAATGCTGATGCGCGGCTCCATTCCCCCATCCAACCGCATCGAACGCCCGAAACAAAGCAAAAATGTAACCGCGCGGTCTCGCCCGGCGATCTGAATCCCTCCATCCCGCTCCGGATTCTCCGCTCACGAGACGGGAAAGACCATCCTCCTTACCCGAAAAAACCGCAAACGGCCCAAAGCCGTTTGCGGTTGATGGGAGTCGATTTTCCGGTCGATCAGAAGGCGGAGACCAGACGCTCCTTCTTCTCTTCAACCAGCTTGTCGAACGCCTTGGCGAAACGCGTAAGGCCTTCCACCAGGGTTTCCTCGTCGATCACCAGCGGAGGCAGGAATTTGACGATCTGGCTTTCGCTGCCGCAGGTTTCGACGATCAGCTTCTCCTCGAAACACTTCGACGAGAGCTCGCCGGCGAACGAAGGGTTGTCCTTGATCTCGAATCCAAACACCATCCCGCGGCCGCGGACGTCGATGCGGAATTCATCCTTATACTTCTCGGCCAGGGCCTCGAGGTGGTCGCGGATGATCTTTTCCTTGTACTTCACCGCGTCGCTCAGGTCGTTGTTCGTCCAGTAATTCTCCAAAGAGACCCGGCACGCCACGAAGGCCAGGTTGTTGCCGCGGAAGGTGCCGGTGTGTTCGCCGGGTTTCCACTGGTCGAGATCCTGTTTGAAGATCAGCATGGCCATGGGAAGACCGCCGCCGATGGACTTGGACATGGTGATGATGTCCGGGCGAATGCCGGCGAATTCGAAGCTGAAGAAGTCGCCGGTGCGGCCGTTGCCAACCTGAATGTCGTCGATGATTAGCAACATGTCGTGTTTCTGACAGAGCGATTCCAGTTCCCGCAGCCATTCGGCGCTGGCGATGTTGATCCCGCCCTCGCCCTGCACGGTCTCCACGATCACGGCCGCGGGCAGGTCCATGCCGCTGCTGCCGTCCTCGAGAAAGCGACGGAACACCTCGAGCGTGTTGAAGTCGCCCAGGTAGCCGTCGAAGGGCATAAAGGTGGCGTTGGTGCGGCTGATGTAGCTCTCGTCCCGGTACTCGGTGTTCCCGGTGACGGCCAGTGCGCCCTGGGTAAGCCCGTGGTAGCCGTTCGTGAACGCGACCACGTTGCTCCGCCCTTTCACCAGGCGGGCCAGCTTCAGCGCGGTTTCCACCGCGTTGGTGCCCGTGGGGCCGGTGAACTGCAGCACGTATTCCATGTTGCGGGGTTTGAGGATGACCTCCTCGAAGGTCTGAATCAGCTCCTTCTTGGCCGTGGTGGCCATGTCCAGGCCGTGCACCACGCCGTCTTTCTGCAGATACTCGATCAGCGCGTCGGAGATCAGGTCGTTGTTGTGTCCGTAGTTCAACGTGCCGGCTCCGGCGAAAAAGTCGATGAACTCCTCGCCTTCCTCGTTGGTCAGCGTGCTGCCTTTCGAAGAGGCGAAAATGGTCGGGAAGCTGCGGATATAGCCGCGAACCTCGCTTTCCAGGTTGTCGAATACTCTCATGTGTGTCGTTCCTTGGGTTGTTGTCTCGGTCATAGTATTATACGGTTAAATGAGGAATCCTCCAACGCGGGCCGCCGGAATTCCCGCGGGCGCGCCTGAGAAGATGTGGTGTGGGCATGAATGCCCCCGGGCGTTTCGTTCTCCGGACCACGCCGGGGGGCGGCGGACTCTGTCCGCTCGGTACGGGATCCGAGTTGGGTTCTTACGTGGATGCACATCAATGGACGGACGTCGAACATTACGGGCCACCGCCGGGGGCGAGGCTGGGCAGAAACGTGGCGATTTGCGGAAACGCGATAATGATCCCCGCGGCCACCAGTTCGATCAGCGTGAAGGGCAACGTGTGCTTGATGACTTCCAGATACGGTCGTCGGAAAATCAGTTGGGCGGTGAAAATGTCGCAGCCGAAGGGAGGCGTGGCGGACCCCATGGCCGCCTGGAGCACCACCAGCACGCCGAGAAAAAGCGGATCAATACCCAATTCCACGACGTAGGGCTGGAAAATCGGACTGAGCACATAAATCGCCACGATGGGATCGACGAACATGCAGGCCACGAAATAGCCGATGATCACGGCGAAAATCACGGTCATCCGCCCCGGATCCTCGCCGATCAGAATGGGCATGACCTCTTGGGGAATCTGCAGAAACCCGATCATCCAGGACAGGGCCTGGCCCGCGCCGACGAGAATGAACACCACCGCGGTGATCACGCTGGCGTCCAGCAGCGCCTCCCGCAGCTTTTGAAAATTCAGGGTCTTGTAGATGAGCCCCTCCAGAATCAACGCGTAAAACACCCCCGCGGCGGCCGACTCGGTGGGACTGAAAATGCCGCTGTAAATGCCGCCGATAATGATGAGCGGGAACCCAAGCACCAGCACGCCTTCTTTCATCGCCTTCTTCCGTTCCGCGCCCGTGGCTTTGGGGAGCTTGCCCACCTTGTGGAAATGGGAGTACGAGATGGAGTAGATCGAAAAGAGGGCGAACACCAGAACCCCGGGCAGGATCCCCGCGAGAAAGAGGTCCCCGATCGAGGTCTGCGTCACCACACCGTATACGATGAACCCAATGCTGGGGGGAATCAGCAGCGCGATGTCGCTGGCGTTGATGATCAGTCCGAGGGAAAACGAGCTTTTGTACCCCGCGTCCATGAGCATCGGGCGCATGGTCTTGCCCACCGCGGCGACGGTGGCCTGGGTGGACCCCGATACGGCACCGAACAGGGTGCAGCTGGCGTTGGTGGTGATCGGCAGCCCGCCGGGAATGTGCCCCGTGAACACCCGGATCATGTTCACCAACCGCGGCGCGGCGTCCCCGGAGGTGATCAGGTTGGCGCCAAGAATGAACAGCGGCACGCACACCAGAGTGGGCGGGGTGATGCCGTTGAGCATCTGCTGCACCAGCACGTCGCCGGTGAGCGACGGCATGTAGAAATGCGCGTAGGCCAGCAAAGACCCCAGAATCACCACCACGAAGGGGAATCCCGTGAGCAACATGGTCACCATCATGCCCCAGAGCAGCTTCATGCCTCTTCTCCCTCCAGGAGTTCTTCGTATTCGCTTTGCTGGTCGGCCGAGAGCCAGACCTCTTTCTCAACGAGGTTTTTCCACACCGTCCGCAGACATTGGACGCCGGAGGCGAAAAATCCGACGGGGATGATCAGCCGGAAGATCCACTTGGGCGCGCGGAGCGCGGAGGTGACCGACTCCATCTCCACCGCATCCTGCATATAGTTCCATGCATGCAAGGCCATAATGAACATCACCGCGGCGGACACGAGCGAGATGAAGATCACAAAGATTTTTTCGAGCCACTCGGGCATCAGGTCAAGAAAGGCTCCCATGCGGATGTGACGCGCCTTGCGCATGGCGTAGCTCGCGCCGACGAAGGTGATCATGATGATCAGAAAGCGGGAGACTTCCTCCACGTAATAGATGCTTTTGTAAAAAAACCGCGCGAACACGTTGGCGATGATGACCAGCGCCAACAGGGAAATCGCCGAACACAGCACCGTCACCTCGGTCAGGTCGAGAATGCGGGACAACATCCGGGGCATGGCCCGGATACCAGTGGGTGGGGATTGTTCGGAGGGGGATGTCACGGAATGAAAAAGTTATTCGGCCGCGAGAGCCGCCTGGGCGTTCTCGATGTCCTGCAACAACAGGTCCAGCAGCCGTTTGGCGTTGTCTCCCACGAGTTTCGGATACACCTCGGTGCGTACGGGCGCGACCTCTCCCTTGGCGATCGCGATCTGCTCCTCGGTGAACTCGGTCCAGGTGATCCCGGGCCGCTCCTGCTCGATCCTGTTTCGGTCGGCCTCGTTGCGGGCGTCGATCCAATCGGCCGCCGCGATGATGTTGTTTCGGAAAAAATCCTTCATGGCCTGCTGCTCCTCGGGGGGACGACTGTCGAAAAACTCGCGGTTCGCCGCCGGAATGCCCAGGAAGGGCTCCGCCCACATCTGGGTGAAGTGGTCCGTAACTTCATAGAATTTCATGCTGTAGTCCGCGAAGAGCGGGTTCACCTGTGCGTCGATCACGCCGGTCTGCAGAGAGCTGTAGACCTCGCCGTAGCTCATGGGAGTGGGGCTGATGCCGTAGCGGCGGTAGTTCTCCACCAGAATCTTCGAGCCCATGAGCCGGGTTTTCAGTCCCTGCAAATCCTCCAGCGTCGCCGCGGGTTCTTTGGAGGTGATCCATTGCCACCCCTCGTACATGACCGCCAGGGGAACCAGCTTCTTCTTGCGGAAGGCCTTTTCCAGCTCGGGCATGAATTTCCCGTTGTTGACGACCCAGTCCAGCACTTCGGCGGTGTTTTCACGGGGCCACACATAGTGCAGGGCCAGCACCTGGGCCTCGGGGACGAAGGAACTGATCCAGGCGTAGTCCGAAAAGACGAACTGCACGACCCCAAGCTGGGCGAGCTCATTGATGTCGCCCGTGGCTCCAATGGACCCGAACGGATAGACGGTGATATCGAGCTTGCCGTCCGTCGTCTCCCGCATGTGGTCGGCGAACTTGTTGCCCCACACCGTCATGAAATCGCCCTCGATTTCCTCCGAGGCGAATTTGGCCTGAACGGCCCCGCCTTCGTTCGAGGCGGCCTGCTTCCCGCAGGAAGAGATAAAAAGGGCCGTCAATGCAATCAGAAACGGAGCAAGGGATCGTGGAGAGGGAAATTCAGTTTTCATAGGGGGGACCGAAACGTACAGGGGGGGAGAAAGCAAGGGGAAACACGGAAGTGAAAGGAACGGCGGAGTTGAAAATACGGGCGGAATTGAAATCGAAGAGCGGGACGCCCCCTCCCGGACCCCGCCTCCGGCCGGAGACCGAAGAGCGCGGGGAGGGAACGTTCCCTGTGCGGAACGTCTGTTTCGGGGACCCTCTCATTAGAGAGGCTTCAGGGGGGTGAAGTCCGTGCGGTTGGCGATGTGCTCCGGCCGCGGATCCCGGCCGCAGAACGGATCCACCAGCGCGTTGGACACCGCGTTGAACACGAAGAACACGTTGCTGCGGGGATACGGCGAGATGTTGCCGGAGGATCCATGCAGGGTATTGCATTCGAAGAAGGTCACGCTGCCCGCCGGTCCTTTCGGCGCCCGGATGCCGTACTCGTCGGCCATGCGGGTGATGCTGCTTTCGTCGGGCACCCCCACCTCCTGTTTCTTCAGCGAACTCTTGTAGTTGTCCGCCGGCGTTTCGCCCACGCAGGAGATAAACTGCTTGTGGGACCCGGGAATCAGCATCAGAGGGCCGTTGAACTCGTTGTTCTCCGTCAGGGCGATGGAGGCGCTGATACACCGCATACGGGGCATGCCGTCCTCCACGTGCCAGGTTTCGAAGTCGGAATGCCAGTAGAATTCCTTGCCGCGGAAGCCGGGTTTGAAGTTCACACGGGACTGGTGGATGTACACGTCGTCGTTCAGCAAATACCGCACAACGTTCTGCAGTCGCGGATCCCGGGCCAGGCGGTTGTACACCTCGCTCACCCGGTCGATGTTGAAAATCGACCGCACGTCGCCACTCTCCGGCTCGGTGATGGTCGATCCGTTTTCGCGAATCTCCCGCTTGGAGGACAAACGCTTCAGTTCGGTCCAGTAGGCGTCCACCTCCTCTTCACTGAAAAGCGAGGGAATGCTGATAAACCCGTCCCGCTCGAAATCGGCGACCAACTCGGAGGTCAGGGGCGTCGAGGGGGCGCGGCCCTCCGAATGCACCACCGGGTCCTTCCGGGGGATCCACTCCGGCTGGCTCGAGGTTCTGGAGGGATACAGGTCCTCTTGAACGGCTGTCGTGATCATGGTTGTCTCCTTTGTTTGGGTTTTTCCTGAAAACAGGGCCGACCCGGGCGCGGGGGACGTCCTATGCCCTGAAACGCGAATATCGTCGCATTCCAGGGCACTAGTCGGTGACCGTGTCCGCCTCCAGCGGATACACGCCGTTCTCGTCGTGCGTTTCCTTGCCGTGCAAGGGGGGATTGAACACGCACGCGAGCTTCATTTCCGTGTGGCCGCGGAGCAGATGCTGGTCGTTTTGATCCAGAATGTAGACCGTCCCGGGTTTGATGGGGTACACCTTCCCGTCGTCGACCGTTTCGATCTCGCCCTCGCCGGACATGCAATACACTGTTTCCAGATGGTTCTGGTACCAGATCGGCGTTTCGGTATTGGCGTAGATGGTGGTGACGTGGAACGAAAAGCCCATGCCGTCGTCTTTCAGACTCAGGCGCACGCTGTTCCAGTTCTCGGCTTCGATTTTGCGGTTGCTCTGTTCGGCTTCCTGCAGGGTCCGTACGATCATGGGGTCGATTCTCCTTAGGGGTGAGGGTCAAGGGGGTTAGGCGTCGGGCGAGCGGCCCGGCAACGGGCCGATGCGGAACAGGCATTCCGCCTCGTGGCCCTCGTCGTCGCCGGCCGCGGTGAAATGGTCGGGCTCGAGATAGGATTCCTCCTTCAACTCCAGCTCCCGCGAGGACGCCCAGGAGGCGAACAACCGGCGGCTGGCGGTGTTGGAGGGGCTGATGGTCGTCTCCATGCGGGTGGCGCCGGCGGAGGCCTCCCGGTCCGCCACCGCGTCCAGCATGCGGCGGGCGAGACCCTTGCCCCGTCCGTCACTATGAACGGCCACCTGCCACACGAACAGGGCGTCCGGATCGTCCGGACGGCGATAGGCGCTGATGCAGCCCACCAGTTTGCCGTCCATCTCCGCCACCACCGAGGTGTCCTTGAAGTGGTCGCACACCAGAAAATAGGCATAGGCCGAATTCACGTCCAGCGGCGGACAGGCCTTGATCAGGGCGTACATGTGGGCGCCGTCCTCGAGACGGGGGGCGCGGATGGTAATGGCGTTGTCGTGTGTCATGGTCGTTTTCCTTTAAAAAAGTGAAGGTTATCCGGCGCGATCCCGGGGGTCGTGTTCCGAAGCGGAATCGGAGTGAAGAACGTGAGAGGTTTCCAACAGGGGCGCGGCGTCCACATGGCCCAAATCCATCATGTCCACCACCTGTTCCAGCGCCACCGCGATCGCTTCCTGTTCGGCCTCGGAAAGTCCCGCCAGGCCGGTGGTCAATTTGTCCTGCAGCAAGGCCGGAGCCCGACCGTGCAAATCCCGCCCCGCGTCGGTGGCGTGCAACTTCACCACGCGGCGATCCTCCGCCGAACGCGCCCGGGTCACCAGTCCCTTGGTTTCCAGCCGATCCAGGATGCCCACACAGGTGCTCTGACTCAAATCCATGCGCCGCGCCACCTCCCCCGCCGGCAGCCCGTCCTGTTCCACCACGATCTGAAGGCACATCAGTTGCGGCACCGTCACCCCATAACGGCCGGCGATCTGCCGGGAATACAACCCGGTCGACCGGATGATCCGACGAATCGACTTCAGGATGCGCTTCGATTTCATAAAATAAATATTAAAAGTTAAAATATGCCCGCATACGCTGACGGCAGGTGCCCTTACCCCATATTTCCTTCGTGCGCAAAATATTTGTGAGGAAAATTTCACGCCCGGAAGGAATGGGACGGTTTCTGGTTGCGGGTTGTCGGTTGCTAGTTGACCAGCAAAACCAGAAACTCTCTCAAACCCGAAACAAAAACCCCAACCCGCAACCGGCAACCGACAACTGGCAACCCCCTACTCCAAATGACGTGGGGAAACGGCTTGCAACCCCGCGGGGAATCTGAAAAGAGGACACGGCCTTGTGCCGCAAGGCCCGATTTTCGAAACGCAACCTCCCCAGTTCGAAGGAATTTTGTATGCCCAAACGCGAGGACATTCACAAAATCATGCTCATCGGGTCCGGCCCCATTATTATCGGCCAGGCCTGCGAATTCGATTATTCCGGCACCCAGGCCTGCAAGGCGCTGCGGGAAGAAGGATACGAGATCGTGCTGATCAACAGCAACCCCGCCACCATCATGACCGACCCCGAGGTGGCCGACCGCACGTACATTGAGCCCATCACCCCCGAGGCGGTCGAGAAAATCATTGCCAAGGAACGGCCCGACGCCCTCCTCCCCACTCTCGGCGGCCAAACCGCCCTCAATACCGCCCTCGAAGTGGCCAATCTGGGCATTCTCGAAAAATACGGCGTGGAAATGATCGGCGCCGACGCCGAGGTCATCCACCGCGCGGAAGACCGCGACGCCTTCAAGGAGGCCATGCGCGAGGCCGATGTGGAAACCCTCACCTCCGTGCAGGTCCACACCGTGGAGGACGCCCTCAAAACCGCCGATAACATCGGATACCCCGTCATCGTGCGTCCCTCGTTCACCCTCGGGGGCACCGGCGGCGGCACCGCCGACAACGCCGAGGAACTGCGCCAGGTCGCCGCCAGCGGCCTCAAGGCCAGCCTCAACACCACCGTGCTCATCGAAGAATCCGTCTACGGCTGGAAAGAATACGAGATGGAGGTCATGCGCGACCACAACGACAACGTGGTCATCATCTGCGCCATCGAAAACCTCGACCACATGGGCATCCACACCGGCGACAGCATCACCGTCGCCCCCGCCCAGACCCTCACCGATGTGGAATACCAGGCCATGCGCGACGCCACCATCCGCGTCATGCGCGCCATCGGCGTCGAAACCGGCGGATCCAACGTTCAATTCTCCATCAACCCCGAGAACGGCCGCATGGTCGTGATCGAAATGAATCCCCGGGTCTCCCGCAGTTCCGCCCTCGCCTCCAAGGCCACCGGCTTCCCCATCGCCAAAATCGCGGCCAAACTGGCCGTCGGATACTCCCTGGACGAACTGCCCAACGACATCACCCGGGAAACCCCCGCCAGCTTCGAACCCACCCTGGATTACTGCGTGGTCAAAATTCCGCGCTTCGCCTTCGAAAAATTCGGCACCTCGAATCCGGTGCTCGGCGTCAGCATGAAATCCGTGGGCGAAACCATGGCCCTCGGCCGCAACATGAAAGAGGCCTTCCAGAAAGCGCTGCGGGGACTCGAACGCGGCCTGGACGGCTACGACCTCAAATGCGAGGAGCTGGTCGCGGACCGGCCGCTGGAAGGCAAATTCGCCACCACCAACCCCGACCGGATTTTCCGCATCAAGACGGAACTCAAAAACGGCATGTCCATCGGGGAACTGTACGAGCGGACCCATATCGACCCCTGGTTCCTCGACATGCTCCAGCAAATCTGCGAGCGGGAAAAGGAAATCATCGAGGCCGCCGAACTCACGCCCGAGCTTCTGAAATCCGCCAAGGACGACGGCTTCTCCGACGCCCAGATCGCGGAACTCCGCAAACAGACCGAACCCGAGATCCGCGAACTCCGCAAATCCATGGGCATCATCCCGCGCTACCGGGTCGTGGACACCTGCGCCGGCGAGTTCGAGGCCTACACCCCCTACTACTACTCCAGCTACGGCGTCAGCGACGAAAGCCGCCCCACCGACAAGCCCAAGATCATGATCCTAGGCAGCGGACCCAACCGCATCGGCCAGGGCATCGAATTCGACTACTGTTGCGTGCACACCGTCATGGCCCTCCGCGACATGGGCTACGAGACCATCATGGTCAACTCCAACCCCGAGACCGTCTCCACCGACTACGACACCTCGGACAAGCTCTACTTCGAGCCCCTCACGTTCGAAGACGTCATGAACATTTACGACCGCGAGCAGCCCGAGGGCGTGGTGGTGCAGATGGGCGGCCAGACCCCGCTCAACCTCTCCGTCTCCCTCGCCGCCGCCGGCGTCCCCGTGCTCGGCACCCCCGCCGACAGCATCGACCAGGCCGAAGACCGCGAACGCTGTCGGGTGCTTCTCGACAAACTCGGGCTCAAACAGCCCCAAAGCGCCACCGCCCTCAACGTCGACGACGCCGTCAAGACTGCCAAAAAAATCGGACTCCCCGTGATGATCCGCCCCTCCTACGTGCTCGGTGGCCGCGCCATGATGGTCGCCCACACCGAAGACGACATCGTCCCCTTCGTCAACGAGGCCATCAAAGCCGCGCCCAAGCACCCCGTGCTCATTGACCGGTTCCTCGACGGGGCCATCGAGGCCGACGTCGACGTGCTCTGCGACACCGAGGACGTGTACGTCGGCGGCGTGATGGAACACGTCGAGGCCGCCGGCGTGCATTCCGGCGACAGCGCCTGCTGCACTCCGCCCTACTCCCTCTCGCCCCTCATGGTCGACCGCATCAAGGACGCCTGCGGGCGCATCGCCCTCGAACTCCAGGTCAAGGGCCTGCTCAACGTGCAGATCGCCGTGCACGGCGAAGAGATCTACATCATCGAGATCAACCCCCGCGCCTCCCGCACGGTGCCCTACCTCAGCAAATCCACCGGCATCCCGCTGGCCAAGCTCGCCGCGCAGGTTTCCGTGGGTCGGAAACTCAAAGAACTCAACCTTCCGATCTTCGGAACGCCGAACTACCACTGGTACGCGGTGAAAGAGGCCGTCTTCCCCTTCAACCGCTTCGCCGGGGTGGACCCGATTCTCAGCCCCGAGATGAAATCCACCGGCGAGGTGATGGGCATGGACTACGTGTTCGAAACCGCCTTCTGGAAAGCCCAGATCGCCGCCGGACAGGCCCTGCCCCGCTCCGGCACCGTGTTCCTCAGCGCCAACGACGAATCCAAAGGCTGGATGACCGAACTCGGCAAGACCCTGCACGACATCGGCTTCAAAATCATCGCCACCGAAGGCACCGCCGCCTCCCTGGCGGAGATGGACATCCCCTCCGAAACCCTGCACAAATTGGCCGAGGAGAAATCCCCCAACATCCAGGACTACATGGCCGACGGCAAGGTGGATCTCATCATCAACACCCCCAGCAGCGCCGTCTCCCGCCAGGACGAGGTGAAAATCCGCGCCGAGGCCATCCTCCGCGGCATCCCCATCATCACCACCAAGTGGGGCGCCCTTCCCTCCATCGCCGCCATCGACTACATCAACAAGCGCGGCTGGGACGTCACCGCCCTGCAGGAATACTTCCTCGCCTCCCCCAGCGGCAGCAAGTTCCGGTAAGAGCCTCCCAAAAGGAGGTTGAGCATTCCTGCCCGACACCTCAAAAAGCGGACGCGACACACCAATCGGTCCCTGATTAAACCCGTGGATGTGAATCACGGTGGTTTTACATCCGAATGCCCCAACCCCGTACAAATGTCCTGACCCGCATCCAGCGAATGGGTGGCGAATGGAGTGGGGCTTGATCCGCGAGGAGGACCTGTCTGCCGAAAACATGGTTCCCGCTTCCCGGGAAACGGCTGAAAAACTGGTGGACCTTTTCGATTTCGCTCAAAAAAGCCAATGGGCGTAAAATCCCCGCCCCCGTCCCGGAACCTCCACCTTCTCAAGCACCTCGAAATACCCCACCGGGGATTCGGATCGAATTTCGCCACCGGCAAAACGGATCTTGGCGTTCTCTGTAGCACAGCGACTGAGCTTATGAATATGACGATATGCAACAAAATAACAGATTTAAAAGTTTTCTGAATAGGTTTTGTCTGTTGCAAAACCTTTACCGTTATGATGGATACATTAATATCACTGTTGCATAAGAACTGTTGTCATGGGAAAAAATGAAATCACGAAATTTTTCTGAAATCGGGTTCAAGCTTCTGGGGGTTTATTCCGCTTTCCAGTTCATATCCACTTTGCCGACCGCTTTCACCGTTGCCCAATCCAAACAGTATTTTGAGAATTCGGCAGGTGAGGTCGAAGAAGTATACTTGGGGTATTTCGCAAGATGGGTTTTGTCTACAAACCTATCCTGTTTGTTCTATCTCCTTGCGGCAATCATCCTGCCTTTGGGAGCAAGTGCATTCGCTAAATGGCTAGTGAAAGACGAAAGCGCCGATGCAGGTGAATTGAATATCTCCTCGGAGGGAGTAACAAGGTTTCTGCTCCAGCTTTCAGGAGTATACGCCTTGATCACTTGGCTGCCTAACTTCGTGCAAACACTGATCCGAACACTGATTTACGGTTCTTGGCAAAATCCCCAAGTTCCGACTCTAGAGAGGTTTTATGAAAACTGGTCAGTGATCACGGCACCTGCATTGGGGACTGTTCTTGGACTATACCTCTTATTCAGGGTAAATGGGATGATTCGAATCGTTCGTTTAGCAAGACCAATGAAAGACAAGACGTAATGACAACAAGAGGCGGCAGCGAACCCTCATACTTCGGGTCCGCTGCGCCAAATCGTTGAGTAAATGAAAATATTCTTATCCATGCTGGTTCTAACGATCATGGCTGCTTGCTCCAATCCTCCTGATCGAATCGAAATTACTCTGAGTGGAAACAATTCGGTTGGTATTAATAGCAAAAATCTAGATTCAAACATTTCTGTCCGTCAGGAGCTTCGCAAAATTCATCACCAGAATGGTGCCATCGAAGTTTTGATAATCTCACATGGGGAAGTTGAGATACCCGTGATTCAACGACTGACAGATATTGCGAGGGAAGAAGGACTCGGGGAAATATTCATCCAGTTTGGTGGAGGTGACAGCATAATGCCGATTTCAGACCTCGAAGGAGGTCAAAAATATGCTTTCTTACTCGAAGGCGGTATCCCAATGGATGATTTTGACCAAACCGTCGATTCCCTTCCTTATGCTGCCATTGTCTTAGAGCGATCTGGCTGCTTTGGAACATGCCCTGCGTATAAGGTGAGGTTTGATAAAACAGGTGTCGCGACTTATGCAGGCGAAGCGGTTGTATCCATGGTTGGTTCATATACTGGTGAAATAACGTTCTCTGATTTCGTTCATCTTTGTAATGCCATGGAGCATATGAATTTTCAATGGATGAAAGACAGCTATGAAGCGAATTGGACAGACGATTCGAGTGCCACTGTTACACTTTATGACGAAGATGGTGATGTCGTTAAAAGTGTTTACGATTATGGACGAGCTGGTCCAATAGAACTTTGGCTGATTCAACAATCTATTGACGGGATAGTTAATAAAATTGAATGGACTAAAGTGGATGGAGACTCAACCAATAACGGCACCGAACCCTTCGGGTCAGGTGCGCTTTGACGATCCGCGAGCTGCGCTCGCGGATTATGGCGCTCATTTCATTCGCGGCGTCAATCCGCCGTCGCTTGCGCGCCGTCAGATCAACGCCGCTTCATCGAGACGCAGGCTGGCCTTCCGCAAGCAAGCTTGCTACAGTCCAGCCAGCGCTCGATGAGCG
>Ga0194138_10000200_pt1 | contig 29774 bp, 22 predicted proteins | sample TARM_MetaG_T2_14_FD_134022 | JGI IMG/M metagenome (GOLD analysis project Ga0194138, IMG submission 134022) | Freshwater microbial communities from Pennsylvania, USA, analyzing microbe dynamics in response to fracking - TARM_MetaG_T2_14 (version 2) | ecosystem: Environmental > Aquatic >...
GCGATGCGGCCAAGAAAATGTGGAAGACAAGAAGGCAGGCGCAGGCATGAAAGACGAAGTAGAAGACAGGCTGCAACGCCTCACCGAGACCAAGCGGCAGGCACCGACGACGAACGGCCTCTATGCAGACCCCCTCAACCGGGGCGTCTCGGTGGCGTGGCTCGCCCACGTCTTTCGGATGGAGCAGGCGGCAGTAAAGCGGAAGCTGGAAAATTGCCCGGTCAAGACCCAGCGCCGCCGGGGCGACAAGATGACGACCGTGCTCTACGACCTCCCGACGGCGGCCGCGTTCCTTGTGACGCCCGCGTTCTCGACGGCCGAGTATATGCGAGCGGTGCGGCGGCGCGATCTGCCGCCCGCCCTCCAACAAACGATCTGGGACGCGCTGCTGAAGCGGCAGAAGTGGGAAGAGAACGCCGGGCAGCTCTGGCGAACGGAGAAGATCAGGACCGTGCTCGGCTCCACCTTCCAGACGATCAAGTTCACCATGCAGCTCTGGATCGACACGCTCGAACGGCAGGTCGAGGTCTCCGACGAGCAGCGCGAAATCATCGTCGGTCTGGTGGACGGTCTTCAGGCGGAACTCTATGACGCCCTGATACAGCAGATGAACGAGAACGCCACCGGGCCGCAGCTCGAAGAGATGGACGAGCTGGTGGGAGAGAGCGGGACGGTCGGGGAGACCATCGCCCGGGTCGAGAGTGAAGATGACGAGATCGAGCAACTGATATGAAGATCGCAGGCCGCCGAGAGCTGAAGGGGAGACCCGCCAGCATGAACACTCTGGAATCTCTGATCGTGGATTCCGCTGCGGCCGCGCGCCCGCCCGAACGCCTGACGGTTTCGCAGGCGGCCGAGAAATACCGTCAGATCAACAACCCCGGGGCCTACGTCGGCCCGTGGGAGAACGACACGACGCCCTACCTCGTCGAGCCCATGAACGAGCTGCAATCGCTGCTCTACGACAGCATGATCTTCGCTGGCCCCGCGCAGTGCGGGAAGACGGACATGGCCCTCAACTGGATCGGCTACAGCGCGGTCAGCGACCCGGCCGACATGATGGTGATCCAGACCTCGAACGTGACGGCTCGCGACTTCTCGATGCGCCGGATCGACCGTCTGCACCGCCATAGCCGCGCCATCGGGGAGAAGCTGGTGCCCGGCAAGGCGGCCGACAACACCTTCGACAAGCACTACCGATCCGGGATGCTCCTGACGCTCTCGTGGCCGACGATCAACGAACTCTCGGGTAAGCCCATCCCCCGGCTCTGGTTGACGGACTATGACCGGATGCCCGAGGACGTGGACGGCGAGGGCAACGCCTTCGACCTCGCGCGGAAGCGCGCGACGACCTTCAGGCGCTATGCCATGTGCGCGGCCGAGTCCTCGCCCGGCTACGCGGTGGAGAACCCGAAGTGGGTGCGCAAGACCCGGCACGAGGCCCCGCCGACACGCGGCATCCTCGCGCTCTACAACCGGGGCGACCGGCGGCGCTGGTATTGGCGCTGCATCGAATGTAGCAACGCCTTCGAGCCTTCCTTCGAGCTGCTGGACTGGCCCGACTCCGAGGACATCATGGAGGCGGCCGAGGGCGTCACGCTCGTCTGCCCGCACTGCAACCATCGCTACCACCACGACCCCGGCCACGGCCCCGGAAAGCACGAGATGAACCGCTCCGGCCGGTGGATCAAGGACGGCCAGCTCTGGACGCCCGAGGGCCTGATCGTCGGGACGGCCTCGCGCTCGTCCACGGCCTCGTTCTGGTTGAAGGGGGTGGCGGCCGCGTTCTCCGACTGGAAAACGCTCGTGCATCGCTACCTGACGGCCGAGGCGGAATACGAGAGCACCGGGTCGGAGGAAGCCCTGAAGGCGACGGTCAACACGGATCAGGGGGAAGCCTACACCCCCAAGAGCCTTGCGAACGACCGGGTGCCGGAAGCGATCAAGGCCCGGGCTCGCGATCTGGGCGACCGGGTTGTTCCGGTCGGCGTCCGGTTCTTGGTCGCCTCAATCGACGTGCAGAAGAACCGCTTCGTCGTGCAGGTCCACGGGATCGCAGCCAATGGCGACATCTACGTGATCGACCGCTTCGAGATTCGGCACTCCAAGCGCCCGGACCCGGAGCGCGAGGATCAGGTGCTTTGGGTGAACCCCGGGGCCTATCCCGAGGACTGGAAGCTGGTGGCCGAGCAGGTGATCCAGAAGAGCTACGAGCTGGGCGACGGCTCGGGACGCAAGATGGCGATTCGCTTCACCGTCTGCGACTCCGGCGGTAAAGAGGGCGTCACGGCGAACGCCTATGACTTCGTGCGCTGGCTCCGGCACGGCGACCCCGTGGGGGAAGACGGCAAGCCCCTCCCGACCGAGGACCAAGGCGAGTATGAGTGGCAGCACGGCATGGCTGGGCGGTTCACTCTGCTGAAGGGTGCCTCGACCAAGAACGCCCCCCGGGTGAAGATTGACTTCCCTGATTCCCAAAGAAAAGACCGACATGCAGGCGCACGCGGGGAAATCCCGGTGCTCTTCATCAACACGAACTTGGTCAAGGATATGGTCGATCACCGGCTGGATCGCACGGAGCCCGGCGGCCGGTTCGTGTTCCCGAACTGGCTGGGCGACAACTTCTATACCGAGCTGACGGTCGAGGTCAAAGACCCGAACAAGGGTTGGCTCAACCCCAAGAGATACCGCAACGAAAGCTGGGACTTGCTCGCTTACTGCATGGCGGCTACTCTGACACCGACGATCAACCTTGAACGGCTCGATCTCGTAGGGGAACCTCCGCTCTGGGCTGCTGAATGGGACGAGAACGATCTGGTATTTGACCCGGTTGTGAACGATAAGCCCTTTGACGCGGAACAGAAGACCCGGCGCTCGTTCAAAGACCTTGCAGGGAGCCTCGCATGAGCCTTACTACCGAACAGCGGACCCTCTACGAAACGCGCCTCGCGGACGCAGAGACAGCATACCACGACCTGCGCCTTGGCAAGCAAGCCCGGGTCTTCGTTGACCAGAACGGCGAGCGCGTGGAGTTCGCGGTTGCCAATGCAGGTCGTCTTCAGGCATACATCACGGAACTGAAGTCCCTTCTCGGCAAGCCGACGGGGATCACCGGGCCGTTGAACGCATGGATGCTCTGACATGGAAGACTTGACCACGCACGAGCTGCGGGAAATTGACAGCCTAGTCGGATCGCCCCTGCCGGTTTCTGCCGCGCTGGGGCGTGGTGGTTACGACGGCGCAGCCCGCATGGACAAGCAGATCGCCGGGTGGCGGCCCGCGCTTCAGTCGGCCGACCTCGACATGCTCCCGGACAAGGACACGCTGGACGCACGAGCGCGCGACCTCGGCCGGAACGACGGCTACGTCCAAGGCGGTGCGCAGCTCCACAAGGACTCCATCGTCGGGGCCTTCTACATGCTCAACGCGAAGCCCTCGTGGGCCGTGCTGGGCAAGGATGAAGAGTGGGCCGAGGCTTTTCAGGAAGAGGTCGAGCAGAAGTTCACCCTCTGGGCAGAGAGCCCGCAGAATTGGGTGGACGCTTCCCGGCAGAATGACTTCACTGGCCTGATCCGGTTGGCCGTGGGCGTGACCGTCTTCGGCGGCGAGGTTCTGGCGACGGTCGAGTGGCCGAAGCAGCAGGCCCGGGAGTTCAACACGGCGATCCAGATGATCGACCCTGACCGACTCTCGACGCCGACCACCATGCAGTTCGATTCGCGCATCCGTGGCGGGATCAAGAAAGACCCCTACGGTGCTCCGATCTCCGCGTTCATCCGCACCCGGCACCCAGCCGACTACCACTTCCCCTACGGCTCGGCCGGAAGCATGGAGCAGTGGTGGAAGGAAGTGCCGTGGCGCAAGCCTTGGGGCCGTGCGCAGGTTCTCTACTTCCGGGAACAGAAGCGCGTGGACCAGACCCGGGCCGTGGCTGACATGGCTGCCGGTCTCCGGGAGATTGCGATCACCCGCAAGTTCCGGGACGTGACGCTTCAGAAGGCCGTCCTCGCGGCGACCTACGCGGCCACCATCGAATCGGAGCTGCCCGCGCAGGCGGTCTACGAACAGCTCGGCGCTGGCGGCGGCGGGCAGGGGTCGTTTGGCTCCGGTGCGGTGGACTATGCCTCGCACTTCCTCGAAGCCGTCAACGAGTATGTCGGGGCCTCGAAGAACATGCTGATCGACGGGGTGAAAATCCCGCACCTGTTCCCGGGCACCAAGCTCAACTTCCAGAACGCCGGGGCTCCGCAGGGCGTCGGTCAGGACTTCGAGCAATCGCTGCTGCGCTACGTCGCGGTCTCGCTCGGCGTGTCCTACGAGGAACTGTCCAAGGACTACACCAAGACGAACTACTCGTCCGCCCGGGCGGCGATGGCGAACACGTGGAAGTTCATGCAGTCCCGGAAGCGGATCATCGCGGACGCGATGGCGAACTCGATCTACCGGCTCTGGCTGGAAGAGGCGATCAACAAGGACATGCTCACGACGTTCCCTGCGTCCGAGGCCGACAAGCTCTACACCAACGGCTATCAGAACCTCATGTTCGACGCGCTGGCGGAAGCGGACTGGATCGGCGCGGCGCGCGGCCAGATCGACGAGCTGAAAGAAACCCAAGCGGCCGTGTTGCGGATCAAGTATGGTCTCTCCACGCACGAAGACGAACTCGCGCGACTCGGCAAAGACTGGCGCAAGACCTACGCCCAGCTCGAACGCGAGAAGAAAGAACGGGAGCTGCGGAATATCGAGCTTCAGGAAGACAACAGCGTCAACGCCGCCTCCGGGACTCCGCGAGAGCAGGAAGACGACGGAACGGGAGGCCGAGATGCCGACGAATAACCTTCACCCGCTGGCGCAAGCCTTCTCTGGGGAGCCACTGCTGATCGAGCCTGCCAAGGTCGATGTCATCGCCTCGACGATCCAGTATCTCTCGACGGACCCGGACGCGGCCAAGCTGCTCAACGAGGGTATGTCGGCCGCGTCCATGCAGGCAGACGAGTTCTGGGGCCGGGATGAACACCCCTACCGCCCCTACGTCGTCCACAACGGCGTGCTTCAGATTCCGGTGCAAGGCACGCTCCTGAATCGCTTCAGCTACCAGTTCGGCCGCTGGGCGACCGGCTACAAGTATATCGAGATGGCACTGGCCCGGGGCGTTGCCGACCCGCAGGTGAAAGCCATCGCTCTGATCTGCGACAGCCCCGGCGGCGAGGTCGCGGGCTGCTTCGAGCTGGCCGACAAGATTTACGAGGCCCGGCAGGAAAAGCCGATCCGTGCGTTCGCGGCGGATCACGCCTACTCTGCGGCCTATGCGCTCGCCAGCTCGGCAACCGATGTCGTCGTCACGCGCTCGGGAGGCACCGGCTCGGTCGGCGTCGTCACCGCGCATATCGACGTGTCCGGTGCGATGGAGCGCATGGGAATCAAGATGACCCTGATCTACGCCGGGAAACATAAGGTTGACGGCAATGCCTACGAGAAGTTGCCTGATTCGGTAAAAGACCGTATTCAGGGGAGAATCGACAAAATCTACGGTTCGTTCACGGGAATGGTTGCCCGGAACCGTGGGATCGAGGATAAAGATGTCAGAGCAACCGAGGCTTTGACTTACGACGCGCAGGACTCCACGGCGCAGGGTTTTGCGGATAGGATCGGGGCGCTTGACGAAGAGATGGTCATCTTCACGCAAGAAGTGGCCGAAGCAGAGGATGAACAAATGAGCTTCACGCAGGAACAAATGGACGCAGCGATCTCGGCCGCAAAGGCTGAAGGACATGCGGCCGGGTTGGCCGAGGGCAAGTCCCAAGGCACCAATGACGGTATGACCGCAGAGCGCGAGCGCGTGACTGCGATCATGGGCTCGGACGAGGCGAAGAAGCGCCCGGCCGCAGCGCAGATGATGGTCGATCTCGGCGTCCCCGCCGACAAGGCCAGCGAACAGCTCGCGAAGCTGCCGGAAGAAGCCGTGGCCCCCAAGGGCGACGCTCCGAAGGGCAAGCAGAAGTCGGGCTTCGAGGCCGCGATGGAAAACGGCAACCCGAACGTCGGCGCAGAAACCGGCGACGAGGGCAACGACCAGATGTCGGTTCCCGACTCGATCTTCGCATCGGCGGGCTACTCCCCGGCGAAGGCCAACTGATCTTTCACCCGGCGACCCCATAAGGGGCGTCTTGCAACCCCAAGCCAAAGAGGTAATCCAACATGGCTACGATTAACCCGAAGAACGGCGACCTCACGGCTGGCGTCGCCGGTCAGTCTTCCGACATCATCAACGCCAGCCCCGATCCGCTGGTCACTGGCGACGCCCCGGCGCTCTACACCGAGCCGCTTCCCGTCGCTGCTGACATGGTGCTCGCGGCTCGCGAAGTCGTCGGCTTCGATGCCAACGACAACATCATCCCGGCCGTTCTGGACTCCGTCACCCCGGCGAACAGCGTGCAGGCCATCGGCTTCGTGATGTATGCCATCGACACGACCGGCGAAGCCGACGGTGCGGTGGAAGTCGAAGTCGTTCGCGGCGGCGTCTTCAACCCCGACCTGCTGGTCTGGGAAGATGGCTTCGCCACCGATGCCGACCGGCGTGCTGCTTTCCGTGGGGCTCCGAGCCCGACGGCGATCATCATCCGCAAACCCACCACCATGACGGTCTGATCCAGACCTGAAGCGAGAGACAGAAAGGAAAGAGGACCGACATGGCACTCGACATTTACACTCCGCTTGATCTCTACCGGGTCATGTTCGACCCGCGCCAGACGATCAAGACGAGCCACTGGCTCGACATGTTCTTCCCGAACAGCTTCTACTCCACGCAGGAGCAGATCGCGTTCGACAAGATCAGCGCGTCGCGCCCCATCGCGCCGTTCATGCTGCCGAATGAACCCGGCAAGCCGATCTACCGTCGGGAAGGCGAACGGATCGAGACCTTCAAACCGGCCTACACCAAGCCGAAGGACGCGATCCGTCCGAGCGAGATGCTGGCACTTCAGCCGGGCGAACTGGCCCGCCGTCAGGCGCTTCAGTCCCCCGCCGCGCGCTACAACGCGGAAGTGATTCGCATCACCAACTACCAGCGCGACGCGATCATGCGCCTCTGGGACTACATGGCGGCGAAGGTCATCCTCGACGGCCAGATCACCATCACCTACCAAGGCCCCTCCGGCGGCCCCGGTCAGCGCGTGGTGCTGGACTTCGGCCGGGATGCCGGGCACACCATCATCCTCGGGGCTGGCGCTCGCTGGGGTGAAGCTGGCGTCAACATCTTCAACTCGTGCCAGACCTACATCGACACCGTGGCGAACGCGGAGTTCGGTGGCTCGGTCACGGACATCATCCTCGGCTCGGCTGCCGCCGTCCCGTTCATGGCGTCCGACGACATCGACAAGAAGATGGACTCGAACTTCACCAACACGACCGGCGTGGACATCAATCGGGGCCTGATCCGCACCGATCCGATGAACCCGTTCACCATGCTCGGCACGCTCGGCTCGGGCGTCCGCGTCTGGCGCTACGCCGGGCCGGGGTCGAAGTTCCAGAACAACGACGGCTCCTACACCGACATCATGGACCCGCGCGATGCTCTGTTCATCAGCCCGGCCGTGGACGGCGTGAAGGCGTTCGGGGCGATCCTCGACAACGCGGCGAACCTCGAAGTCGCGGACATCTTCACGAAGATGTGGGATCAGGAAGACCCGTCGGCTCGCTTCGTCATGTCGCAGTCGGCTCCGCTCATGATCCCGACCAACCCGAACTGCACCCTGCGCGTTCGCGTGGTCGCCTGATCTGACGGCCTGAGACAAAGCCCGGTCCCTTCGGGGGCCGGGTGAACCGCAAGACCACCAACCCTGACCACGGAGACCAAGATGGACCTCATCGCACTGACCACCATCCAGCGGGCCAAGAAGCCCGGCAAGGACGCCACCGCCACCACCAAGGCCGTTCCGCCCGAGATCGAGACGATCAAGAAGGGCGCGAAGTTCTCGGCCGACAAGGAGCAGGCCGAAGAGCTGATCGCCAGCAAGGCCGCCGTCGAGGACAAGGAAGCGGCGAAGAAGACCGCTGCCAAGGCCCCGGCCAAGAACACCAAGACCAGCTCGGCCGCTGCCGCGAAGCAGCAGGACGACAAGTCGGGCGACGACGACAAGTCGGGCGACGGCGAGGATATGGTCTAAGCCATGTCCATCCGCCGGATCAAAGAGACGGCACGCGGGGCGCTCCATGCTTTCATGGGGCGTCCTGCTCACCTGTATCTGGATTCGACCACGGCCGACTTCACGGCCATCACGGTTCGCCACCACGAGAAATTCACGAAGGTTGGCGACCTCGCCGGGACGAACCTGAGCTACGCAGAGAACCACGACGACGAAGAGACCATCGTGTTCTGGTGCGACCAGCTCGTCCCCGTCGTGGGGGCCACCGCATCGCCTCCCCGGGGCGCGCTGGTGGTCCTGTCCGAGACGGAAGGCTACTTCGTGGACAACGTGCGTCCTCGCTACGGCCAGACGATCTCGGCGGAAGTCACCCCGGCCTCCACGGCCGACCTCGCCGGGAAAGTCGCACCCACGGAGACCTGACATGGCAGAACAGTTCGCCGTCTTCATGGACGGTCTGGAAGTCGATCTGCTGCAAGGTCTGGACTCGCAGAGCCGCAAGCTGGCCGCCGTCCGCGCGATCAACAAGGCCGCCCGGGATGCTCGCGCGGCCGCTGCCCGGCAAATCCGGGATCAGGTAAACCTCCCCGCCCGCTACGTCTCCCCCGCGCAGAAGCGGCTCTACGTCTCCAAGCAGGCGCAGAAGGCCAGCCTTGAAGCCCGCATCACCGCGCAGGGCCGCGCCACGTCGCTCGCGCAGTTCGTCTCTGGCGGCGCACGGAAGGGGCAGCGCGGCGTCTACGTCGAGGTCGCCCCCGGCAAGGCCCGGATGATGAAGAAAGCCTTCGTGATCCCCCTCCGGCGCGGCAACGAGTTCACGGACACGAAATACAACCTCGGGCTGGCGATCCGCCTTCGCCCCGGGGAGCGCCTTCAGAACAAGACCTTCGCCCGCCGGATCGAGAGTGGCCTTTACCTGCTCTACGGCCCCTCCGTCTCCCAGATTTTCCGCGCGAACGACGGCTCGGGGGTTGCTACCGACATGGCACCTGAAGTAGCCAATAAACTGAGCGACGAATTTCTCCGACTGCTGGACATCTGACATGCCCCTAGACAATCCCCTTCGCCTCGAAGTTCACAAGCGCCTGACGGAGCTGCTGAAGACGATCACCCCGGCCAACGGCTACGCGGTGGACATCGAAGGGCACGTCTACCGTGGTCGGCTCGTCTTCGGCACGGAAACCCCCCTCCCGGCGCTGGCGATCCTCGAAGTTCCGATCCCCCTCGACCAGCTCCCGCCCCCGGCGACCTCCCCTGTCAGCTCCGGCCAGTGGGAACTCATGATCCAAGGCTGGGTCGAGGACGACCGGGAGAACCCCACCGACCCCGCGCACGTGCTCATGGCGGACGTGAAGAAGGTGCTCGCCAAGGAGCGCCGGAAGATGGATTATGACGGCGGACCCCAGAATGGTATCTTGGGCCTTGGCCGGAATGTCACCGGCATGTATATCGGAGCTGGGGTTGTCCGACCGCCTGAAGAGGTTTCTGCGAAAGCCTATTTCTGGCTCACGGTCACGCTGGACTTGGTGGAAGACATGGAACAACCTTACGAAGACTGACGCAGGAGCCATCTGAAAGGAACACGACATGGCAAAGCAGAACTACACCCTCGGCCGTGGCAAGGTCTACCTCTCCCGCTATGTGAACGGCGTGGCGAGCGGGGCCTTCCGCTACATCGGCAACACCCCGGAACTCTCGCTCAACATCGAGTCCGAGACTCTGGACCACTACAGCTCGGACGAAGGCATCCGCGAGAAGGATGACTCCGTGCCGCTGGAAGTGAACCGCACCGGCTCGATGACCACCGACAACATCGACCCGGCCAACGTCGCGCTGTTCTTCTTCGGCTCGTCCGAAGTGGTCACGCAGGCGTCGGTTGCCTCGGCCGTCGAAACCCTGTCCAGCATCGAAGCGGGCCACAGCTACAAGCTGGGCGTCTCGGCCTCGAACCCGGCGGGATACTTCGGCATCGACGAGGCGGGCTTCGACGTGGCGGTCAACGGCGGTGTCACGGCCCTCGTCGCGGGCACCGACTACGAGATGGACTTCGACAACGGCATGATCCACTTCCTCGATACGTCGGCCGTCGCCGTCGCCGGGGTGGACATCGACGTGACCTACGCCGTGGCGGCCTCGACCCGCTCGCGCGTTCTGTCCGGGTCGGAGCCGGTGGAGTGCGCGATCCGCTACATCACCAAGAACCCGAAGGGCGACGACTGCCAGTTCTTCTTCCCCTACGTGAAGTTGACGCCGAACGGCGACTACGCGCTGAAGGGCGACGAGTGGCAGCAGATTCCGCTTTCGCTGGAAATCCTGAAGCCCACGGGTGCCGAGGCGATCTACCGCGACGGCAAGCCGGTCCTGAGCTAAGGCCCGGAACACCAACAGCCGGGGGCTTCGGCCCCCGTCTGGACTCTTCTCTCCAACTGACCAAAGGACACTGCTATGGGCAGCCTGAAATCCATCAAGATCAAGCGCGAGGCGGTAGACCTCGGAGACGGCCAGAGCTTCGACGTTCGGGCCGTTTCGACGAACGACCTCATGATCCTCGTCGCGGAGCACGGCTCGACGCTGGGCCTGCTGTTCGGCAAGCTCTCCGGCGGCGCGCGGGAGCCGGGGTCGCTGACCACGGACACCGTGAAGCAGCTCATCTTCGATCTGGCCCGGGAGTTCCCCGGGATCGCGGCCGAGGTCATCGCCCTCGCCTCCGACGCCTACGACCCCGAGGGCATCAAGCTCGCGGGCGACCTCCCCCTGCCGTCGCAGGTGGATGCCATCGAGAAGGTCTTCCGCCTGACCTTCAGCTCGGAGGGCGACGTAAAAAAGTTCGTGGAGTCCCTGACCCGGATGCTGGTGGGGGTCTCTGGGGCTCTGACGAACGCGGAGCTTCCTTCGCTGACTGGTATTGGGGAGTGAGGCGTCAAGCCAACCTCTGCCTCAGTCACAACCACCACGAAGCCTTCGACTACCCTCTCGGGCGGCTGGCCGACGAAGCCAACTTCATCGTCGCCCGGGAGAACGGTCGGATCACCACAGAAGCAACCTTGCTTCAGCTCGCCATCGGAGGGATATTGTCGAAGGAAGCGCGTGGTGCGTTCAAGAAACAGGTCGAAGCCCTCAATGTGGATACGAAACCGATAGAGGGTCTTCTGGATTAAGGAGCTGCCGATGGCGCGGAAAGATGTTGACCTAGTAATCCGCGCAAAGGATGAAGCTGAGAACGTCGTAAAGAGCATCACCAAGGCGCTCAACGGCTTCATCGACGCACAGAACGGGCTCCAAGAAAACGCTGAAGGGACCGAGGGCGCGCTGCGTGGCCTCGGTTCCGCAGTGGCCTCTCTCGACAAAGCGATCTCCGGTCTGGACGTGGGCAACAAGCTCTCGGCCGACATGGACAAGGCGGCCGGTGCGGTCGCCCGGCTCGAAAAGCAGGTCGCCTCGTCGCAGGGTGAGTTCGCCCAGCTCGAACGCCGGGTGAAGAACGCCGAGACCACGACCGGCCGATACCAGCAGAAGCTCGATGGCGCACGCGCTGCGCAGGAGCGGCAAACTGCTGCCGTTGCCAAGGCCAAGAAGGAGAGCCGCGATCTGGCGGCCGCCTACGAGCAGTCGGTCGGCGCGGTCGGCAAGCTGACCACCCGGTTCGACCAGCTCCCGGCGCGGATCATCAAGACGCAGGACGCCTTCGACAAAGCCTCGGCTCGGGTGGCCGATCTCCGTGAGCAGATGGCCGGGACGACCGAGCCCACGAAGACGCTGGTGGGTCAGCTCGCAGCGGCCGAGCGCAACCTGTCTTCCCAGACCGAGAAGCTGGCGAAGCTCCGGGGCGAATACGCTGCCGTGGAGAGCGAGCTGCGCGCGGCCGGTTCGGCCGTAACCCTGTTCGCCGGTCAATCGGCCAACGCGGCAGCGGACCTCGCCCGGCAGGAAACGATCCTCGGCAAGATCACCGGCAATGTGTCCGATCTGGGCGTCCGCGCCCGCACGGCGGCAGGCGATCAAGGCCGCCTTGAAAGCGCGCTCGACAAGACGAGCAACGCGCTCGCCCGCCAGCAGGAACAGCTCGGCCGGGCCGAAGGGGCCTATGTCGATCTGGCGGAAGCTGCGGGCCGGTATGACGCCGCGCTCGCCTCGACCGCGAATGTCTCCCGGGGCAACCTCGACCAGCAGCTCGTGGATCAGGGGATCGCGGTCAGCAAGGCCCGAGAAGAGCTTCAGCGGCTTCAGCGCGTCTCTGACGGCTACGCGGCCACGATGCTGAAGGCCGGGCCGCCCACCCGGGAGGTCTCGCAGCGAATCCAGTTCCTCGGCCAGCGCGCAGACGAGGCGCAGTTCAAGCTCATGGCGCAGGAGGAAGCCCTTCAGCAGATGGGCCAAGCCTACCGTGACGTGACCTCGGACATGACCTCCGTGACGCAGGGCCAAGCCCGGTTCATCGCCGCGCAGAACCAGCTCGGCGTCGCGATGCAGTCCGTTGCGAACGACGGCTTCCGCGAGCGGCAGGCGATCCGTGATGTCCACAAGGAGGCGTCCACGGCGGCGGGCTCCGTCACGCGCCTCGCCAACGCCACGCGCGGTCAGGCCGACGGTGCGGCCCGTGGGGCCACGGAGACGGGCCGTCTGGCGCAAGCCTACCGGCAGCTCTACGGCGACACCCGGAAGTCCCTGTCCTACACGCAGCGCCTCCGGGGCGAAGTCCTCTCGCTGATCGCGGCCTACGGTGGCTTCTACGGCGTGGTGCAGCTCCTTGGCGCGGTCGTTGACGCCTATCAGGTGCTCGAAGCGGCGCAGTCTCGCCTCGGCGTGGCGCTTGGCGGCGATGTCGAACAGACTGCGCAGGAGATGGACTTCCTGCGGCGCACGGCCAACCGGCTCGGCGTGGACCTCGGGACTCTGGCGACCGAGTATTCCAAGTTTGCCATCGCCACGCAGGGGACGGCGCTGGCCGGGGAGAACACCCGGAAAATCTTCATCGCCGTGGCGGAAGCCGCTCGGGTGAACCGCTCGACCACGGCCGAGATGCAGGGCGTGTTCACGGCCCTGACCCAGATCGTGTCGAAGGGCGCGGTCCAGATGGAAGAGCTGAGGCAGCAGCTCGGGGATCGCTTGCCCGGGGCTCTGCAAATCATGGCTGACGGCCTCGGCGTGACCACCGCCGAGCTTATCAAGATGATGGAAGCCGGGGAGGTCACGGCCGAGGCGCTGGTGCCCTTCTCCGAGGAACTGTCCCGTCGGTTCGGCCCGGGTCTCGGTGAGGCGCTGGCCTCCACGTCGGTTGCGCTCGGCCGCCTGAAGAACGCGGCCTTCCAAGCCCTCGTCCAGTTCGGGGAAGGCGGGTTCATCCAAGCCTTCACCAAGCTCGCGAACGATCTGACCGATCTTCTGAAGAGCGCCGACTTCGGGGCCTTCCTCGGGCGGGCGTCCGCCGCCTTCGCGGTGCTGATCGACACGCTCGGCGTGCTGGTGGACAACTTCGATCTGGTGGTCGCTGCTGGTGCCGCGTTCCTCGGGCTGAAGCTGACCCCGTTCATCGTGGTCCTCGCTGCCGAGATCGGGAAGCTGCCGGGCCTGCTGGCTGCCGGGGCTGGGGCCTTGCGCGGCTTCGCTGCTGGCTCCACCGCTGCCGCTGCCGGGGCGACCACGGCTGCTGCCGGGCTGGGCCGTCTGACCATCGCTATTCGCGCGCTCATGTCCTCCACGGGCATCGGCCTGCTGGTCACGGCGGTATCCGTCGGGATCGGGCTCTGGGCGACCAAGGCCGATGAGGCCAGCGAAGCTCTCAACGAGCACAAGAAGATGGTTGATAAGGTCCGGGACGCCTACGACGCCGTGGGCGGTTCGGTCGAAGAGTGGCGCAACACGCTCAACGATCTGACGGCCACCGAGGCGCAGGCGAACCTCAACCGGATCAAGTCGGCCGTGAAGTCGCTCGAAGATACCCTCGACGCCACGGCGAGCGGCACCGAGGACTTCTGGACCAACTTCTTCGGCTACAACCTGCGCGCCTCGGTTCGCAAGGTTCCGGGTGAGCTGCGCGACGAGATCGAGCGCCTGTCCACCGCCTTCTCGAACGGCGACATGACGGCCGAAGAGTTCTACGACTCGGTGGACAGCGCCGTGTCCAGCTTGGGCGACGGCAAGGAGGAATCCACCGAGTTCGCGGAGCGGGTCATCCAAGCGGCTCGTGCCCTCGAAGACGCCCGGGACTCGGCCGACGACGCCCGCAACATCGTCCGCGCGCTTGGCGACGACATGGACGACGCGCAAGACGCCTTCGACGATCTGGGCAACTCGGCCGCCGACGCAGGCCGGAGCCTCGAAGACATCGCGGAAGAGAAGGCCGACAAGTTCAAGGCGGCGATGGACACGATGGCCGAGGGCGTCGCCTCGGTGAACCGCGAGCTGGAATACATCGCGGCCTCGGAAGCCCTCAACAAGCTCGGCCGGGAAGCCATCGAGAACGCCTCGAACCTCGACGAGCTGGCGGCCGCGCTGGCGCGGATCAAGGAGGCGCAGGACGCCCTCGACCAAGAGTATGTCTCGGACGCTCTCTCCGGCTCGCTGGTGGACCGGATCATCGGCGTGGAGAGCGGGGGCGATCCGGGGGCGCGCAACCCCAACTCGACGGCCACCGGCCTCGGGCAGTTCATCGAGTCCACGTGGCTCCGCATGTTCAAGCAGTATTTCCCGGATCGCGCGGCCAGCATGTCCGACGCGGCGATCTTGGCGCTGCGCGAGCAAGCGGACATCTCGCGGCAGATGGTTGAGCTGTATCTGCGGGAGAACGCGGAGCACCTGCGCCGGGCCGGGCAGGCCGTCACCGACGCCAACCTCTACCTCTCGCACTTCCTCGGGCCGGGCGGCGCGGCCGCGCTTCTGGGGTCCGCCCCCGGCACGCTCGCGAACGACGTGCTCTCGGCCGGGCAGATCAACGCCAACGCCTCGATCCTCGACGGGAAGACCCGGGAGGAAGTGATCGCGTGGGCGCAGCGCAAGGTCGGCATCTCCGAGCAAGAGCTGGCCGTGGCCGAGCAGCTTCAGGACTCCGAGCGCGACCGCGCCGAGGAAGCCCGCAAAGAGGCCGAGCGCCGGGCTGAAGAGGCCGCCAAGCAGCGCGAGGAAACCGCACAGCGGATCGACGACAACGACTTCGAGATCGAGCAGCAGCGGCTTCGCAATGCCGAACAGGAGAAGGAAGCCGCGATCCGGGCCGCGATCCGCGACGCGCGAGCTGACGACCCGAACATCACCGAGGAAGAGATCGCCCGCATCCGCGAGCAGGTCGGGGCGCTCTACGACCTCGAACACGCACAGGAGCGGGCGAACGCGGCCAAGGAGCGGGCGAAGGAAGCCGAAGAGCAGGTGAACCTCCTGCTGGCGGAACGGAACGCGCTCAACGACCAGTTCGAGATCGCGAAGCAGACGGGTGACACGGAGCTTCAGGAAGAGCTTCGCCAGAAGATGACCGAGATCAACGCAGAGCTGATCGCGGCAATCGAGCACGCCCGGGAACTCTGGGGCGTCGTGGGCGGTCCCGAGGCGGACACGGCCATCGCGAAGCTGGATGCGGCCAAGGCGTCGGCCGAGCAGTTCGGGAACGCGGCCGTCAAGAACTACCTCGACTGGACTCGGGTGAAAGACCTGCTGGTCAACGGCCTGACCAACGCCTTCGACAAGTTCGCGCAGGCGGTTGCGAACGGCGAGGACGCGGGCAAGGCAGCGCGCGACGCCTTCCTTCAGTTCGCCTCGGACTTCCTGCTTCAGATCGCCAAGATGATCGTGCAGCAGGCGATCTTCAACGCGCTTCAGGCGGCCTTCGGCGGGACGCCCTTCGGGGCCTTGATCGGCTTCGGCGCGGGGCACACTGGCGGCACGGTCGGCAGCTCTCGCGTGGGCTCGGGGAACCAGACGCGGCAGGTAAACCCGGCAGTCTTTGCGGGGGCCATGCGCTACCACGTCGGCGGCCTGATCGGCCTGCGGCCGGGGGAGGTTCCGATCATCGCGAAGCAAGGCGAAGAGATGCTGACCCGGGACGACCCGCGCCACGTCCTCAACGGCGGTCTGGCAGGCGGCCAAGCGGCCCCGGCCAAGGCGGGCAACACGCGCGTCGTGAACGCCTTCGACGGCACGTCCTTCCTCGAAGAAGCCCTGAAGACTCGGGCGGGCGAGGAAGTCATTCTCAACTACGTGTCGGCAAACCGCTCGGCCGTGCGCTCGGCTCTGGGGGTCTGACATGGCAAAGAAGGCCATCTTCATCGCACTGGACAACTCCGGCTCGATGGCGGGGGAAAAGGCGGCCAACCTCCGCATGGCGATGATCCGGCTCGTCGAGAGTTTTTCGGACTTCATCGACACGCCCGGGAACTCGCTCGACCTCGGCATCTGCATCTGGGGCGACACGGCGGACACGCAGGTCTGGCGCGGCGTGTCCCGGGCGGGGGTCAGCGGGGCCATCGCGTCGCTCGACCGGCTCAACGGGCAGGGCGGCGGGACGAACTTCGCGGCTTTCGCTCCGTCGGCCTTGACCTTCTTCCAAGAGACGATTGGCGAGACCTACGCCGACCGGACCATGATCTTCCTGACGGATGGAGACCCCACCCCTCCGTCCACGGCGGACACGGCGGCCGCGACGCTGGCGGACGTGCTGGACCAGTCCACCGCGCCCTTCACCACGCTCAACGGCACGGAGGTCAACTGCTACGCCGCGAACATCGACTCGGGCACGACCATCCACACGGCGAAGCTCGATAACACGGGCGCGGACGGGGTGCCGGTCGTGGCCGGGAACGCCCGCGCGCTGACGGCCTACCTGAAGGCTGTGACCCTGCCCGTGCAGGAGCACCGGCTTTGGGGGTGGCCGATCCAGTGGGCGCAGGGCTACGACGAAGAGATCGCCTTTCGCACCGAGATCATCGTCAGCCGGGACGGCACGGAGCAGCGGATCGGCCAGCGGATCAACCCCCGGGTCAACTACGACTTCGAGTCCGTGCTGCGCGGGCGCAACCTTCGGACGGCGCTGGCCCGGGTCGTGGACAAGCAGGGCGGCCAGTTCTATGTGCCGCACCCGCGCGAGCCCGCAGTTCTGGCGGCCGACATGCCCAGCGTCGCACTGTCCGCGCAGATCGCCGGGGCGGCCCCGAGCTGGCTGGTTCCCGGCGTCTACGCGATCTTCGAGAGCCCGACCGGCGATGCCTCGCTGGGCGTGGTAATCAGCGTCTCGGGAAGCACCGTGAATTTGGCGGCTCCTATGGGCCGCGCGTTCCCGGCCGGGTCCAAGTTCCGCCTCGGCGTCGAAGGCCGGTTCGACGGTGCGACGCAGTTCAACCTCCTGACGAGCGACAAGGCGCGCGTGCAGACGCAGTTCACCGGAGACCCGGTGGACACCCCGCACCCGACTTTCGGCGCGGCCCCCGTGACGCTGGAAGGCACGGAGCTGTTCGACATGCGACCGAACTGGCGGCAGGCCGGGGAGATCAGCGTGGAGCAGGCCGTGGACATTCTGGACCTCGAACGCGGGGCCATCGACGCGATCTTCCCCATCACGTTCTCGCCGCGCACCCAGAAGCACACCTTCACAGCCCGGTCGGTGGCAGAGCTTGACCGCATCCTCGGGCTGTTCTACCGCGCCTCGGGCCGCCGCAAACGGTTCTTCATGCCGCTCTGGGCCGACGAGATCAGGCCGCTCGGTGTGACCTACTCGGGGCAGACCGGCATCACCATTCTCGGGTCTGATTTTGCCGAGACCTACGGGGGCCTGAGCACCTACCGGCGCGTCATCATCCGCCGCCGGGCACCGCTTGCCGACCTCATTCTCGCCGTGGATTCCGTGACGCTGGACTCCTCGAACAACTCGGTCATCAACTTGACCGATCCCGCACCTGACGACATCATCGAGCAAGAGATCACGAGCATGAACTGGATCATGCCTGTCCGGTTCGCGAGCGATAGGCTGACGGTGAGCTGGCTCACTGACGCGGTTGCCGAGATCACCCTGACCGTCACGACCTTGGAGGGCGAAGCATGACCTATGACGCCATTGAACGAAGCCAGCAGGACGGGATCGCCGCATCCCTCTTCCTGATCGAGTATGGGGACACCGACGACTCCTACTTCGCCTACACGGACGCCGATCAGCCGATCACGCACGACGGCAAGACCTACCTGCCCACCACCATCGGCCGGGACAAGATCGAGAGCGCGGGCAACAGCCTCGACAACACGACGCTGAAGATCGACATCACGCCGAACGCCTCCATCGTGACCCTCTTTCGGGGCCGCCTGCCGTCGCACCAGATCAGGATGACGATCTATCAGGGGCACCCGGAAGACCCGGACGCGGACTACAAGGTCGTCTGGACGGGCCGGATCATCTCGGTCGCCCGGAAGACTCGCTTTGCGCAGATCGCGGCCGAGCCGGTCAGCACGTCGATGAAGAGGACCGGGCTGCGCCGCCACTACCAGTATGGGTGCCCGTGGGCGCTCTACGGCGCGGAGTGCAAGGCCAACAAGGCGGCAGCGCGGGTGAACCCGCTGGCGGCAGCTCTCGGAAAGAACTACATCGACTTCGAGCCGGGCTGGTTCAATGACCTCCCCGTCGAGAAGTTCATCGGTGGCTACGTGCAGTGGACGGACAACGAGACGGGCATCTTGCAAACCCGGACGATCCTGACCATGAACGGCAGCCAGCGGGTCATCCTCAACGGCGACGTGTTCGGACTGGACGTGGGGGAGCAGGTCAACGCATACCTCGGCTGCAATCACCAGCTTTCCGATTGTGAGTTTCTGCACCACAATGTAGTAAACTTTGGAGGGCAGCCGTGGATTCCGAAGGACAACCCCACGAAGCTGACCAACCAGTTCTATTGAGGGGGTGCGCCCATGCCTTTTTGGTTCCTGATCCAGCTCGCCATCGGCGTCGCCCTCATGGTGGTGGCCTACGCCCTCGCGCCCAAGCCCAAGGAGCAGAAGCCCGCAGCTTCCTCCGACCTTGAAGCCCCCACGGCCGAGGCGGGCCGCCCGATCCCCGTGGTCTTCGGATCGCTGGAAATCAAGGGCGGGAACGTCATCGGCTATTGGGACAAGCAGAAGCACGACTTCAAGGTGAAAGCATGACGACGGCGCAGGACACCGGGGACTTCATCGTCACCATTGCGGACGTTCGCAAGAGCGGACACTGCGCCTCCGGGGCGCGCGAGTTTTTTGAGAGCAACGACCTCGACTTCCGGGACTTCCTGAAGAACGGGGTGAAGGCGAGCGTCCTGCTGGCGACCGGCGATGCCCGGGCCGTGCAGGTCGTGAACCGCACGAGGGAGCGCCGTTATGGGTAAGGGTGGCAGCAAGCCTAAGATGCGAGTGACGGAGTATTTCTGCTCCGTCCAATATGGCCTCTGCCAAGGCCCGGTCGATTCGCTCAACCGCATCCGCATCAACGAGAAGATCGCGTGGGAGGGCCGGGTCGGCTCGGAGTCGATCTTCGAGATCAACAAGCAGAAGCTCTACGGCGGCATCAAGAAAGAGGGCGGCGTGCAGGGCTACGTCGTCTGGCAGCCGGGCAGCTTCACGCAATTCTGCTCGGAGACCGTCGCGGCCAAGCTGGGGCGCACCCCGGCAAACGCCCCCGCGTATCGCGGGCTGGCGAACGTCATGATGACCGGGAAGCCCAGCCTGAAGGGGGAGGATGCCCCGATTGAAGAGGCCAACGACGGCGGCATCCAAGACAGCCCCATCAGCAACTTCTTCCAGCTCTTGATCGGCAGCCTGTTCGCAGGCGTCGGCAAGGAGAACGGCAAGGACTCGGCCGTGGGGAACCGGAACGGGTTCTATTGGGGTGCGAACCAGCCCTACATCTGGCCGTGCGCCTTCCACCTGACGCGCATCCCGCGTGGCTGGTATCCCGAGAAGGCGGCCATCGTCTCCGGCACGACCACGCCGCGCTCGGTCCACTTCGCCATCGACAACTCCGGCTCCATGACGGCCGTGCGACGGAACACGGTCAAGGCCGCCTTCGCGACGCTCTTCTCGCAGCTCCGGCAGCAGATCGACGAGTTCGGCTTGCAGATCAACCTCGGGATCAACCTCTGGGGCGGGACGACCAACGAGCGCATCTGGAACAACGCCACGAGCGCGAACATCGACGCGGCCGAGACCTTCATCCAGAACGGCCTCAACGCAGGCGCAGGCGGCACGGACTTCACGCAGGCGGCGAACGGCGCGGTGGGGTTCTTCGATCAGTCGCTCGCGCAGACCCTCGACCGCCGCATCATGTTCCTCATCACCGACGGGGAGCCCACCGACGGCTACCCCGTGTCGGCCGCGCAGTCGATCATGTCGGACCTGTTGGATCGGGGGTCGGGCAGCTACTCCACGGCCGCCGGGACAGCGGTGGACTGCTACGCCGTGAACATCGAGCTTGAAGATACGCAGTATTCCAGCGCCCTCGACAACACGACCGGCACGGACAAGAGCCTGACGACCGGCGGCGCGGTCCCGGTTATCGGGGAGGGGGACTCCACGGTTCTCGCGGACCTCATCATGGACGCCCTTGGTAACGGGAACCCGCCCTCGGCCAACCCGGCCCACATGATCTACGAGGCCCTGACGGATCGCTCGTGGGGCATGGGTGCGAACTCGGCCGCGCTGGACGACACCAGCTTCCGCGCCTCGGCCGACATCTTTTTCAACGAGAGCTTCGGCCTCTCGATGATCTGGACGCAGCAACAGACCATCCAGTCCTTCGTGCAGGAAATCCTCGACCACGTGGAAGCCAACCTCTACGTGGACCCGAGCACCGGGAAGTTCGTGCTGAAGCCGATCCGGGACGACTATGACCCGGAAACATTGGAGGTCTTCGACGAGTCGAGCTGCACCATCCGGGACTTCCAGCGCCGCGCGCCCACGGAGATCGTCAACGAGATCAACCTGACGTGGACCAACCCGGACACCGAGGAAGAAGAGGTCATCACGCAGCAGGACATCGGTGGCATCGTCGTGAACAACGGTGAGATCATCTCCGACAACCGGAACTACTACGGCATCCGGGACCGCAGGCTTGCGGCCACCGTTCTTGCGCGCGATCTGGCGGCCGTGACGGCCCCTCTCGCAACGGCAGAGATCGAGATCGACCGCTCGGCTTGGTCCTACGCCCCGGGCTCCGTGCTGAAGCTCTCTTCGGAAGAGCACGACGCGGAAGAGCTGGTCATGCGGGTAGCCAAGATCAACTACGGCAAGCCGGGGGACTCCAAGATCGTCGCCTCGCTGACGCAGGACATCTTCAGCTTCGCGCGGCCGCAGGTGGTCTTGCCCCCCTCGACCGAGCTAGACAGCGGCGGCAAGGAGCCCACCCTGATCGAATACGTCGAGTTCATGACCTTCAACTACTTCTTCACGGTCAATCTCGTGCCGCCGGAGACCACGGCGAACGTGGACTACCCGGACGTGTTCGTCGGCATCCTCGCGTCGTCCCTCAACACCGATGTCGCGTCCATCGACGTGCTCGGGGAGGTTCTGGACGCGGCGGGCAACACCTATACCGAGCCGACCGGGACCATCATGCCTGTCTCTCGCGGCCAGCTCGCAGTGGCTTTCGAGCAAGAAGCCGAGACCCTGACGCCGGGTTTCAGCTCGCTCACGGTAGGCTCCGGGCCGACCCCCGGTGGCTTCGCCCTGATCGGGCTGGAAGACGGGACCGAGCAGGGCCGAGAGCTGGTCATGTTCGTGGAGAACGACGGGTCGAACTGGACCATCAAGCGGGGCATCCTCGACACGGTTCCGCGCGAGTGGCCCATCGGCACGCCGATCCGCTTCTTCGGCCCGGGGGACTTCATCACCGACGCCGAGCTGGAAACGGCCTTCGCGGAGCGGGACTACAAGCTCGCCATGCAGACGACCCTCGGCGCGTTCCCGGAGAGCTTGGCCCAGACGGAGAGCTACACCCCGAGCGAGCGCCCCTACCTCCCGGCTCGCCCGGCGAACGTCAAGGTCGCAGGGGTCGGCTTCGGGGACGTGGACGCCAGCGACCTCCCGGACGTTCCTGTGACGTGGGCAAACCGAAACCGCCTCACGGAAGATTCGCAGGTTCTCGCTTGGGATGACCCGGGAGTGACCCCGGAGCCCGGCCAGCTCACCAAGATCACCATCCTCGACGCGGACACGCGCGAGATCGTCAACGAGATCGCGGACCTGCCCGACGAAAGCTATACGCTACCCAAGGCTTCCTTTGGGACCGCAACCCGGGCTATTGTCCGGGTGACATCGACCCGGGGCGGCTATGAATCGCTTCAGGGCCACGAAATCGGAATCACCATCGCTTCTGGCTACGGCTTCGGCTACGGCCTGTCCTACGGAGAATAATCATGGTCATGCGACAAACCCCCGGCCTCGGCCTCAACGCTTTCTGGGACTTGGGGGCGGATGGCTGGAACACCGGCATGGACACGAACCTGCGGCTGCTCTCGGCGGTCGTGGGTGCCCGGGTGCAGTCCCGGGTAACGGCCCTCCCGGCGTCCCCGGCAGTCGGCTCCATCTACATCGTGCCTGCATCGGACGCGACGAACGGGAACAAGCTGGCGGTCTGGGACGGCCCGGACGGTGCGCGGCAGTGGGTCTACCTGACCCCGCAGGTCGGGTGGCACTTCTTCGTCGTGGACGAGGGCGTGAACGTCCAGTGGACCGGCGCGTCGTGGGTTGAGTTCGCTGGCGGCGGCGGTGGTGGGGGCGCCTCGATCTACGGGTCGCAAATCCTGATCCAGCTCGCCCAGAGCGCCGGGCAGACCATTGACTCGACGACCGCGACTCTGGCCTTCGGGGACGTGATCTCCGACGATAACGAGTATTTCAACGCGGCCGACAACACGATCCGCATCCCGGCGGCGCAGGAGGGCCGCACGGCCATCTTCGTCGCCAACACGCGGCACACGACTGACGGCACGGGCGCGGTGGACACCACGCTCGAACGCTCCATCGACGGGGGCTCTACGTGGGAGCCCATCGCCAGCTCTTCGGACGACGAGGACTACTTCGGCATCACGACCATGACCGCGCTCGTCACCTTCCTCGGCGGGGACTGGTATCGGCTGCGCCACACGACCAGCAGCTCGAAGACGACGAGTGGCGACCAGCAGACCTCGCTTGCGGTAACGACCGTCGGCGCGGGGCAGATCGGCCGGATCGTCCGCACGACCTCCAACCGGGTCGTGACCAACAGCCGCTTCGAGTCTGGCGACTTCACCGACTGGACCACCAACACGGCATCCGGGACGCTGAAGGTCTACACGCCGCCGGATCGGGAGGCGGACCACGTGCTCCACCCGGACGGCTACGCCTACATGGGCCTGTCGGGGGATTCCGGCGGCCCTTGGTGGATTGAGCATGTCGTCGATCTCCCGAACGACCCCAGCAGCATCACGGTCTATTGGGACCAGCACACGCGCTTTGTCGAAGACATGATCCGGCTGGAAGTCTTCTACCTCGACGCCAGCGATACGGTGATCGGCACCTATGTCGGGGGCAACCGTCTCAACTCGGCCATCCAACTCTGGGAGACCTTCGCGGACACGGCGGCCAACGTGCCGAACGGAACGACCAAGGCCCGGATTCGCCTGAATACGGTCGTGACCGGCGGCTCCCAGCAGATCAACCTCACGAATATGCGGGTCGTCACCACGACCCTCGGCGTGTCCGGGATGCTGCCGGGCTCGGTCTACGCCTACCTCCCCGACCTCGCGGGCAACGCGAACAAGGTGCTCCGCGTGACGGAGACCGGGGACGACGTGGAGTGGGGCGGCAGCCCGATCCGGTTCCGTGCCGGGTCGCTCGACGAGCCGGAGGTCATGGACCTTCAGTTCCTCGGCACGGCCTTCAACGCGGTCAAGACCGGCGACACGATCCAGCTCTCGTTCACGGGCGGCCTCGCGCTGCACGGGGCGGCCGGAGAGGTCAGCGGCGGCGTGACCAAGCTCACGATCACCGGGGACGGTGCGTCGATCACGTCTCCCGTTCCGGGGGAGATCGAGATCGCCATCCCGGGCGGCGGCGCAGCGACTCCGGCGGCCACGGCAATCGAAGAGATCGACGGCATCGACGCGGTTCGCTCCGGCATGTCGATGGACCAGAACGGGCAGCCGCTCGTCTGGGACCACGCCGCGAACGCCTTTGTCCCGCTCCCGGCAGGCTTCAGCCCGATTGCCTATGGCGGCGGCGCGGACCTTCTCTGGTCGGGCGATCTCGCCGGGGTGCGCAACGTGATCCTGACCGACGAGGACCACGGGCTCTACCAGTATGACGAGCTGCACTTCGTCCTGCGCAACGCCAACGACCACGCCGATGTCGCGATCTCTACGGACGGCGGCAGCACGTGGTCCACGGTCTTCTATGCGTGGGCTGGCGTGGGTGGCACGGGCGAAGGGACGGCCAGCTCCGATGCTTTCCGGCTTGGCGGCTACAACTCGGACGTGGACCTTCAGATCGCCGTCGGCGTCTTGCGGTTCATGAGCGAGGCCGGGATGCCGACCACGTGGGACATGTTCGGGTCGGTCCCTTCGGCCAGCGGGGATATTCACTATCGGGGCTTCTCGGCTGCGGCAGCGGCCCACAACACGGTCATCTTCCAGCGGGACAGCGCAGGCAACTTCACGGGCGGCCAGCTCTTCATCATGGGCGTCAAGAAGACCCGGCAGCCGGTGGACATCTCGGGCCGTGTGGAGAACGGCGGCGTGCTGGCGGCGGATCAGGAAGTCCTCTTCCACGAGACGCTGGGGCTGAAGTTCGATCAGGGCTCCCCGGTCGGCCGCATCCGCGTCAACCCGGCCACGGCCGCACCCACGACCTTCGCGTTCCGGTCCTTCGACGGGACGGAGCTGTTCACCGCCACCATCGCAGCCGGGGAGACCTCCGTGGAGATCAGCCTGCCGTCGCCCGTGGTCGTGACCGACGCGCTCCGGGTCGTGGCTCCGTCGAGCCCTGACGCCAACGTGACGGACGTTTACGTGGCCCTGCGCGGGGAGGCCGCCCGATGACCAGCCAGATCATTGTCACCGTCATCGACCCGAAGTTCCGAGGCCCTGTCATGGAAGCCTTGGAGCCCTTCGGGGACATGGTGCCCTCGGAGAGCCTGCCGCGCGTCTTTACGGCCCATGTGGCGGAAGAGGTCGAGGCCGACTTCATGCTCTCCGTGGCGAACGACCACCGCATCTCTGGCGCGGCGGATGGCGCAGGCGTCGTGGCCCCTATGGGCTACGGCGAGTCCTTCATCTACGAGCCGCGCATGTGGAACGAGAAGCACGGCGCGCTGCGGCTGAAGGCGACGCAAGACCCGAAGAGCGGGAACTTCAATCCGTGGTGGCTTCAGCCCGACTTCTTCAAGTGGCGGTTTGACAGCGACCGGCTTGGCGACGGCGTGATTATTGCCATCGTGGACGGCGGGATTCGCTGGGGGCACCCGGAGTTCCGCAAGAACCCCGGCCGGGTCACGCGCATCCACAACTTCTCGTCCATTGACTTCGGGGCGTCCAACCACGGCACGACCTGCGCGGCTCTGGCGGCGGGTGATAACCTCGGGATCGCACCGGAGGCCGAGCTTTGGGACGTGAAGGTTTTTAGCTCTGCCGGAGGCTCCACCACCAACGAGGCGATCACGGCCGGTCTGGAAACGCTCGCGGCTCGGGCGGTCGATCCGGCCTACAACCCGGACGGCAAGTTCGTCGTCGCTAACCTCTCCTTCGGCTCGACGGGCACGAACTACGCCAACCCCTACGGCTCGATCATCCAAGACCTCATGGACATCGGCGTGCTGGTGTTCATTGCGGCCGGGAACGATAGCCAGAACCTCGACACGACGTTCGACGCTTGGCCCGCTGAAGCCTCGGACTATGCGGTCGGCGCGATCCACTACGACGGCCGCCGTGCCGCGTTCTCGAACTACGGCAGCCGGGTCCGATTCTACGGATTCGGCCACCGCGTCGTGACCGTCACCGACGGGGCGAAGTATGGGGAGGGCTCCGGCACGAGCTATGCCACACCCTACCTTTGCGGCTGCCTCGCCACGTGGCTCCCCGGGCGGTGGGTGCCGCAGGACTTCGAGCAGGTCCGCACGCTCCTGTCCGACTACATGGCCTTCTGCTCCGAGGGCATCTACGGCGAGTCCGTCCGGTCGGTTTTCGGGGACGACAAGATCGAGGGGGTCGTGATCGCGCGGGCCTCCTATTTCCCCATCGTCCCGGGTGACGTTATCGTGCCGCAGCTCAACGCCGTCGCACGCTTCGGCACGGCCGAGTATGGCGTCCTCGGGTGGAAGAGCCGGGCGACCCCGATCATCGGCGGGTCGAGCCACGGCGTCACGGGGCAGAGCGCCAAAGGGGCCGTGTTCTTCCGTGAGCCCTTCGGCTTCCCGAACGGCGGGCCGTGGATGGACCCCGCTTATATCCCGACCGGGTGGGGGATCGACAATGACCAGATCAAGAATCGCTCCGGCGCTGCGGGGACCGGCATGTTCGCCGTGAGCAGCCAGAACCTCGCGCTCGGGGAGTATTGGGAGATCGAGCCCCGGGGTGCGGTGGCGGGCATGTCCGTGGGCATCACGAAGGTCTCGAACCTCGGCAACTACAACGAGGCCACGACCGGAATGGGCGCGGCTGGCGTCGAGTGGTTCTCTGACGGCTCGCTCACGGCCGACGGCGTGGCCCAGACGGCCACGATCAGCTATGTCGAGGGCGACCGCCTCATGCTGGCCTATGACAACGCGACCGGCGAGTTCTGGTGCGGCAAGAACGGCGTCTGGGCCGCAGAGCCGGGCGTAGACGCGGCCCTCGCAACGACGGCAACCGGAGCGTCCCGGGCGGCCGTGAGCGTCCCTGACGGGTCGCAGGCGCAGCTCTACGGAGAAAGCACGCACGTCCTCTATACGGTCGCGGGGTTCACCCCGTTCGATCTCGGCGCGGAGATCGAGTGGAAGATCGACCCGGCGCTCATCTCGACGGGCCACACCCTTTCGGAAAACGACACGCGGCTCACCAACACCAGCGGCGGCTCGGACTACCGGCCCGTGGCCCCCTCGGATCGAGTCATCTCGGCAGCGCAGGCAGGCATGGTCTATTGGGAGATGGCGCTTCTCGCAGGCCCCAGCTCTTACACGGGCTACCTCGGGATTGTCGGCACGGCCTTCCTCGCGGCTAACCCGCCGCCCAACAACGTGACCAACCCGGTCTACGCGGGAATGTATAACTGGCGCGGCAACGGGACGATCTGGGGGCCGACCGGGAGCCAAGCGATCTCTGGCGTCCCGACCTACGGTATCGGGGACCGCCTCATGTTCTGCTACGAGCCGACGACCGGGAAGTTCTGGTTCGGCAAGAACGGGACGTGGGACCGCAACCCGGAGACGGAAGCCCCTCGGGTGACGCAGCCTATCGAGGACATGCGGCCCTTTATCCAGACGCGCGACACGGGCGTTTCCGCGAAGCTCATTTCCCTGTCCTCGGACTTCCTCTATTCTATCCCCAGCGGGGCCGTCGCGCTCGGCACTCTCGCCTGACGAAAGGACCACCATGACCGACTACCTTATCACCAACGACCCGTTCGACCTCGGGGGGCTCTACGACAACACGGCGGGCCTCTTCGACCCGGACTTCGCGGACCACGCCATCGCTCTGTCCGAGGACATCATGCACGGGGTCGCGCTTCCCGAGACGGATTCCATCTGGATCGCCTTCGATGTCTACTTCCCGGCCATGACCACGGCCGAAGACGGCTACTGCTGGCAGGTGTTCTCGCAGGACAACGTGGTCATCGGCAATGTGACCTTGACCGACGGTGTGTTCCGGTGGCGCTCGACCTCGGCCGCCGACGAGTTCATCACGTTTGGCGTCCCGCAGGGGCAAGTCGTGCGGATCGACATTCACATCGAGACGAACATCGGAGCCAACCCGAACCAACACCGGGAGACCGTCTACGTGAACGGGTCGCTCTCCATCAAGACCCAGATCAACGCCAATGGCGGTGGCGCTCCGGCCCTCTTCCGGTTCGGGGGGCTGGACTACATCAACGGGGCGAACTGCTGGGTCTCGAACATTCGGATCAGCGACGAGAACACCGTCGGCACGAAGTTCAAGGTGCTGCCGCCGACCGCGCAGGGGAACTACGACGAGTTCACTGGCGGCGCGGAAGAGCTGGGCGACTACCTCTCGACGACCGTGGCCTACGCCACCGCAGGCGGCCAGAGGACGAGCGGAACGCTCACCCCGGGTGCCCAACCCCCCGGGTCGCTCACGAAAGTCTTCTTGTCCTCTACGACGCGCTCCACGGGGCCGGGGGCAGACCCCAGCCAGATCGGGCTCTTTGCGCGAATCGGCGGCGTGGACTACGACGGGGCGCTCTACACGCCCGGCGCGGCGATCCTGCCCATCGTGGAGGAATACGACGTGAACCCGGCGACCGGGGAAGACTGGACGTGGGCGGACCTCGCCACGCTCGAAGTTGGCCTCCGGGCCGTAACCTGACGGAGAAGACCATGACCAAGTTCACGACCTTCCAAGGGGCCGCTCGACGGCTCGATGACATCGACCTCCCGATGCTGGGCTACCGGATCGGGGTAGGCGAGGACGAGGTTCACGCCCTCATGGACGTGGAGGCCCGCAGCTCGGGATACGACCGGCACGGCCGCCCGGCCATGCTGTTCGAGCCGCACGTCTTCTACCGCAACCTGACCGGCGAGAAGCGCGACGCGGCCGTGGCTGCCGGGCTGGCCTACCGGGAGTGGAAGCGGGACTATCCCTCGGACTCCTACCCGCGTCTGAAGCAGGCGATGGAGATCGACGAGACTGCGGCGCTGAAGTCCGCCTCGTGGGGCCTCGGCCAAATCCTCGGGGAGAACCACCTGTCCGCCGGATACGCCACGCCGCAGGAGATGGTCTCCGCGTTCATGGAGGACGAGGAAGAGCATCTGGAAGCCATGATCCGGTTCATCACGAACGCCGGGATCGCGGACGACCTGCGGGCGCATCGTTGGACGACCGTGGCGCGGGCCTACAACGGCCCCGGCTACGCCGCGCACGGCTACCACACCCGGCTCGAAGCGGCCTACCGGAAGTGGGCCAAGATCAAGGATACCGAGTGGTCGCCCGCCCGGGAGCCGCAGGTGCCGGTCAACGGCGAAGAGCTGAAGTCGGTGCAGCGCCGCCTCCGCGCGCTGGGCTACACGGAAGTCGGCCAGCCTGACGGCAAGTGGGGCACGCGGACTCGCGCGGCCGTGCTGGCCTTCCGGGCCGACCGGGGGCTGCCGATCTACGTGGGCATCGACGACGAGATGATGGCCGAGCTGCTGCGGTCCTCGCCCCGGGAAGTCGCGGCCGAACGCCGCACGGCCACGACCGAAGACCTCCGGCAAGGCGGCTCCAAGACCATCGCGGCCACGGACAAGGCCAACGGCGCGGCGGCCGTCGTGGGCGGCACTGGCGCGGTCGGTGTGGGCCTTCAGGCGCTCGATGCGCTCGGCGGGCAGCTCGACACGGCGCAGGGCCTTCTCGACAAGATCGAGCCGCTGAAGGAAGCCCTCGTCGCGGCCGGGCCGTGGATCATGGGCGGCGTCGCGGCCTACCTGATCTACCAGATGGTCGTGGTCCAGCGCGCCCGGGTGGACGA
>Ga0194138_10000204_pt1 | contig 29506 bp, 24 predicted proteins | sample TARM_MetaG_T2_14_FD_134022 | JGI IMG/M metagenome (GOLD analysis project Ga0194138, IMG submission 134022) | Freshwater microbial communities from Pennsylvania, USA, analyzing microbe dynamics in response to fracking - TARM_MetaG_T2_14 (version 2) | ecosystem: Environmental > Aquatic >...
AGTTGGCTCCCTCTTTACGGCTGCAGGAAGTAAACACTTTGATCCAAGACCAACACCAGGAACTGATGATACTCAAAAAAAATTAGTCAGTGGTAAAAGAAAATTAACTCCGAATATGAAAGAATCCTTTCCAAGTCCAATAGATTATGAAGGTCTCATGGATTTTTTCCGATTAAAAATTGGAGATGCATCTTTACCTCTAATCATGAGAAACTTTGGAATTCCTGAAACTGAACCAATAAATAAAGAATCCTTCATTAGAGCTCTTTGTACACAATTTCAAAATATTGTGTCAGATGCTTCTAATGAAGTTGATGATATTGTCGCTTCAGAATACAGTCAACTATTACAAGAATCAGGGATTGAAATAGAAAATGTTACCCCGTATTACCCCGGTGATGATTTTACGCTAGTAACTGAAAGTCCTTTAGGGGAACATGAAGTTGGCTTCTATAATACATTTGAACAACAGTGGGTTATTAAAAATACTGGACAGGTTAACTGGGAAAATAGATATCTCGAAAGTGTCAATCACGAGGAGATAAGAATACGACCAATAAATAAGATCATTAACATACCAAAAATAAAACCCGGTGAAATAGCAACTTTAAGCGTACAATTTGACTCCCGTGGATTTGAAGGTAAATACGAATCTATATGGGAAATGAAAGATGCAAATGGCAACTCATGCTTTCCTGATAAAAACGATATATTAAGGGTTGCTGCCATCGTTACAAACAACTGTAAAAATTCAGAGGAGGCGTGAAAGTGGATAAGGAAAATAACGTAGAAAAATGGTCAACTTTAAAAGAGATTCAAGACCATTTGGGTGTAGGCCGTGAAACAGTTCTAAATTGGATATCAACACGAAATATGCCTGCCTATAAAGTAGGAAGGCTCTGGAAATTCAAAATATCTGAAGTGGATGATTGGATTCGTTCAGGCGGTGCAGACAATCGCAAAGCTACAAAAGAGGAATCCGAATCTAAATAGCGCTCTATTGAACGGAGGTGGTGCAAATGCATCAATTAAATAAAACACTGAAAGAAGCTGGATTTGAAAATATTTTTACTGAAATCAACCATACAGAATCACTGGGGCTGAAAAACCCCCATCAACTACGGATGTTTCATTTGGATATAGAAAACAACACGTTCTCTTTTGATGCATTGCACAACTTCCTATTAAAAAACATTGGACGGTATGTATTTTCACGTGCAAAAATGGAGCAATTTCATTTAGAGGATGATCTTGAAACTGTTGGTGCAAAGGCAATCGGATTGGTTAAAAAAGCATGCAATATGGATCAAGACTGGATCGGTGAGGAGCTTGGTGATATCATGCTATATGCTTTTTTAGAGCAAATCCTGAGCGCACCAAAACTCTTTAGCAAAATAGAATTAACTCAGTTCGGCAGTCAACACACCAAAAATGGCGGCGGTGTGCATCTATTGCCTCTAGGTAATATTGGGCCAACCCCTTCATATCAAATGATATTTGGAAAATCAAACGTCATCGGTGATCTCCAGGATGCCATTGATAACGCTTTTGATCATATTCTAGGTGTAAAGAATAATGTATCAAATGAATTAAAGATTGTTGAAAGCACTGTTTTTTCTCAAGTTTATGACGCACAAACCACAGATTTTCTTAAAGAAATCATCATTCCGAGTAAAAAAAAGAACGCCATAGTTGATAAGGCGTTTGGTGTGTTTCTTGGTTATTCACTTGGTCTTGATCCAAATAATTATTCAACTGCAGCTTTCAGAACTGAATTCATGAAAAAAATGGATACAGATATTAAAGCCCATGTTGCTTATATCGCAAATAAAATAAAAGCAGAAAATCTAGGTACGCATTCATTCTACTTCTACATTTTACCTTTTAATGATGCTGATAATGAAAAGCAAAGCATTATGAATACTGTTTTGGGGGGAGGTTTCTAAGATGGACAACGTAGATGGGATTAAATTAGGACATACAATTTTCAGGGAGATAGATTCAAACCCCTATTTGCATGAATTATATGAAGATATTTTATACAACTATTCAATGCTTCTGTTAAGCTCCAGTATTGAAGGCTACAGATCTATTGATATTGAGGATGCATTACGTTTTGCTGATATCTTATCAAAATCCAATGACCCATTGAACTCAGACAGACACAAAATCATGGCTCAAGAAATAGTCGCTCTGCTTAAGAACATCTATCCTGAAGACCCCACTGTTGATTTCTATTTAGGCTCTGTTCTTTCAAATACGGGCAACTATAGAGGGATGACGCTAGTGGCTCCCAATCATCAGCATGGGACTTTAATGGATCAGTTTTATAACGAATTCAGTAAGGATTATATGCGTATCCCTGCTGCACCTGAATCCCAGTTCTTTCGCTCTCAAAAAGCTGTCTATGATCATCTAAATGACTCTTACTTCAGTTATTCAGGTCCAACATCGATGGGAAAATCTTTTATCATGCGTATGTTCATTAAAGAGCAGATTATGAATGGTATAAAGGCAAACTTTACCCTTCTCGTTCCAACAAAAGCATTGATTAACGAGGTGTCAAGCTGTATCATCAACGATCTAAAAGAAATGCTTGCGGAGTATAATTATAAGTTAGTTACTTCTGCAGGAGCTTTAGCTCTTAAAGAAGAACACAATTTTATATTTGTCCTTACTCCTGAAAGATTATTGTATTTATTAATCAGTAATCCAAGTATAGATATTGATTACCTATTTATAGATGAGGCTCACAAAATTTCGTCAAAAGACAGTCGAAGCACATTTTACTATAAAGTAGTCGACATGTTGAACCAGCGGGTAAACAAGCCCCGTATGATTTTTGCTTCACCTAATATTCCTAATCCGGAAATTTACCTTAAACTAATACCGGATACTAATTCTTTGTCTGAACAAAAATTAACTACGACTTTTACACCTGTGAGTCAAATGAAATACTTCATTGATTTTCCAGGCGGAGAGATTCAACTATTCAATAACTATAGCGGTCAATTCACAAAATTTGCTGCTTTGAATGAGAATATTACATTTAACAGCTTAATATCTCATATCGGTAATGGCTCTCAGAATATCATCTATTGCAACTCAATCTCTAAAGCTGTCCGATACGCTTGTGAATTTGCAAAAGATAAGCCTAAACGTGATGAAGAAGATTTATTAATGTTATCTAAAGATATTATGAATGAGGTTCATGGAGACTATTATCTGGCAGATGTTATATCAAGAGGTGTTGCCTACCATATTGGATACCTGCCGTCAGCCATCCGTATGCGTATAGAAGAACTTTATCGTAAGGGTCTTATCCATACTATATTTTCCACAAGTACTTTGGTTGAAGGAGTTAACCTCCCAGCGGACAATTTATTTATCACTCACTATAAGAATGGACGACCAGAAATGAATATCGTGGATTTTAAGAATCTTGTTGGTCGGGTGGGTAGAATTGAGTATAATCTCTTTGGTAATGTTTTTCTTGTACGACTCGAAGAAAATGTAAAAGCAGAAAAGTTTATTAAACTTATAAAAGACGAGGTTCCTGACCAGCGTTTATCATTAGTTACACAGTTAAGTAAAGCTCAAAAGAAAAGAATAGTGGATTCACTTTTAGAAGGTAATGTCGAATTTCATAAGCAAAAGCAATCTTATGATCAATTCGCCCTCATGCGCAAATTCGCTATTATTCTATTAAGAGATATAACAAAAGGCAACAATAGTCTTGTAAAGAAAGAGTTTGCTCCATTTTTGGATGAAAGTACTGAAGCAAAAATTGTCGAAGTTTTTAAAGAGAAAAAAGAGAAACCTGATGACGATATTAATATTTCCCTTGACCAAGTACATAATCTGACATCAGCCATTGCCAAAGGACTTACGTACCCTGAACTTAATGCCAATGGCAATATAGATTACGTCGACTTAATCGCTTTTTTAGAGAAACTCTGTGTAATTTTTAAATGGGAAATCTATGAAAAGCAGACCCTTGGTCATGTTAGTAAACAAGGAAATCATGGGTTGTTAAGATGGTATGCAGTCATCTTATCTCAATGGATGACTGGAACAGGTCTAAGTTTTATTATAAGCGAAGCACTTAAATATAAACGTGAACATCCAGAATCCGGGGTAAAAGATTACAATTATAATTACGTAGATTATAATGACACTCTTGAACATCGTAACATTGTGATCTCTGAAACACTAAAAGTAATTGAACATGTCATTCTCTTCAGTATTTCCAATTACTTCTTGCGATTTTCATCAGAATATAAGAGGTTTCATAACGTAGAATCATTCCCAAATGACTGGTATGAATATGTGGAATATGGAACTACAAATCCACTATCCATAACACTTCAGCGAAATGGATTTTCTAGAGAAACATCAACGTATATAAAAAGGCATAGAGATCAATACGTTATAAAAACAGAAACGGGTGAAGTTAAGCTTCGCCGCTCTCTAGTTGATTGTGGCAGCATAAGTGTCAGCAAAGAAGTTGCAGATGTGATGTATAACATTCCTGAGTTATTTGTAGACGATGATGAACCAGACTTCTCAATTCTATTTTAATGGGACAAAAAAAGACCATGACCAGCAGCTGCTAAACTGCCAATCATGGTCTTCTACTTAATTATATATGGATTTGATTATCATTCTCATTTGCCACTCATCTTCAACTCTGTTGAACAACTCGATTATTATTAATTCTCATCTTTCCCAAGACAACACTTCTTATATCTCTTTCCAGATCCACAAGGGCATGGATCGTTCCTGCCAACCTTCTGTCTCGTCTTCATGTCAATTACATTAGACCCACCTAGATTAAAAGGCTTATCCGGAAGTGGTCTCAAGTTTGGCTTTTCAAATTTCTCAAAGATTTCATTAGGGGTATGGCCATTATTTTCCCATATCCTAATATTATTAGAGAGATCCATCACGAGCTGCATGATTTCATTGACTTGCTTTTCATCTTTGAAATTGATTTCAAAAGTGTTAAACAACTCAAATGCTTCCGCAGGTCTAAAATCATCCCTGCATTTCCACATCATGTTCTCACAAAGCATCTCTGCTTTTTCATGATCATTTGGAAAGAAGTTTTTCTTAACATATTTCATTAGATCGTCATACTGCTTTGGCTTTTCATAATAGAGCATATCTGAATACTTGAGCAGTTCTTCCTTGTCCGGAATATAGTATGGCTTGTCTGCTTTCTTTTTCCGCATTGACTTGAACTCTTTGTGTTCTATAATGGCTTCATGTACAAAATGATCTTTGTAAGCGTAAACATACTGTTTACTCAGGTCTTCATCAAAGTACACTTCAACATCATCTGCACTTAGCTGATCTTCATTTTGACTATTGTATATTTCTGTGACTAGATCAACTGAGACCTGTCCATATAAATTTGTTAAAGCTATAATGTACTGCTTTATTAAATCCATTACATCAACTCCGTTCATTCCAATTCACTTTGACTAAACTCTTTGCATAACCCTTCATAGTCCCTTTGAATCCAAAAGGCAAAATGATGAATAGGTATCTTAGCTTCTTCAAAAGTTTCGAAGTGCTTCTTCGCCTTTTCCTTTTCATTTAAAACCATATAATATACAGCTAATCTAATATTCCCTTCTACCACTCTTGGATATTTTTTTAGCTTTGCAAGACTTTCAGCTGCCATCTGAACATGCTCTTCCATCTTGATTTTAGGAGTAGGTTTGATAGTGTTCTGAGAATAATTATCTGGTGCAAAGCACTCATCGGCAATATCCAGGTCCGTAAATATGGCTTCTATTAGCATACCGTTTTTTTGATAAATGTCTTTAATATCACTCATAGAACTGTATATAACATCAAATTTATAAGGCTTTATCCATTCCTTCTGAACACTAACTTTTTCAAGCTCCATTCTACATCTTTGGTTGACCTCATAGTCTTTTAGTTCTTTAATATAAGCTTCAATATCTTTAAGCGCATTTTTCGTCATATATTCATTAATTCGATTATGGACTGTAGCATACTTATGACAATGCGGAAATTGAATTTCTCGTAAAGGAATATTAATTTCTTTCAAAGCAAAGTATTTTTCCGGCATTTTCAACGTAAAGTATTTATCTATATTATCATTTATGCGATCCATCACAAGATCAAAGTTCATCTTATTGCTAAACATCATTCTTAGAATGCTTACATCGAAAATTGTCTGCCTTTCCTTTGATAGCAAGGGATGAATTTCCTTATATCCATCCACAATCACTTTTGAAATTTCGTTGTTATTTTTATTCTGCCTAGAAATTTCCAGACGAAGGTTAAACTCTTCCTTCATATCATTTAATGTTTTGTCCTGAATTAATATTTCATACTCTTGGAAGTACTGTATCGCCTTTTGTTTATCACCTTTTTGAAGGCTTGTATGAATAAGATTTTGAAACGAACTGTGTATTATCTCACGATTCTTTTGGTTTTTTGCTATTTCATAGCTCTGTCGGTAAAATGAAATGGCATCAGTAAGGTTTCCCTCCATGAATCGTAGTCTTCCATAGTTATTATATATCATGGCTTGTAATAGAGGCTCTTTTGTTTCAGAAGTAACATTTAATGCTTTTTGCCAGTATTCACTAGCCGTTTCAAGATTCATTACATTTTCTTCTATCATCGCTTTTAGTATCAAATAATTAGGTTCAGATTCATCTTTAATATAACTCAAATAATGTTTTGCCTTGTTCATATCACCTAATGTATAAAGTAAGAAAGCTTTTTTCCTTGATAAATCTGCTATTTCTTCTTCAAATAGTTTTTTATCATCTATAGACTGATATACTTCGTAGGCATCTGCAAATCTTTCTAGTGCTCTTAAATGATCTGCTTTTAACTTTTGAAACTCATAATTCTCTATATAATCGATTAGAAAAAATGGCTTCTTCTCAAATAAACTTTCATCATTTAAGCTATATCCTTTAACAAGCAAACTCCGCAAGTGTTCTAGTTTCCTTTTCGAATATAGGATTGGCTTCTTGGACGCTAAATACGATGTTATCGAGTATATTACAATTAATACAATAAGCGTGATAGTTGCCGGTAGGCTTGTGAATTCTAAAATGATTACATTGAATATTAGTAATACCAAAAATACAAATGTGATAAAACGCAGAAAACATCTAGGGTGTCTGAGTTGTTTCATTTTAATATATAACCAGACCGAAGCTGCCATCATAAATAAATTGGTCGCAATGATCTCTGGAAAATGTTCAAATATAAAATTAAATATGTCTAATAAATCCAATCATATCACCCACCTTCAACACAATCTAGTCATCTTCTCCTCGATGCTCCACATTCATAGCATCAACCCAGTCCTCTTCTACAAACACCATACCATTCCGACCTTCTACCTTTCTGTTTGGACCAGCCTTATACAGTTTACAATTAAGTGGACCATAACAGAAAGTTTCAAACCTATATTTCTTCCTGCCTCTCGGGTTCCAGTTATCTACAATGATCTCAACTGGCATCCTACAGCCCCACATGCAGCTGCTACACTTAGTGTCATATGTCTTGGCTGCCAGCCTGCGGTGTCCTCTTTCTCTATAAACTTCCAGCTCCGGCGGCACCAGTTCCCAAGGTGATGATGTGTTAGTGATGGTGGTGCTTCGGGTGATGAGTTTGAGTTTAGAGACTTTGTAGTAATCAGTAGGCTCAGTGTCAGGATCCGGTACTGGAATGCATTCTCCGCTGATGATATCATCCATTTTGAATTGATGTTTAGCATGGGCTGCTTTGCCGATGCCGATGGAGAAGGTGGTGTTAGCGTTGTCCATCTCTCTCTCTAAGATGATGGCATAACCGAGGTATGTATGGGAGGACTCGTCGAAGGACCTGGTTAGACGGATCCGTGGTTGGATTGAAATTATTCTACCTTTGAAGGTTGATTTTGTGTCCATTAGGTCGAGGCCTCCTTTGCTAATATCATAAATCATCGTTTTCTCTAGTGCATCTGATACAGAAACCATTGCCTGCCATTAAGTCATGAGGAACTTTCTCACCGCAGCTTGGGCATATGTCACCATTCTCGTCACCTACTGCACAGTTGTCACATACCATCCCCTGATTTCTAAAATAAATTTGACCAATATTCTTTCCACATTCAACACATAAGTCCTCAGAAGAATATGATGAATGCTCTTTGAGGTTCCCACTGATAATCTGAATTTCATCAATTGAATGATCATGAATCAGATCCTCTAAGTAGGTATCAACTTTTCGGATTATTTTAACAGTCAAGTTCCCGGAAAGACTGTGTGAATAATACGTATCTGAATATATTGCTTCTTTGGTATCTTCATCTTTGCCCCAATAGCTTCTCGTTATTGCATCAATTTTTATTTCTAAATCAACTGTATAAATTGCTTTATCATTTTCAAATCCTTCAAATGAAAAAGATAGAGGAGAAAGACTATTTATTTCATCTTCAAACTCGATACTCCCTTCATAATTAGTTAATGTATCGGTATCAACATACTGGTCTTCAGAATACTGTAGCTCCGATAGCAATAGCTCATCCAAGTCATATTCTTCAAAAATTCCCTTAATATATCCGTCAACACTATACTGTAATACTCCTGCAACTTCATCTGGGATAACTACTCCTATGATATTTGAGATGTAATTGAATAGGTCATAAGAATTTAGCCCTAAAATTTCTCTATTAGTTTCTTTCTTAAATTCTTGAACTAATTGGGGATGAAATTCAAATTTCATGCTATCATTATTTATCCACCAATCATCCTTTAAATCATCTGTAACAAAGATCAAGTCTAAAGAATTTTCTTTACAATACTTAATTACCTCACTCCAAATTATGAGATCGTTATATTTATCTACCCCATCTTTGTCTTTATCATCCATGAATCCAGGAGGAGTCTTGATCTTATATCGATTTTTGCCCTTCTCACATATTTCATATATTTCATCAACGGAGACCTCTTCCATTAATTTATCACTCTTTATAAGTTCATCCATTAGATTCAAGATTTTATCTTCGTTCAAGAAATTATCATTTATTTCTTGAAAAATATCATTTTCCTCAACATACTCATCAAATGCAGTTTCTAAACCAGTTAATCTTTCTTCGATTAAGTTTCTAAGTGATTCGATGTTGGGAAACTTGAATTTTTCCCATATATCAATTTGCTTAAGCAGTTTAGTTTTTGTACTCTCAGTACTTTTCTTCAGTTGATGAGGTACATTTTCAAATTTCTTTTTCTGTCTGTGATAACAATTCTTGTGATTTCTATAGAATTCTCTTTTTACTGTTGAAGTAACTACCACTTTTTCTTTGATATGTGAAATTAACTCAATAAAAAATTCAGAAACATATGGTGAATATTCATATAGATTGAGAAATACATTTGTATCGAATATTATAATTGCGTTATCGTTCGCAAGGTATTTCTTTACTTTTTCTAACACGATTCTCCTCCAAACATCTATTAATAGCTCTAATTCCTTCATAATTCATGTTGATTGCACTCATGGTAACACCAGTATCAAACCACCTTATCCATCAACGCCAATAACGATCCTCTGTGCTGAATCATCTCTATACTATTCACACTCTGAATAAATCCCCTGTGAAGTCTTTCAGCTCTGTCTACAAGTGAGTTGATTATACGGATGCATTCCTTCTGCTCCTGAGTAAGTGATTCCATTTTGCTTATAATCATTTCTGGCGCAAACTGATCTAACTCTGCAAATAACTTTCCGAGCAATCCCACCCAAACATCAGATATCTGTATCAGTCGCTCATTCTTTGAATTAATGAATTTGAAATTGGACAGCTTCTCACCTTTTAGAGTGTAGATTGTATTTTTTAAGGCTAATTCTGCCTCAGCTTCTTCATCAAAATAATGCATGGAATCTTTATAGAATGCACACCTACCATCTCTGAGGCCAAAATATTCCTCCACTAATAAGCCGGGTGTGTTATCTTCAATAAAGACCAGCTCTCCCTTACGTCCATTTGCTTTCAGTAATTGCCGGAAATTCTCTAGATAGAAATCTTCGTCACCGTAGGATTGTATGAGATCGCTCAGCTCATAGCAAAAATTCTTAATATCTTCTTTATCTAAGCTTGGATAATTATAGCCATGGAGTATTGGAAGGATCTCATCCATATGGCTTATAACAAATCTATGTAAACTGGCCTTCAAAGCTTGTGCCCACTCTAGTCCGAAATTGAACTGTGGCTGGGCAGCAAATAGGGAATCAACAATATCTACGACAGAAAAGTACATATTATTTAACGTAGCATAATGGACATAGAGTCCGCTACTGTCAAGCCATGAAAGAAATTGCTGAATTGGTTTCTTGCCTATTGCTATCCAGAAATCAGCTCCTCTTCCAGCTAATGTCCTAAACTTAATTTCTGATGCATTGATTTTCAGATCATCAAACAGCTTTTCTACATCGCATGGAGGTGTATCACCCTTAAATAATACGCCGCCGAGAATAAAGTCGTTGGCAATGCCTTCTTCTGCATTCACACCATTCCCTGTCAATCTAAACTTGCGAACGTTTCCGGTCTCATCGTAATAGAAGCTGCACTTCTCATCAAATAGTGGTAAGTCTGAAAATTCGCTAATCATTCTTCTATATTCATCTACGTCCATTTCACACCTCCCGTACTCCATAACCATTAATACAATATTCTGTAAACTCTCTCTGTTTAAAAACGGACATCTCTGCTACTAAAAATGTCCGTTTTCTTTCACTGCTTATCTGGGATGTTTACCATCACTACTAATCATGGTGTCAAACTGATCAACCAGAATCACTACCAATCTGAAAAAGTTACCATCACTGCTTATCTGGGATGTTTACCATCACAGCACATCCAGGTGTCAAAGTAATCATGGCCTATCTACAATATCATCGTCACTACGGATCTTGATACCAGCCTATTTGCCTATCTGTTTATTCTGTATAGCTGCTCATCTCTCCATCATCCTAATCAACTAATGTTACATCTATGCCTCATATAAGATTCCCAAAATTTACTTATGTGGATGAAAAGTTTCTTGGGGAGTTTTGGGAAAGAGTTGGGAAGTAACTAATCATAATATCATTTCAGATTATTCTTCTTTCCCAGCAGCAACCTCAGCCAAAGATCCAGCTTCCTTCTCTACTACTCTAACTAAATATGATAAGAATTCATCTCTCAAATCATTTCTTCTAAGTGCTGTCTCAACTGTTGCTTCAAGGAATCCTTGCTTATTACCTACATCATATCTTTTACCGATGAAGTCATAAGCGTACATATCTTCTTTTAGTGCCAGTTCTTTCAAAGCATCCGTCAACTGAATCTCTCCACCTTTACCAGGCTTTGTTTCAGCTAAAATATCAAAGATATCTGGATTGATGATGTATCTTCCTAATATTGCAACATTTGATGGTGCTTCATCTACAGCAGGCTTCTCAACTAGTCCCTTCACGGTGTAGACTCTATCCGATACACACTCTCCATCAACAATACCATATTTACACACGTCTTCATCTTTAACTGTTTGAACACCTAACACTGAAGTCTGGTACTGATCATAAACTTCTATCATCTGCTTAAGACATGGTTTTCCCTCATTGTAAACTACATCGTCCCCAAGCATAACAGCAAATGGTTCGTTGCCTACAAAGGTCTTTGCACAGTAGATGGCATGACCTAATCCCTTGGCTTCTTTCTGTCTTATATAGTGGATATCGACAAGATCAGTGATGTCTCTAACTACTTTCAATAATTCTTCATTGGCTTTTTTCTCAAGTTCCAGTTCCAACTCAACATTTTTATCGAAGTGGTCCTCGATTGCTCTTTTACTTTTTCCTGTTATTATAAGAATCTCTTCAATTCCACTATCAATTGCTTCTTGAATAATATATTGAATTGTAGGTGTATCTACTATAGGAAGCATTTCCTTTGGCATCGCCTTTGTAGCTGGTAAGAATCTCGTTCCAAGGCCAGCTGCTGGTATGACTGCTTTGCGTACTTTCATGTGATGTTAAGACCTCCCCTATTTGTAGTCTATTTATGTTGAAACAGCCCTAAACAGTGTTAGGGCTTTATGCATTATCTATTGTTCTGCTCAAACTTCCAGGCATCTCTAACCATCTCTTCAATCCCAAGTTCAGCCTTCCAGCCTAGTTCCTTCTCAGCTTTACTTGCATCCGCAAAACAGGTCGCAATATCGCCCGGACGTCTTCCTACTATTTCATATGGAACATCAACATCGTTAACTTTCATAAAGGCATTAACAAGTTCTAAAACAGAAGTGCCTCTGCCTGTTCCTAAGTTATAAATATTTACTCCATCTGAAAGATTCTCTATAGCCTTTACATGGCCTTTAGCAAGATCTACCACATGGATATAATCACGAACGCCTGTGCCATCTATTGTATCGTAGTCATTTCCAAATACACTTAACTTTTCCAATTGTCCTTTAGCGACCTTCGTCACAAAAGGCATAAGATTATTAGGAATGCCATTAGGATCCTCACCCATAAGTCCACTTTCATGAGCACCTACTGGATTGAAATATCTTAGTAGGCTAACATTGAATTCATCATTAGCATTAGCTGTATCTGTCAGTATCCGCTCGCTCATCGCCTTAGTCTCTCCATAAGGATTGGTTGTCTTCTTCAGCTCCATATCTTCTTTCAAAGGAGAAGGTTGGTCACCGTACACTGTTGCAGATGAGCTGAATACAAACTTACCCACTCCGTACTTCACACACATCTTGCTAAGTGCCATAGTACTCACCAAATTATTATAATAATACTCTAGTGGTTTGGAAACAGACTCTCCTACAGCCTTAAGGCCAGCGAAGTGAATCACACCATCGATTTTATGATTATTAAATATCTCCTCCACCTTTGCTTCATCCGTCACATCGATCTGATAAAAAGTTGGCTTGATACCTGTTAAGGTAGATAGCTTGTCCAGCACTTCAATCTTTGAGTTGATAAGATTATCCGCGATGATTACAGTATGGTTATTTTTAATTAGTTCTATTACCGTATGACTGCCGATAAAGCCTAGGCCTCCGGTTACTAATATGTTCATTGGTTGTGGTCACCTCGCTTTTGCTTTTAATTATTTGAATGTAACAATTGTTATTATTTCTTATTTCTTAATTAATCTATTAGCTCTTTTGTTAATTTCTTTAATGATCCCCTTTATTCCTTTATTCTGAATAGCTTTTATAATCTCAAGCATTTGATATAACTGATCATATTTTTTTGAGAGATTCATCATTTCTTTTTTAAAATAGTCTAAGTCATCTAATTCAACAGCCTTTTTATATACTATGTGACTTTGCGTAGAAATCTCTTCTCTCAAATCTTGCACTTTTCTCCTTAGAATCGGAATATCATTCGATGCTTTTATCCTTTTCGTTGGACGCCATTCATTTGATTTATCCTTTTTATATAATCTATAAGCCAGTTCATCATGGGTGTGTCTATAGTGTGCAGCTTGCGATCTAAAAATAGTCCCTTTATCTACTATATCTAGATTAAGCCTACCAGAACTAATCCCTTCTTTTATTAAGTTATCTATTACTTGATTTCGCACAATAACCACATTGTTTCCTTTGCTATCTTTTGTATATTCTGGTAACCACGCATCACCTAGTGTTATATCTGCAGTCTCATTCATTACATCATCAGTATAATCTGAAGCCTTAGTTTTAAAATAACCTTGACCCCAATTTTGTCCTAGTAATTCCTTTGTGGGCTTGACTATAGTCACTTCTTTCCCGTCAATTATTCCTGTAATTTCAACCCCATAATTATTCGCAGGTTTATCTAATAGTTTTTTTCTGAAATTTATATGTTTTAAATTTCCAGGTCTTATGCCCACTTGCCAAGCCATAGCTTCAGCAAATTTACTACTCTTTTGATGCCCACAAATTAAACCTACTGTATACTTAATTCTATCTTTGATAATATCATCTTTTTCAGCTAACAATCGAATAGCCATAATAAAACTAGGTATCCCAACAATAGCATATCTACCAGGTACCTCTTTTACTTTTTTTAACACTTTAGAAAGCTCAACAGGATAATATTTTGTCTTTGCACCTGCTCTAATTTCATCAATTGATCTCGAAATATCATATTGAAACATTATTGAACTATTTCTATCTGCATTTTCTTTTACGTGTATAACCCCATCAATTAAATCTTTTTCAAAGAGTTCTTTAAAAATCCAAGTTCCCATTCCACCAGAACTTGCTTTTTCTCTATAATCACTTTCTTTTACATGCCCAGCATATAAAGAAGTATAGTATCCAATTCTATTATCATATTGAATCCCCTCGATATTTTCAAATAGTTTTTGGGCTATCTCTGATTCATTTATTTGTTCATTAAAGTTTGGAGAAACATATTCAACTACCGGATTCAATTCATCATCTTCACCTAGTAATACTATTTCTTCATAAATTCCATATTCATTAAGATTCATCTTAACATTGTCATCAACAACTGCACATGTGCCACTGGCTTCACTGAATATTTTTTTTGCTTTAAATTCGGCTACTTTCATTACATCACCCCTATCATTCCACTACATCTACCTAAGTAATCTGTTAAAGAGCTTTTTAATTGGCTTACCTAACAAGTCTTTCTCATACTGATTCATTCCAAATAACCACATGGAAGTACAATACACGACTACATAAAGAATGCCAAATCCTAAGAAATAAATTATGTTGTTAAGATTAAACAAGTTATTAATACATATACCAAAAATTATAGGCACAATTAATGCTGGCACAAAATTCATGATCTGTTTCCAGAAAAACTTCATGTCCAACCCAACTTTTACATGATTGTACCAGTTCATCAAAAACCCGTTTCCTATAATAAGAGATACTGCCGTACCAATCGCTGCACCTACACCACCGTATGCCTTTGCTAGCGGGATAGTTAAACCTAAATTACCAAGGGCTATGAAAAAATATACCCAAGACCTAAATTGATGCATATTCTTGGCCCGTTGTATTTCTATGCCGATATTCTGTATAAGTGGGATTGTAACCGGAATAATTAGCATTAATACTATTGGATAGGAATCGCCATAGTTTTTACCTGCCCATAAATTTATGAATGGCCTTCCGAAGAAAACTAGCCCACTTGAAATCAATGAAAGTATGATAAATTGAACTCTACCTATTCTTGTGAATAATCCAGTTAATTCATCATTGTTATCAGATACAACTAGCCTATGTACTCTGGGAATAAACACACTTGATATTGCTGTTGCTATAGATAAATAATAAGTATTCAGTTGTGCTGCTAACCCATATACAGCAACGGAAACCGTGCCATGAAATCTTCCTAAAATAAACTTATCTACATTCCAGTTAATCTGATCAATCAATAAATTTATAAATATAAATGAAGAAAACACAGTCATTTCTCTCATCAGTTTAAGATCAAAATTCCTAAAAGAAAATCTCATTTTAAGTTTTCTAATACAATACACTGCATTAGTTAGCTCAATAACGACATTTAAAAATGTAGTGGCGATAACCATACCCACTGACCCGTATCCCAAAATTAAAAGTGGCAATACAACAAATGGATTGGCCACTGTTTTGATCATCTGAACTAACTTCTGAAAGACGAATTTTTCGTTTGCTGTTATATGCGAAGTGAAGACCATATTAGGAAAAGAAATAGCTAGATTTATAACTAAAATCATCATTAGAATTTTCGCTCTTGATAATTCAAATCCAGTCAGTTCAGAGCCAAATATAGCTTTGGTATTCATTGCTAATACTGTTCCAGCAATTACGGCTATCAATCCTATAACAGAAAATATAATTAAAAACATCCCATTTAATGTTGAGATTTTTTCTCTGTCATCTTGAACTTTGTATCTAGAATAATAGCGCATATATGCACTCCCAAATCCAAAGTTTAAAACACCTAAATAGGCAACTACAGATGCCACTAAGTTATACAGACCATATTCACTTTGACCCAATAACCTCAGCATTATAGGAGTATAAATTATGGAAACTAGATATCCTAGTCCCATCGATATATATGATAAGGCAGCACCTGCCTTTAATTGATTCAGATTTTTATACTTTGACATTATTAAAAACCTCAGTTTTCATATTTCATAAAGTTGTTATCTTTTGTAATGAATTCATTATACTGTCTTTCGCCAATTTATTCTTATTTTTCATTTGAACCTGAATTTGAATATAATCTTTTTCGATATTATCAATGAGTTTTACAAATTTATCTTTCATTTCAGTATAGTTTAAATATCTAATATCCAGAATAAACTCAGATAGTTCATATCTTTCGCCAATTATACCCCAATACTTTGAACTATAGGATAATGCAATCGCTGGAATTTCACATTCTATAGATGAAATGATTGGATGCATCCTACTAGAAACAGTAAATATAGATCTCTGAATATAACTTCTTACTTCATAAGGGTACAATACCTTATCCTCTAGTATTATACGACTCGAATATTTTTCTTTTATTAACTCAAAGATTTCGCGAGCAATAATTCTATCGTCAACATGCTGAGGTTGTAAAACATGTGCCAAAAGCACAAGTTTTTTATCTGAGTATTTGCTCATTATTTTATCTATAATAAATAGATTGTAGTCTATCCAATCTTCTCGACTACCTTCCTTAGAATATCTGTAAATCAATTCACTCGGACAAAATGTAATGAACTCTTTTGTTTTTATCTCATTTTTTTCTTTAGCTAATGGTAATAATGCTAAGTCATCCATTAAATTAATATTACTTAAACCTAGTGATTCTAAATATTTATAAGTTAATGGATCTCTTGGATAAATGCCGTTTATAGTGCCTAACAGTTTCTTCATGATATATTTCCTAAAAGATTTATATGGCCCCATAGTCTGTCCTAACATTATCACTTTTTTTTCGTTTTTTGACAGTGCAGCAAACTTAATTGCATTCAATATTGGCCCTTTCCAACCATAATCTTCAGTAAAATCATCACCACCTAAAACTACTATTAAATCAATATCATGACATAGTTCTGATGAGATATCCTTAATTTTAAATAAGCCAAGCAAATAATCAATTTTTTTAATGTTTCCATTAAATAATCCGTTCGGTTTCACTTGATATACATGTTCAAATTCACTAGCTTTTTTTAGTCTGTCAATATTCTCATAGTTATCAGTTTCAAAGTAAAACTTATTACGGGTTGTGTTGATCTCATTAAAATATTTAATGAAATTCTCCCCCATCATCATCGACCCATAATTAAATGTATTAGAACAATTCAGCACATAGATATTCAATTATTCCCCTCCTAACGTATTTTTAATTGATGCATAAAAGCGTATAAGTTGCACAAAAGCTTTAGGTGAAAGCTTATAGAGTAAAACTTTGAAAGTATCACCATTTAATTTTGTTTCATAATTGGTAATATAGAAAATTATTTCTTTCTTCAAACCTGGATAAAGCTCATTAAGATCTTTAAAAATATATTTTGATTCTTTTTTACTTGCAGAATAAACACATGATTGTAGATTTAATAAATAATTGTTTACTATCTTGAATTCAAGCGATTTAATAACCTCACCTAATTCTTCTTTATTCTGCGCCTTAAAATATTGAATCGTTCTTTTCATAGCCTCTACTGCATCAAATCGTTTTAAATTATATGAATTCGAAATTGATCCTCTTCTTTGCACATAATTTGACAATATTTTATTTACAAACAAAATATTATCTGCATTCAATATCGCTTTTAATGAAAATTCTTGATCTTCACCATTTGTACAGCCTTCATAATAATATAATTCATGTTTAAGCAGAAACTTTCTGTTGTAAACTGCGCTACCAGTCCAAATCCACAACTTGTTGTTAACTAAAATATTTTCCAAAGCTTCCATCGAATTCATCTCTCGAATGGATTTATCGTAGTAGTCAAAATAATTACGAATAATTGAATGATTAGTTTCAGAAACATCATTATATCCCCAGCATATAATGTCAGCATTACATTCATCAATGGTCTTAGTAATATCATTTACGAACGTATCTGAGACATAGTCATCAGCATCCAAAAAAAGTACATAATCACCTTTAGCTTTTAATAATCCCGTATTTCGAGCTGCACTAACACCTTTATTTTCTTGTGTAATAACTTTATAGTTTATAAACCCTGAATCAGACAAAATTCTTTGTGCAACAGTGCAGGTGTCATCTGAAGAACCATCATCTACAACAATAATCTCTACATCTAACAGTTCTTGTATTATCAGCGAATTTAAAGATGTCTTTATCCAAGACTCTACATTATACGAAGGTATTATTACACTTAATTTCATTGAATCCCCCACTTCTATTCACCATTACTATCAAACTATAAATTGCGATATTCTATCTTTTATTAAATTAATCCTCACATTAGCTGATTCAGAATTTTTAGCAACAGCTGAATAATAAATTTTAAGTTTTGGCTCAGTACCAGAAGGCCTTACCGCAAACCATGACCCATCTGTGAAATAAATCTTTATTACATTAGATGAAGGTAATTCTATTCTGTCATGTTGAGATGTAGTAACATCATACCGAATTTGAAGCTTAAAATCTTCAATAATTCTAATATCTGGTAATTCCTCAATAAGCATATTATTATTTCTGAACTTATTCATTATTGACTTAATTTTATCTTGACCAAATATACCTTTGAAAGTAAAACTATCTAGTGCGTCAGAGTGATAGCCGTACTTTTGGTATATTTTATTTATTCCATCCAATAAAGTTAAACCATGCAACTTATAGACTGCAGCCATTTCAACAATTAACACAGATGAAATAACAGCATCTTTATCTCTTACGAAGGTTCCTGCAAGGTATCCATAACTCTCTTCATAGCCGAACAAGAAGTTATAAGTATCCTTTTCTTCAAACTCTTTGATTTTTTCACCTATGAATTTGAATCCAGTTAATGTATCAAAAACTGTAGCCCCATATGCTTTTGCAATATTGGCCCCTAATTCTGAGGTAACAATTGTCTTAATTACAGCATCTCTCGAGTTGATGCCTCTCTTGTTTGAAACCAAGTAATGTGTTAATAAAGCTCCAATTTGGTTACCTGTTAATAGTCTATAATTTCCTTCTCTATTTCTAACTGCTACCCCAACTCTATCTGAGTCAGGATCTGTTCCAAGTACAATATCAGCGCTTAGACTTTCTGCAAGTTTAATTCCTTCAGCCAAGGCTTCGCTCTCTTCGGGGTTAGGGGACTTAACAGTTGGAAAGTCACCATCCGGGAATTTTTGAGATTCCACAATGTGTAAATCATTGTACCCTAACATTCTTAATGTTCTTTCAATGGGCATTAATCCTGTTCCATGTAAAGGTGTATATACGATTTTAAAATCATTAACTTCATGAGATATATTTGGATTAATTGATAACTGCGTCACATTATTTAGATACTCTTGATCAATATCTTCTCCAATATATGACAAGAGCTGTTTTTTGATGGCTTCTTCTTTTTCACAAGACTTCACATCGTCAAATATATCTAGTTTGTCGATTTCTGAAATAATAGCATTGGCCATATCTAAAGTTATTTGACCACCGTCTGCCCCATATACTTTATAACCATTGTACTCAGACGGGTTGTGGCTTGCAGTGATTACAATGCCCGCATCGCAATTTAAGTGACGAACTGCAAATGATAACTCTGGTGTTGGTCTCAATGAATCAAATACATATGCTTTGATATTATTGGCAGCTAGCACTAATGCAGCTACTTCAGCAAATACTTCAGAAAAGTGTCTTGAATCATATGCAATAGCTACACCTTTAGAATTATTAGAACTTGATAAATTTATGAAGTTTGCCAATCCTTGGGTTGCTTTCCTAACAGTGTAGATATTTATTCTATTTGTCCCAGCACCAATAATCCCCCGAAGCCCGCCTGTACCAAACTCAAGATTCTTATGAAATCTCTCTTGAATTTCAGCATCATTATTTTGGATAGCTAATAACTCTTTCCTGATATCTTCATTTACAACTTCACTATCAATCCATTTTTTGTAGTTCTCAATATAGTTCATAATCAAAATCCTTACTTTCTACCGTATTCATCATCAAATCTGACAATATCATCTTCTTCAAGGTACTGACCCATTTGTACTTCGATGATCTCTAATGGTGTCTTCCCAGGATTCTCAAGACGATGCTTTTGCCCTTCTCTAAAAAATATACTTTCCCCAGAGCGCACAAACTTCTCTTCACCATCAACTGTTACTTTCGCCATGCCTTTAACTACAATCCAATGTTCACTTCTGTGATGATGTAGTTGATAGCTGAGTCTCTTTCCTTGATTGACAGTTATTCTTTTTATTTTGAATGTGTCTTTTTCTTCTTCTAAAACCTTATAGTGCCCCCACGGTCTGTAGTCTTGAACACTGTATTCAGTTCTAAGGTCATTTCTCTCCTTTAAAGTATCAACAACATTTTTAACCTTTTGAGATTGATCTTTTTTACAAACTAAGAGCGCATCTCTATTATCTATGATAATTAGGTCTTCAATACCTACGGCAGCAACTATCTTACCGCTATATGATTGGATAATGTTGTTTTTTGAATCAATGATTATATTTTGTTCATCAGAGATGTTTTCATCTTTATCTTCTTGGAATACATCATAGAAAGAATCAAAACTACCTAGATCATTCCAACCGATATCCACAGGTACTACAGCTACCTTATTGCTTTTTTCCATAATTCCATAATCTATTGAAATCTTAGTATCAATCTTACCAAACGCATCTTTAATATTATCACTTGTCTTAAATGCATCAAATATTTCTGGAGAGTATGTTTCGACTTCATTAGAAAATAGAACTGAATCAAACATAAATATACCTGCATTCCAGTAATATCCCTTAGAAATGTATTCTTCAGCTTTTTCTGGTGTGGGCTTCTCTTTAAATGAATTTACCACAAATCCATTAAGTTTTTTCTCACCGGGAGATATATATCCATAACCAGTATTAGGCCCATCTGGCTGAATGCCAAATGTAATTATCGAGTCTTTCGTTAATAACTCAGACTTCTTAATAATAGCAGCAAATTCCTTCCCCTTTGCAATCATATGATCTGAAGGGAATACAACAACAGAATCATGACCTTTTTTTATGATCTCATTAACCCCGGCATATATTGCGGGCAATGTATTCTTTGCTTCAGGTTCTACAAGAATATTTTCTTCTTTATAGTCATAACCAAGCTCCTCAACAGCTCCCATAACTAAAAATTTGTACTTCTCATTTGTCACAACATAAATATCATCAATATCTGAAAGCAATAAGCTTCTCTTAAAAGTTTCTTGAAATAATGACTCTTCTTTTCCTTGCAATTTAATAAACTGCTTTGGATACCTTTCTCTACTTAAAGGCCAGAGCCTAGTTCCGCTTCCACCTGCTAATATTATTGTTTTCATTACTTACCTCCTCAAGATTAAAGATAACTTTATCAAACATGCTAAATCACCGAAGTTAACCCTTTGAAAATTCCACGAATGCGTGCTAAATAATTTAGACTTTTTCTTCTATCTTTTATTCCAAATAAAATAAATGCTGCGAAACTTCTTGATAGAATAATCAACAATTCAATTAGGGTTAAAAATTGTCTCCTTTGTAGAGAGATCTGAATCGTTGCCCCGAATCCTTTTCCATAATTGTAATATTTCGCTCTATCCCAATTTATATCGTTTCCTACTGGATGATAGACTAAAATATTTGGACAAAAAATAATTTTCGCATCCTTTTTTAACAGTTTTAATATTAAATCTGTTTCTTCACCAGATCCCCACTTTGCACCTGCTCCGAGACGCTCATCAAAGAGTAGATTTCCCATTACTCTGCTTCGCAAAAAGATTCCAACTGATATTGGATATTTAAAAGCATTAATTTGATTTATTTGAATTTCATCATTTCCATTTTTACGTCTAGTTCCATAGAATTTCTCTTCATTAGGATCATATACATTTGTACATATACAATCACAACTGTTCTGTTCTTTGAACAATTTTACGACCTGATCAATAATATTTTCAGAATACCAGCAATCATCATCAGGAAAGCACAAAATATCACCGGTAGCTTCAGCTAATCCCATATTTCTCGCTTTAGACAAAGAGACTTTACTAGTTTTAATGTGTTTAGTTTTTTCATATATTGATGAGTTCCTTACAATATCTAAAATCGCAGAATCCTCAGATTGATCTACTAAAATAATTTCAACATTTTTATATATCATTAATTCAATAGATCTTATAAATCTAATAAGATCTGTCATTCTATTTCCTTGGGTAGTAATTATCAACGAAATCTTCATTTTTACTCCTCTATCAATACATTTTTACTACTAATAAATCGTGTCATGAAAATTGATACAATAACCATTAACCAAAACTCGATAGATCTTATCACTGGTACTGATATAAATGACACCAAACAGTATAGCGTCAAAAAGTATACTGCAATAAAGCGAATATTCTTTTTGTATTTTGCTTTATATTCAATAGAACGAATTATAAATCCAATAACAAAAAAGTACAGAAATATAAAATACCCAAAATCTTGAAATGCATATGACACCATATACTGTGCTGGATTCCACTGCCATACATAATTAGATTCAAAACTTATAAAATCAATCCCAAAAAACCTAATGATGAAACTAATTGGAAATAATATTGTAGAAAACCCATAAGTATATTGATTAATACTATCAATCATGAGCTGTAAATTATTAATTCCCAGCTTCCCATATAACATCAAAAATTCAAATAGGCCATAACCCTCTAATCTAGATTTAGAAAGAAATTCTCCAACTATTAATGTAATAATTAATAGCAAAATATTTCGAACTTTAAACATTCTCTTTTCTCTAATCATCACATATACATTTACTGATACAATTCCCATAATTGTTAATCTATCTAAAGAAAACAATACTTTAATAAATAATAATATAAGAAGGAATTTATTCATCTTTTTTACGCGTTCTAAACTATTTTTTGATGTGTTTAGAAAAGTAAGAATACTCATATTTAATAGGTATACAGCCAAAGGAACACTATGAAACATCTTTATTATCCCACTTAATCCACCTTGACTTGATGAGAGCAAATACGCTTCTCTTATATATGAATTAAATCTTCCTGACATTAATTCTGTTAGATATACCAAAGGATTCATACTAATACTCACCTGTATTATGGTCACAGCTATACCCAATATAGATAGAATGTACCCAACTGAAAAATAACGATCAGATAATTCGTATGCGCTCTTATTATTTATAATTTTATTGTTACTAATCAACATCTTAAACACATAGCCGAACGCGAAAAAAGTAGATGAAATAAAATGAACAGCATATGCTGAATATAATTGATTAGAGCCACTAATCATGTCAAATTCAAAAAAAACACTAAACACTATAATCAGCTGTGAGACTAAAAAATAACTAAGTAAGTTTTTCATATTTCACCTCCAAGTCAAACTATCTTAATGTTATTTAATAACTTGCTACAAACCAATCATATACTTTCTCAATGCCAGCTTTTAATTGAGTGCTATACTTCCACCCCGTACTCTCTAGAAGACTAACATCTAATAACTTTCTAGGTGTTCCATCTGGTTTACTTACGTCATTAACAATTTCACCTTCATAACCAACAACCTCTTTGATTATCTGAGCAAGTTCTCTAATCTCCACATCTTCTCCAGTCCCTATATTCACATGGATTTCATCACTGTAATTATTCATTAAGTGTACACAAGCATCAGCCAAATCATCGACATATAAGAATTCTCTTTTGGGTTTACCTGTTCCCCACATAACAACTTCTTTTTCGCGATTTTCTTTAGCTTCATGAAACTTTCTAATTAGAGCTGGCAATACATGTGAGGTCTCTAAATCAAAATTATCGTTAATGCCATAAAGGTTTGTTGGCATAGCTGATATAAAATCACACCCATACTGTCTTCTATAGAATTTACACAACTCAATTCCTGAAATTTTAGCAATTGCATAAGCTTCATTAGTTGGTTCCAGAGGACCCGTTAGTAAATATTCTTCCTTAATCGGCTGTGGTGCCATCTTAGGATAAATACATGAAGATCCTAAGAATAATAACTTTGTAACACCATATTTATAAGCGCTATGAATAATATTTGATTCAATCATCAAGTTATTGTAAATAAACTCGGCCGGAAAGGTATTATTAGCATGAATGCCTCCAACTTTTGCTGCAGCTAAAAACACATAATCAGGTCGTTCTTCTTCAAAGAATCTTTCAACCTCTTCTTGTCTCATCAAATTTAATTCCTTAGAAGTTCTCCCAATAATATTTGTATAACCTTTTGCTTCAAGATTTCTAACAATAGCTGATCCTACCATGCCTCTATGACCAGCAACATAAATTTTTGAGTCTTTATTCATATAAAACACCTATCCTTTCAAAGAACTTCATGATAAAAATCCAATACTTCTTTATAACACTTATCCCAGGAATATTTTTTCGCATTAATTATTCCCAATTCAATTTGCTTAGATCTTATTTCTTGGTTATCTCTTAATGACTCAATTGCTTCCTGTACACTCTTTTTGTCAAAGTTTGAGAACAATATACCTGCATCACCTGCTACTTCTGGAATCGAAGACTTCTTTAAAGCCACCACTGGACATCCCGCAGACATGGCCTCTAATACAGGAATCCCAAAGCCTTCATATTCGGATAAATATAGCAAACAGATGGACTGATTATAAAGTTTATTTAATTCTTCATTACTAACATGTGAAAAAGATTGATATCTATTAGGTAAAATCTTATCTAGTAAAGCCTTTTCATCAGCTTCAAGAGGAGCTCCTACAATTGTAAGGGATATATTACTTGTTTCTGAAACAGCTGCAACTGCTTTATCAAAATTCTTGTAGCCTTTTCTAGCTCCAACGAATAGTACTTTATCTTCAATCAGAACATTTTTATCATAGCTGTAGTCATTTGAGTTAAAACCATTATAAATTACTCTGATTTTTTTCTTATTTAAATCTGGATATAATTCAAGCATATCTTTCTTTGTGTTCTCAGATATACATATAATTCCATCAGCATTTTCTAGAGCTCTCTTCTTTTGGTATATATGAATTTTCCCAACTAAACTGTTCATCTTTTTTTCGTATGTGAAATCATGCACAGTAACAATATTCTTAATATTTGATCCTTTTACTGTTCGATAATAGCTAGAATGAAAAATAGTATTTTTATTATCTTTAACGCGTGGATTGATATATCTACTAATTTTTATATTAGGAAAAGGTTTCAGAATTTCTAGCTGATTATTATCAAATCTAAGATCATTTCTAAATATGTTATTTTCTGCCCCAGGATATTCTAGAACTCTTAGTCTTACTGAATTATCTTTTTGGATTCGTTCAATTAACTCTTTCCAATACACCGATATGCCGCCAGATTTTTGCAAATTGAAGACGACATTGTCATAAATAACATTTATCATTGGAACTCTCCTTCTTAATCAAATTCCTTCCGAATTCTTTCTTCACGTTCAACAAGCTTCATGTCACTCTTTACCATAATCTTTACTAGTTCTTCAAAGCTTGTTTTAGTCGGATTCCATCCTAATAAGGTTCTAGCTTTAGTTGGATCTCCAAGTAGCTGCTCAACTTCTGTCGGTCTGAAATATTTAGGATCTACTTCTACTAAAACTTTTCCTGTAGCTTTGTCGACACCCTTTTCATCAATACCTTCACCTTGCCACTCTAATTCAATCCCGGCTTCTTTAAATGCTAGTGTTGTGAACTCTCTCACTGTATGCATTTCTCCTGTTGCTATAACGAAATCTTCAGGGGTATCATGTTGGAGCATTAACCACATACACTCAACATAGTCTTTTGCATATCCCCAGTCACGCTTAGCATCCATGTTACCTAAGTAAAGTTTTTCTTGAGTACCTTTTTTGATTCTTGCCGCAGCCAATGTTATTTTTCTAGTAACAAATGTCTCTCCACGTCTTTCTGATTCGTGATTAAAAAGAATCCCATTTACTGCAAACATATTATATGCTTCTCTGTAGTTCTTCGTAATCCAAAATCCATAAAGTTTAGCAACACCATATGGGCTTCTTGGGTAGAATGGAGTTGTCTCTTTTTGAGGTACTTCTTGCACCTTTCCATACAGTTCTGATGTTGATGCTTGATATATTTTTGTTCTATTCTCATAGCCTAAGAATCTAACCGCTTCTAATAGCCTTAACGTTCCTACTCCATCCGTATCTGCAGTATATTCTGGAACCTCGAAAGAGACCTTAACATGTGACATTGCAGCTAAGTTATATATTTCATCTGGCTTAATTTCTCGAATAAGTCTGATTAGATTTGTTGAGTCTGTCATATCACCATAATGAAGTTGAACCTTTCTGGTTATATGCATGTCTTTTAAAAGTTCATCTATGTAGAGATGTTCAATTCTACCTGTATTAAAAGAAGAGCTTCTTCTTATAATTCCGTGAACCTCATATCCTTTTTCCAAAAGAAACTCTGCTAAAAACGAACCATCTTGTCCTGTAATTCCTGTAATAAGTGCAACTTTGTTCATAACCTTTCTCCTCTCAATTCCTATTAAATAAATTGTTTTACTTTGACTAATAATCTAATCAAGATTATTGGCAACTTAAATTTTTGATTATTTTCTTTAAGAGTTGTGTATATTTCTTTGCTAGCAACAATGTTACTCTTGATACCGCTTGTAGATCTTCCCCCACTACGCATTTTCACAATGAATTCTTGTAAGTAAGCAACTTTCACTTTTCCCTTATGAATAATTCTATATAGGATGTCATAATCAGATGAAATAGTATAATCAACTTTATAATGTCCAAATTTATTATATGTTTCTTTACTAATAAATGTAGTTGGGTGAGGTGGATTCCATCCTAATCGAAAATCTCCTTTGTTAGCTTTCCAAGTACGAACAATTTTCGATGTGTCATCTTGATCCACAAATTGTAAGTCGGCATATAAGCAATCTGCGTTTTCTTTTTTCATCATGCCAACAACTTTTTGTATAACAAACTCATCAGAATAAAAATCATCCGAATTTAAAATCCCAACAATCTCACCAGTTGCCATCGTTACGCCTTTATTCATAGCATCATAGAGACCTTTATCTTTTTCTGATATAACTTTAAGTATGAAACCTCTATCTTTAAAACTCTGTTCATACCCTTTTACTATAGATACTGTGTTGTCTTTCGATAATCCGTCAACTACTATATATTCAATTCTTTCGTAGGTTTGCATTAATATTGACTCAATTGTATCGCGTATAGTTTTGCTACTATTAAACGACACAGTGATTAAGCTCACCAAAGGATTTTTACTGTACATATCACACCTCAGTTTTTACTATTGAATTATTAAAATCTATTATTGCATAATTTGAAATATAATCAGACATACTCATGTCATACACCAAGTCACCAAATACCTTATTCACCGTACTTACATTCAGTAACCTTAATAAGGGATTAAACAACTTAGTCATTACCACTCGCTTACCATGAGCCTCAGCAATTAACCTCACCATCTCGCTGGTATTCACATACTCCGCATTCTGTGGAAAGAACAATCCTCCACTTCTATTATCAATGAGCTGCTTTATGAACTCTGATAAGTTATCTATGTAGATCATGCTTCGCTTATTGTCTATCCTCGGAAAAATCGGAGTCTTAAGAGCTAGTCCAGCTAATCTTGGATAGTTACCTCTGCAGCCCTTGCCATATACCATAGGCGGTCTTAAGGTTGCTACCGTAAACGAATCATCTCGAAGCTTATTTATTAATTCTTCTGCTTCAATCTTTGATTTACCATAAGCACTATTTGGATTGAGTGGCGTATTTTTATCGATGACGCCATTTTCTATCCCGTAGACACTCATTGAACTCAGAAAAACAAACTGCTCTACTCCATCCTGTTTAGACTTCTGAGCAGTTTCATAAGCCAGGTCCCGGTTCACTTTATAATAAAGGTCCTGATTATCACTTGTTTCCTTGATATGAGCAATCCCAGCCACATGAAACACTACATCATACTGACTGAAGTCCTTCTCTTTCCATGACCCATCTTTCATATCAACCGTATCTACTTTATATTTATCAGGTTCTCTCATGAGCCAATTCTCTAGAGATGTACCTATGTAACTGTTTTTACCAGTGATTAATATATTTTTGATATTTTTCATTACTTCACTGTCTCCTTGGTTTTAGAATTACTGGGATTGACGTCAGTTGCTTTCGCCTTAACCCCAGTCCCACCTTCAACAACACCATCACTTCTAAGAACACTAAATATCGTCCCAAAGAAACATCTGACATCCATTAGAAGTCCAATTCTCTCAGCGTACTCTCCATCAAGTTTAGCCTTCACATCAATCTCAAGTTCATCTCTACCATTTATCTGTGCCCATCCAGTAAGGCCAACCGGTACATCATTAGCGCCATACTTGTCTCTTTCTTCAATCAAATCATATTGATTCCAAAGAGCCGGACGAGGACCAATGATACTCATCTCACCTTTAAAGATGTTGATGATTTGTGGAAGCTCATCCAGAGATGTTCTGCGCAAGAACTTACCTACCTTAGTAATCCACTGGTCAGGATTATCTAAGAGATGAGTTGGAGTGTCCTTCGGTGTATCGATTCTCATGGTACGAAACTTCAATATATGAAAATGACTCTTATGGATCCCCACTCTCTTCTGTTTAAAGAGAACAGGTCCAGGGGAGTCAACCTTGATTGCTATAATGAGCACTAAAAAAACAGGAGATAATATGATAAGTCCTAATGATGAAAGTATGATATCTATTAATCTTTTGATTTTTAAGTAAACCATGATAGTTCCTCCTGCTTCGGTTATGTATATTTGGGATGCTAAGTGCACCTAATTTCCCAATTTATGTATAATCCCTATTAAAAATCTATATATTGTATGTAAAATGTATTTTTATCGGCATTTTGTGCTGTATATTGTGTTTATCCTTTCACCATACTCACGTCGAAAATTTTCCGAGGTAATTTTTACCATTTATGCAACATATAGTATGCGAAGTTTTGTTCTCCACAACATATTGTATTTATTGATTTCTGTTTATCCTTACTCCATACTCACCTTGACATTAATATGCGGAAAGGATAAAAATCTACATATTCTGTCTATAATGTATTTTTCACCCTAAAAACCACTACATCTTGTGGTTTTGATCCTTTCACCATACTCACGTCGACCTAAACATCCAAACACAGATGGAAATGGATTGGAGTTAGTCTTGTAGTAAAGACTAACTCCAGCCTTTGATACATATTGATATAGTCAAACAGATAGG